>Ga0075163_10000025_pt1 | contig 155269 bp, 132 predicted proteins | sample JI1023141ADNA_FD_71478 | JGI IMG/M metagenome (GOLD analysis project Ga0075163, IMG submission 71478) | Wastewater effluent complex algal communities from Wisconsin, to seasonally profile nutrient transformation and Carbon sequestration -... | ecosystem: Engineered > WWTP > Effluent > Algae...
AAATAAAGCGGAGACGTTTGATAGTTTCGCAAAATGGGGCCAGCTGATTTTACAGGATTTTAATGAAATTGACCGTTACCTGGCCGATTCAGAACAACTTTATGAAAACCTGAAAGACATAAAAGAGATTGAAAACTGGAGTCTTGGTGAGGAAGTTTTGAGCGAATACCAGCAGGATTACCTGCAATTCATGAACAGTCTTGGTGCTATCTATAAACATTTTTCGTCATTCCTGCTTTCAAAAAAATGGGCCTATCAGGGGCTCGCATATAAACAAGCTGTATTAAATGTTGAGGGAAATGCGTTTACCCCTGCTTTCAATAAAATACTCTTTTGCGGGTTTAACGCGTTGAATGCAGCTGAACTAAAGATCTTTAATTTTTTGTATCAATCAAAAAAAGCGGATTTACTATGGGACGCCGATCAATATTATTTAAACGACGTTAGTCAGGAGGCAGGGCTCTTTTTAAGAAATAACTTTTCCTTTTTCAAACAAAAAGACCCTTTTTTAATAGAAAACAACTTTGCTGAAAATAAGCATATTTCTATTATTTCGGTTCCAAAACAGATAGGACAGGCACAAGTGGTAAAACAATGCCTTCAAAGATTGCTGGATGAATCCGTTCCTCTTGACAAGGTAGCGGTGGTGCTTGCAAATGAAAAGTTACTGTGGCCGGTGTTGCAACAGCTACCACCCGGCGTGGAACATGTCAACATCACCATGGAGTATCCGTTAAAATATACTTCCACCTACAGTCTCATCGACGGCCTGATGCAGATACAACTTAACTTTGGCAAACAAAAAAAACAGCAAAAAACCATATACCATAAAGATCTGGTGAACCTGTTAAGACAACCGCTTTTTCAAAATTATTTGAAAGCAAAAAAGGGCAGTGGCAATGGTTCTAAAATTATAAACGAAATTAGTCAACGAAATCTCAGTTTTATTTCACAACAAACCCTTGCACTGCTGCTGGGTAAAGAGTATTCGATTATAGGGCACTTGTTTCAGCCAATAAAATCGGTAGCCAATCTTTGTACAGACATACTGGATCTTCTACAAACCACCATCGATTATTTTTCGAAACAACCGGGCAACAATCATAGCCACCTAGAGCTGGAATACTTGCAAATTATTCTTCGCAACTTTAACAGATTAAACGACATTCTACAGAGGTACCCCTACTTTAACGATCTTCAATCCTTTAAACAGCTATATACCCAAGTAGTAGGAAACTCTTCTGCTCCGTTTATCGGCGAACCGCTGAAAGGATTGCAGGTAATGGGCGTGCTTGAAACCCGCACATTAGACTTTGATCACATTATCCTAGTGAATGTAAATGAAGGGGTTTTGCCTTCGGGTAAGACTATTAACTCTTTTATTCCGAACGACCTCAAACGGGCATTTGGACTTCCACTTTACGTTGAAAAAGACGCCATCTACGCCTACCATTTTTACCGTTTACTGCAACGTGCAAAAGATACGGTAATTACCTACGACAGCGAAACAGATACTTTTGGGAAGGGCGAAAAAAGCAGGTTCGTAACCCAACTGCAGCTGGAGATGAATAAATTTAACCCGAACATTCAAATTATTGAAAAAGTGGCTTCGTATCCGGGTTTTCCGTTAGAGCTTAAAAATATCATTGCCATTCAAAAGGATGAGAATATTATGGAACGTATTCTCAAAAAAGCGTCAAGTATTGAACCGTTCGGTGGCCTGTCCCCTTCAGGCCTTATTGCTCATAAAGAATGTCCGCTTCGTTTTTATTTCCGATATGGAGCCGGTTTAAAAGAGATAAAAGAGGTTGAAGAAAGCGCAGAGGCCAACACGTTTGGATCCATTCTTCACCTTAGTCTCGAAAATCTTTACCGCGATTTCACGGAAAAAATAATTCACCCTGAATCACTCAAAGAACAGTTAAAAAAAGTTGACCTCCAGGTAAATCAGAGTTTTATTTCCTTTTTTGACAATAACCCTCCTTCCGGTAAAAGTCTATTGCAGGAGGAAGTCATCAAAGTATACGTTAAAAAACTTATTAAAAGTGATCTTAAATTTATTGAAGGTTTAAGAAAACAAAATCAGGTATTAACCTTAACCGGTTTGGAACAGGAGTTTAGTGCCCCTTTGAACTTAGTAATTGAGGGGCAGCCCACGTTAATTTACATCAAAGGAAAAGTTGACCGCATAGATAGCTTTGGCGGAAAAGTGCGGGTTATGGATTACAAAAGTTCTGTAAAACCGACCGACAAATTTAGTTTTGATGGATTTGAAAAATTATTTCTGGATAAAAACTACAATAAACAATTGCAATTAATACTTTATTGCTGGATGATTTTTAAGAATGGGCTTTATCAGGCAACGCAACTCACCCCGTGCATTGTCCCGTTTAAAAATTTCAGCGACGAACCCAAATTCATTTTAAGCGGAAAGGAAATTCTGACATTAACCGACCATTTTTTGAATGATTTTGAAACAGAATTAACCAACTACGTAGAAGAGATTTTTAACCGGCAAATACCTTTCACGCAAACAGAGGATAGGGATGCGCATAAATATTGTCCATATAATACCATCTGTAATTTTGCAACTTAGTATTTCAGGCTTCCGCAAGCACCAGGTTTTCCATACCCACCGTCATTTTCATGAGTCCAAATTTAATAAACACCTTTTCTTCTTTTATTTCCTCGACTACGCCAATTTCATTTCCATTCAACACTTTTACTTTGCTACCAACTTTGAGCACAGGTTTTAAACGCGCTATTTTCTTTTCAGAGAACGAATTCATTTTCTTCTGCTTTTTCAGATCTTCCTGCTTTTTAGTTTCGGCTGTTATGCTGTCGATAAACCGTTTTATCACTTCTTTCCTATCCTTACGTTTATTCCAGTCCTCCATCAGCCTGAGGTATTTGGTTCCGTAATCGGCTAAATGAGCCAGTTCTATTTTACGTTCACGTTCCCGGTTTATCTTCTCTTCCCAGGTGTTAAAAAGTGTGTGGTACTTCTCTTTGGCAATTTTTTTCAAGAATTCCTCATGTTCGCTTCGTTGAATTTGTTCTTCTAGTTTTGTTTTTTGATCCTGTATTTCGGCCAGTAACCTGTTGAGTTTTAACTTATCCTTATCTACTTTACCCTTCGCCCTTTCAATCAGGTGTTTTGGGAATCCAATGCGCTCCGCCACTTCAAACGTATAGCTACTGCCCGGTTCACCCACACTTAATATGTATTTCGGTTCCAAATGATCAATATCAAAAAGCATGCAACCATTAATTGCCCCGTCGAGTTTTTCAGCCAGCAATTTCACATTTCCGAAATGTGACGTAATAATTCCTTTAGTTTTGGAAGTGACGAGACTTTCCAGCACTGCCTCGGCAATGGCGCTTCCTAACTCGGGATCGGTGCCACTGCCAAATTCATCCATCAATACAAGGGTGCCCTCATTAATTTCTTGAAGAATAGAGGTCATGGACTTTAGTTTTGCGCTGTAGGTACTCAGTTCATTCTCTATACTTTGCGTATCACCAATATCGATGAGTATTCTTTCAAAAAAACAAAAACCGCTATTTTCTTTTACCGGTATTAATATCCCACTTTGTAACATAATTTGGAGTAAGCCAACGGTTTTAAGTGCAATCGTTTTTCCGCCCGCATTTGGGCCGCTGATAACAAGAATTCTGTTTTTCAAGTTTAAAGATAAGTCCAAAGGGATCGTCTTTTTTCCGCTTTGCTTGTTCTGGAGATATAATAGCGGGTGTACGGCCGAGTGAATCTCCAATTCAAAATTTTCTTTTATTTCAGGCAGATTGGCATTTAAATCGACAGCAAAAAGGGCTTTTGCTTTCAAAAAATCCACATAAGTTAACACCCGCAGGGCCTCTTTCATACCTGGGGCAAAAGGTCTTATTAAAGCGCAGAGTTCGCGCAGTATGCGGTTAACTTCACGCTGTTCGTCTATTTCCAGTTCAGCCACCTCATTATTAATACTTATGGTAGCACCGGGCTCTATAAAAATTGTTTTACCACTCTCACTTTTGTCGTGCACAAAACCGGGGACCTCCGATTTATATTCTACCAATACAGCCAAGGTCCTTCGACCGTTAAAAAAGCCTTCTTCGTTCTCTCTTAAATACCCATGTTTCCTTAATTCATGAATATAATTGTAAAAACGTTTATCGCTCTCACGGCGTTTTTCTGCTACCTGTTTGCGAATTCTACTGAGCTCAGGCGAAGCGTTATTTTTAACCCGCGCTTCGGCGTCAATAATTTTTGCGATCTCTTCCACCACCTCCTGACTCGTTTCTACATGTTGCGTAAGAGCGTGTAAATAAGGCTGTTCGGCTTTTTTCCCTTTCAAATAGCGGATGAGTGTATTACACACCTCCATGGTTTTTTGTACGGCGAGCAATTGCGTTTCATGAAGCAAAGACCCGTCAAGGTTCAAACGGCTCAATTCAATCGAAATGTCTTCATGTTCTACAGATGGGAAATAACCTTGGGAAGCAAGCAGTGTCTTTAACTCGTACACCTGATTTAGTTCCTGCAACACCAGCCCTTTTTCTTTACCGGGCGAAATAGATTCGCATAACAACCTCGCCTGTTTGCTATGACACTTTTGCTGGATTAAATTTATTATTTTATCAAACTGGAGGAGTTCCAGATTTTTCTGCCCGATCATCGCAATTTCAAAATACAAGTTATGTAAATCTTTACTAAAAAACAATAAAATTAAACATTTGCCGAGTCTCCGAATTAGATTATTTTTGAGAATATAATAATGTCACTGATCCATGAAAACTGAACTAATTACCAAAATGGAAGAACTGTTGTCAAAAGACACAGGTGAAGTTGCTTCTGATGTGCGCGCTCTGCAAAAAGAGTACCAAAAATTGTGGACTTCTGAATTTGAAAAGGCGCGTCAATCCTTTGTAGATGAAGGAGGCAACCCAAAAGCGTTTGAACACCACAAACAAGCGGAAGACCTTAAATTTGAAACGCTTGTTGAAAAATACAACCAGCTTAAAAAGGAAAGTGACAATAAAATTGCGGCTGAACAGTCGAAAAATCTGTTAGTGCGCCAGGAAATTGTTGCCAAAATAAGGGATATTAGCCGTTTGAGCGACAATGTTGGTGTTGCCGTAAAAATGCTTGGGGAACTTCAAAAGCAATGGAAAGAAACTGGCGCCGTATCATCCCACAAATATAAAGAGATACAAGCGGACTATAGCCGCGCGGTAGAGGACATCTATTATAACCTTAAAATCTTCAGAGATTTACAGGAACACGACCTTAAGAAAAACCTGGAACTGAAAACAGAATTAATTGAAAAACTAAAAGGTCTTCAATTGCTGGAAAATGTAAAAGAAGCCGAACGTCTTATAAAATTTTACCGAAACGAATGGGATGAAATTGGCCCGGTACCGAATGGCAAGTGGGATGCCTTAAAACACGAGTACAAAGCGGCCCTGGATGAAACCTACGCCAAAATTAAATCTCATTATACCACCATTGAGGGACAAAAAGACGCCAATCTAAAGGCTAAACTCGATATTATTGAAAAAGCCAAAACGCTAATCAGTTCGCTGGACGAAAGTAAAACCGCCAAATGGAATGACACCACTGAAAAACTAATTGCTTTACAGGGTGAGTGGAAAACGATTGGGCGAACCAGTGAAAAAGACAATGAAAAAATATGGAGCGAATTCCGCGCCATTTGCGACGGTTTCTTCGAAAAGAAAAAAGAGTATTTTTCAGGACTTAATGAAAAATTTTCGGCCAACCGAAAAATTAAATCAGAGCTGATAGCCAAAGCGGAAGCACTTCAAAATAGTACAGATTGGCAGAAAACCGGTCTTGACCTGATTCGTTTACAAGATACCTGGAAAAAATATCCGGGCAACGGTGATAAAGAGGAGCCAAAACTATTTGCCCGTTTCCGAAAAGCCTGTAATACTTTTTTTGACGCCAAGAAAAAACACTTTGAAGACGTGGACGCTTCCTACGAAAATAATCTGGCGATCAAAGAAGAAATACTTGTTCGTCTCAATGCTTTCCAATTAGGGGACGATAATCACAACAACCATAGTCAACTAAAAGCGTTTACCGCCGATTGGAATTCTGCAGGCCTGGTACCTTTGAAAGATAAAAAACGTATCAACGACGCGTTTTACAACAAACTGGATGAGCTCTATGACCAAATGCATATTGACAAACAGGAAAAATCAAATATTCAATTCAGAACCAAACTTGATCGTATGGCCGGTTCAGAAAATGGTTTTGATCTGTTGCGCAAAGAAGCCGACCATTTGAAAAAAATGATCGATGAAATTACAGGCCGCATTCGTACCTATGACAATAATCTCGGTTTTTTCAAAACATCCAAGGGCAGTAACAATACCTTCATGAAAGAAATTGAAGAAAAGATAGATGCCGAAAAATCTAAAATCGCCGAACTTACGGCCAAGCGCAAACTTATCACCGAGGAGTTAAATAAAATTCGTGAAGCTGAAAAACCAAAAACGGAGGTATAACACTTTAATTATCGGTCATTAAAATTTCGGTTTTACTCAACTTATTTGTTCCACCTCAAGGGGTGTAAGCTTATAAGTGATTTTAGTGTTCAATTCCGAGAAATTCGGCAACAATCTCTTCTGCTTTAAGGCAGGCTTCATCCAGGTGTTCATTTAAAATAAACACGTCAAATAACTCTGCCGTTTTTAATTCCTTTTCGGCTTTCGATATACGACGTGCAATACTTTCCTTACTATCTGTACTTCTTGAGTGCAGTCGTTCTTCCAAAATTTTAATGCTTGGCGGCATTACAAAAACGGCCAGCGCTTTGTGCTCAAATTGATTTTTCAGATTTAATCCCCCTTCCACATCAATATCGAAAATAACTGCTTTACCCTGTGCCCATATTTTTTCTACTTCCGAACGGAGAGTTCCATAATGGGTCCCTGCATACACTTCTTCCCACTCCAAAAATTCATTGTTAGCCACCCTTTCTTTAAAATCATCCACAGTAAGGTAATAATAATCTTTCCCGTTTTCTTCAATACCACGCTTTGGGCGACTGGTCGCAGAAATTGAAAATCCTATATCATTCGGGAATTTTTTTAGAATATGTCGCACCAGCGTGGTCTTACCTGAGCCAGAAGGTGCTGAAAATATGATGAGCTTTCCGCTATGCATGCGCAAATATAAGAAAATAATATTCTTGGAATAATCGATAACAGGGCCCTGTCATCCCGGCATTTAACCATTGATTAAAAAAAATGGGCGAATCCCTTTCTTTCTAGTAATTTTGTGATCGCTATGAAAAAATTTCTATTACTGATACTTTCCCTTTTATTTATAAAGTTGTATTCTCAGGCTCCAAGTGGCGGAGCTAATAAAGATATGCTTAAAGCCATGAAAGATATTAAAGGTCGTGTTTACGGTAAAATTGTTGACAGTAAAACAAAAAAACCTGTAGAATTTGCTTCGGTGGTCGTTTTATGGTTTAACAAAGACAGTCTTTTAGGTGGATCGTTAACTTTGGAGAATGGCGATTTTAATGTGGAAAATCTGCCGGCCATGGGTGGTTTTAGACTCAGGGTAACACAAGTAGGTTATAAAACGCTTGAAACAAAATTTTACATTCAAATGCCCAATAAATTGGAACAAGACCTGGGCGACTTAAAACTGGAAATTGACGAAAAATTATTGGGAGAAGTGGAAGTAACAGCAGAAAAAAACACCGTTGTTATGTCCATCGATAAACGCACCTACAATGTAGACAAAGACCTGTCATTAAAGGGTGGTACAGGGGCCGATGTGATGAAAAACGTACCGGGGGTTACCGTGGATGCCGATGGCAACGCTCAACTCAGAAACCAGGCTCCTACCATTTATGTGGATGGAAGGCCAACAAACCTTACCCTACAGCAAATTCCTGCTGACCAAATTGACCGCGTGGAAGTGATCACCAATCCTTCGGTAAAATATGAGGCAAGTGCAACTGGGGGCATTCTTAATATCATTATGAAAAAGAACCTTAAGCCGGGATATAATGGTATGGCCATGGGATATGTAGGAACGGGAGACCGTTACGGTGGAATGATTAACTTAAATGTAAAAGAGGGGAAATGGAATTTTACCAGCATGTATTCGTACAATCAGGCTATCAATTTTACCAAAGGATATACGCGAAGAACACAACTTGACAGTCTTGAATACCCATCTGGTTATTTTAATCAAGATAATAACACCCGGCAAAAAAACATGTTCAATTTCGGGAAGGTGGGACTAGATTACACCATTAACAACCGTAACATGATCACGTTTAGCGGCATGATGGTTGCCGGACAGTTTGACACTTACGATGAACAAGTTTATGAGTTGCTTGATAGCGAAAAAGAAAAACGGATATATGGTACTCGTTGGAACAAACAAAATGCAGCATTTCAAAACTATAATGGCCAGGTGCTTTATAAAAAAACCTATCCGAAAGCGGGAAAGGAATTAAACTTCGACGCAAATTACAATCATACCAATTCAAACAACGGGTATTTATTTACAACAACAGGGTTCCTAAATCCGGATACATTGACGATTCCTAATACCTATCAAAAAAACATCGGGAAAAGCAATGCGGATCAGGGGATTTTTCAGTTGGATTACGTGAACCCATATAGCGATACCCGAAAGCTGGAAATGGGGCTTAGAGCTTTTTACAAAAGATCGAACAGCGAAAACAATACTTCTAATGCACAAAGTAATCAGGATGTTTACACCCGCGATAGTATTATGAGTAACCGTTATGTAATTGATGATATGGTAAACGCGGCTTACATAAACTACAGTGACAAAACCATATGGGACATTTCCTACCAGGCTGGTCTGCGTTTCGAACAATCGTATTATAAGGGTACTATTACCGATAAAGCGCAATCTTTTTCTTACAACTATCCCTCAAGTGGTGACGACATTTTAAAATCGCTGTTTCCCGGAATTTATTTTTCCAAAAAGTTTAAGGCCAACCAGGAGTGGCAACTTAATTTTAGCAGGAAAATTCAGCGTCCAAACTTTTTTCAATTGATGCCTTTTGTGATGTTCGCAGATAGGCAGAACTACCGAATCGGTAACCCACAATTAAAACCGGAATTCAGAAATATTGCAGAAGTTAATTACAACAAAATTTTCACTAAGGGTAGTTATCTGGGGTCTGGCTACTTCAGGTATGAAGAACAACCCATTACCGACGTGGCTTATCCGTCGGTTGAAGACCCTACGGTGCTGATAAACACAACCGTAAACGGCAAAAACAGCATTCGTTACGGGATGGAGCATACCATTAAGTACACCGTCGTTAAGAATCTGGACGCAACCCTCAACGTTAACGCCTTTTACATTTATATAAAGGGCTTAATTGTGCCTACGGAACCTGAAGTAACCGCAGAAGGATTCGCATACAATGCGAAAGCCACACTGGCATATAAATTCCCAAAAGCATGGACTTTACAGGTAAACGGTAACTACGAATCACCGAGAATATTATTACTTGGCGCTAGCATTCCTATTACCTCTATGGATGTTTCGCTTAATAAAATGTTTGGCACCAAATGGATTCTTAACGCCACTCTAAGTGACGTGTTTAATACCCGCAGGATGGGAGCCCATTACGAAACACCGTATTATATTCAAGATCTTTCTCGAAGAAGAGAAAGCCGTTACGTAAGATTTACAGTCACCTACCTTTTCGGAAAAATGGATGCCTCTATTTTTAAACGAGCTAAACAAGTGAAAGGAAATGACAGTCAACAGGGCAGTCAGGACGGTCTGGATTTTGGTAAATAAACTTGATACTTTGTAATATGACACATGCCATCACTATTGAAGGGATAAAATTATACGCTTTTCATGGCTGTCTTGAGGAAGAAGCCAAAATCGGAGGTCACTACATCGTAGATGTTTACATGACCACCGATTTTTCGGAAGCGGCACAAACGGATGACCTGTTTAAAACCATTGATTATTGTACCGTGTATGATATTACCAAAGCTGAAATGGCCATCAGGAGTAAACTCATAGAACATGTTGGTGAGCGGATCTTTAAGAAGTTAAAGGCAGAATTTAACACGCTCAAAACCCTGCATGTGAAGGTAACAAAACTTCTGCCTCCGATGAATGGCAATGTGGAAAAAGTGAGCATCGAAATTAAAGATTAACCCCAATTTATAGTACCTTTGCGCCTATAATGAGGCCGAAAAAATATACCAAAAAACAAGCGGAAGCCGCCTTTATCAATTTAAAAGGGTGGACTCTAAAAGAAAATACTATCCGCAAAAAAATAACGTTTAAGGACTTTACCCAGGCGTTTGGTTTTATGACCTTTGTGGCGCTTGAAGCTCAAAAATTAAACCATCATCCGGATTGGAAAAATTCCTATAACAAAGTGAGTATCTCCCTTAGCACTCATGATGCGGGTGGCCTCACAGAGCTGGATTTTAAAATGGCAAAATTAATTGATAAACTACTTGAAAATGGACTTTGATAACACCTCGGATACCGACCTTTCTGAATTGGGAGAATTTGGTCTGATAAAACACCTGACGGAGCACATCGAATTGAAAAACACTTCCACGATTAAAGGCGTGGGCGATGATGCCGCTGTAATTGACTACGGCAATTTAAAAACAGTTATATCTACCGACATGCTGGTTGAAGGGGTACATTTTGACCTTACTTACGTTCCTTTAAAACACCTGGGCTACAAAAGTGTGGTAGTGAATCTGAGCGACATTTATGCGATGAACGCTGAACCCAGCCAAATTCTTGTTTCGATTGCCATTTCGAACAAGTTTCGTCTGGAAGCCATTGAAGAACTTTATGCAGGTATGCTGATGGCTTGCAAGAAATACAATGTGGATTTGGTTGGTGGCGACACCACATCCAGTCTGAGCGGTCTGGTCGTAAATATCACAGCCATTGGATCAGCCAAAGAAGAAAATCTTACCTACAGAAGTGGCGCCAAAGAAAGTAACTTATTGTGCGTAAGTGGCGATCTTGGCGGTGCTTACATGGGACTGCAGATCCTGGAACGTGAAAAAATGGTTTTCAAAGAAAATCCAAAACTGCAACCAGATCTGGAAGGCAAAGATTATATTCTAGAAAGGCAACTAAAACCGGAAGCCCGTAAGGACATTGTGGAGCTTTTAAAAACTCTTGGCATCAAACCAACTTCTATGATTGATGTGAGCGATGGCCTATCATCGGAAATTTTACACTTATGTACCGCGTCCAAAGTTGGAGTTGAATTATACGAAGAAAAAATTCCCATTGATCCGCTCACTTATGAAACAGCTCGTGAATTTAACCTGGATCCTACCTTATGCACCTTAAGCGGAGGAGAGGATTATGAATTGTTATTTACTGTAGATATTGGAGAGTACGAAAAACTTAAAACCTCAATGGACATAACCATTATCGGACATATCACCAATGAATCCAAAGGACATTTAATGGTATCCAAATCAGGGACTGTGCATGAGTTAAAAGCGCAGGGCTGGAACGCAATACTTAAAAAATGATATTTATTAGATCGGCGGTTGTAACCGCCGATAAATTAGAATTCGTAACGAAGACCCCCGTTAATAATAAGTAAAACGCTACTCTGCATACCGGCACCTTTTACGCCGTAAGTTCTAAACATCGGCTTAGCTTCCACAAAAGCGTGGGCATTTCTAACAACGTCAAACGTATTTCCAAGTCTTAGGTCAATACCCACATTCACAAATAAACCAAAACTCATGTTCGGGCTAATATCAAACGTTTCATTTGATCCCGACTGTTGCAATGAATTATTATAGACTACCTCCTTTCCCCCGGCAACCATTATATTTTCAACCGTTCTTTTCTCGTTGGATTCTGTAAGAATAGCCTTACCGTTAAAATTCATGCCCAACATAGCTCCAGGGCCACCAAACAAGGAGAAGATTCCTGCTGGATTTAATTTATAGATCAGTGTTCCTTCGAAATTAAAGCTCTCGCAGCTATATTCATAGGTCACCGAGCGTCGGTCGGTAACGTTTCGAGTTACCGGTATGGAAGAAACAAAATAAGCACTATCGTTATTAAGTGTTTGTTGTTTGTAAACACCAGTACTTAAAAAAGTAGATTTTGAAAAATAATTTAACCCCAACTTGATCCAGGGTCCCGCATTCTTAAATTCCTTATTTCTAAGTCGCAGGGTAATTCCAGCTTGCAAATAAAGCGCGTTGTTTGAAAGCGGAGTTTTAAACCCACCCGCGGTGTCACCAGAAAAATTATCGAAATTCACTTTCATAATATCACCGGTCAAAATTGCGGATTTCGGTACAATGTCTTTAAAGTTTTCCTGGCTCATAGTAAACACCGGAAACGACGAATTACCAACGGAAATGTATATGTCAGTTATTTGCGTTTTCTCCTCTTTTAAAGTATCCTGTTGCGACAAAGAAACAAACGGCAAACCGAGTGCGAAAAAAAATAGGCCATAAAAGCTTGCTTTTGAGGTATAAGAGCTTTTTAACTTCATGCTATTTATTTTTTATTTTTTTCAATTTCGAAACCAAAGTCCATCATCATTGGCAATGGATCTACGCGCATTGCTTGTTCAAATGAAAATACATACTTCCCCGGCAAAGCAAAGCGTATGTTTTTTTTAATGGGAACTTTCAAATCAAAAATGTCACCAGCGCCGCTACCCTGCCATTCTCCCTTCCGTGTAGCTAAAATTACCTCCATGGTATCGGTTAATATTTTACCGTCAGGATAGGTTGTATTCACAAACAAAATCAGGTTGCTAAACGGGTATGCATCTGCGTGCCGAACCATTAAGGAAATGGAGTTCAGGCTTTGAGTATCCGTTACATCCACCTCAAAAACAGCTTTATCTTTTGCAAACCACTCATTGTTTTCAAACGTATGGTAACTGCTATAAGTAATATTCTTATTGCACGCACTTGTTACTAGTGCAAGTGCCAAAATGCCCGCGTACAATACCGTTTTATTTTTGAGCATTATTGTCATTGCGTGGTGGATTAGGTCTTTTATTTTGATTTTGTGGTCTGTCGTTGGGTTTGTTATGCGGTTTGTTGTGCGGTTTTGGTTTGTTTTGTTGGCCAGGTTTGTTAGGCGATGTTTGTTGTTTCGGTGGGTTGTTGTTCGGTTTGGTCTGGTTAGCAGGTTTATTCTGGTTGGTATTTTTCGGCTTTTGTCCCTGTAACGCGTTTTGTTTATTCTGATTCCTGTTTGGTTTGTTATTAAAGTTCTGTTTGGTTTTGTTACCTTTTCTATCAAAACGTGTAAGACTGTCCTGACCCACCAGATTTTCAAAATTCGGTTCGATGTGAGTGATTTTTTCAACCACTTTTACAAACGGGGTAATGTCCTCAGGAATTTCTCCTTTACTGTTCGCTTCAAGGATAGTATGTACCGTTTTTACACTCATTGGAATAAAAACGCTTGGGTCACTTCTGTAACTAAACCACATCATTCTCCTGAAAATATCTGTTTTTTGCAGGAAAGCATCCCCCTTTTTCGTAATGAGTTTTTTTCCGTCTAAATCTGGAAATTCTTTCAGCGCATCCACATAGCTATCCAATTCGTAATTAAGGCAACATTTTAGTTTGCCACATTGGCCGGCCAGTTTTAGCGGGTTAAGCGATAATTGTTGATACCTGGCTGCACTGGTACTTACTGTTCTGAAATCGGTTAACCAGGTGCTGCAACAAAGTTCACGGCCACAAGAGCCAATACCACCCAAACGGGAAGCCTCCTGCCTGGCGCCAATCTGCCTCATCTCTACACGAATCTTAAACTCATCGGCCAATACCTTGATCAGTTCTCTAAAATCCACTCTGGCATCTGCTGTATAATAAAACACGGCTTTGGATTTGTCCCCCTGAAATTCCACATCACTCAACTTCATTTCCAGTCCAAGCTTAAGCGCAATCGTCCGGGCCCTATACATGGTATTGGTTTCAAGCGATTGTGCTTCTTTCCATTTATCAAGGTCAGTCTGTTTAGCCTTGCGATACACTTTCTTAATTTCTTCGGTATCAAAATTAATATTGCGCTTTTTCAACTGCAGTTTTACTAACTCGCCGGTTAAAGATACGGTACCCATATCATGTCCGGAAGTGGCTTCAACGGCGATGGCATCGCCCACATTTAAACTCAGATTATTTGTATTCCTGAAAAACTCCTTTCTCGAATTTTTAAAGCGCACTTCAACTATATCAAATTGTTTTTGCCCTTCGGGCATACTCATATTGCCTAACCAGTCGAAAACTGTTAATTTATTGCATCCATCAGAAGTGCCACAGGAGCCATTATTGTTACATCCAGCCGGAATTCCATTTGTACTGGTACCACATCCGCTACTACATCCCATAGGTCTATTTTTAATGTCTAAATATAGGGTTTTCCAAGGAATTGTTAAAACTAGATTTTTGTGAAAGAGTTCTAAAAAGCTGGTTGGGTTTCTTTCCTTTTTTTGAGCTTAGAAGTTCTTAATTATGGCTTTGACAAACAGTAAAGACCCATTTTTTACTATCTTTGGAAGTCTTGAAGCTATTGTTAATCCATATTTCCCTCTTTCTATTTTGCCAAGCAACCGCCCAGGACAACATTTACTTTCTGGATGGCACGACCCAATCCGGGAAGGTGCTTGAGATTTCCGATGAGCGGATCATTGTAAAAGTAACGGATGAAAAACAAAACATTCCCAGAAGCGCCGTGCTATTGATCGAATATAAAAACGGAAGCATTGAAATTTACAACACCCCAAACGAAAATATAACCTATAATCCGGTTATAGAACGAAACAAACTAAAAACGGCGCCACGCGACCAGTTTCACCATTCCAATTTTGGATCCATTAACACACTGGCCCTTTGTAACGCAGATATATCTGGCTTTTTTGAACACATGCTTCCAAATGGCTATATTGGTCTTGGGGCAATGGGAGCCTATAACTTCAATCCTCAGGCTAATCTTTTGAATCTCTTCATTGCAACGTTAAATAATTCCAAAAAAAAATATGACCTTGGTGTTTATGCAAACTTTTACCCGGGAGAATTTCAACCCGAGGAAACGTCCTTTTATTTTGGTATCCTGTTCAAGTACATGCGTTTTGATTACACGAAAGTGACCGAAATAAAAGCTCCGGTAGGTTCTACGATATCTTCGACACTTAAATACAGTGACGCGAGCGGAAGTCAAATGGCAACGCTCCTCACCTTTGGCACGCATACGCATCTGGAGAAGAATTTTTTTATAAAAACCATTTTTGGCGTAGGTGGCTTTAATTTACGTGGGGATTACAGAGACCAATACAACTACTTTCTGAACGGCGGGACGGGGCAAACCAATCCACAAAATTTGTACAATCGAAAATTTTTATTGAAACTTTACCTGGGGATAAACGCAGGTTTCACTTTTTGATGCAAAAGCTGGTAATTATATTTTTATTCCTCTCTCTTTATACAAAAGCGCAGGATAAATTATTTTTTACCGATGGCACTGTGCAGAAGGGTATCCTGATGTCTGTAACAAAAGATATTATTTATTTTAAAGCGACAGATACCTCAGAGGTACAAGCCATCCGCAAATCAAATCTTCTTCTCGCAGAAGATTATAAGGGGGTGCGGTATGTTTTTAGCAAACAACCAACTATTAAAGAGTCCATTGTCAGTGAAAAAAAATCGCTGAAAAGAAATTCAATCGGAACGCAGCCCTTCGGTATTTTTACTGGAAGGGCTACGCTGGCCTACGAACGTTTTACAGCGGAGGACCGAATTGGTGTTGTAATTCCAATGTCGCTCACATTTGACCCTATTGGGGTATTGTACAATTCCCAAATTGATAGCAGTTCAAATTCGAGCAAAAGAATCAGAGGCGTTAACTTTATTACCGGTATGGACGTAAATTTTTATCTCGGTCGCGATAACGGCATAAAATTTTACATGGGGCCAAGATTTAGGTATGGCACTGATCTGTTTTTGAGGGGAATAGAAGCTTACAGCTTTCAAACACAATTTGGTTTACGGGTGGGGGAATCCACGGGTGGTTTTGTTCAGCACATTTCGATTGGTTTCGGTTTTGTGAGAATCCTGGAATCTCCATCGGGTAGTTTAATAAACCCTAAGCAATCTTATGCCTGGTATAGCATTAATTACCGGCTTGGGATCAGGTGGTAATTGTTATTCTGACAGTTCATCTCGATTTTTCCGCCGTCAATGGGTGGTTAGTTTTACCAATTATCTGACTAATCCTACCATTTATAAGTTTAAACTGTATTGCCAAAAGAATACAGTTTAAAATATGAGTTGACTATTCTAATATTGTATTATTATCCACCTATATATACCAAAGATCCTTAGATTCGTTTGTGAAATTTGGAATTTTAACCCCGGTTTTCATAATTTCCGGGGTTTTAATTTTTTAGAAATCTGGCCAGCTCATAACTTATAACGCTTCTCAAAACCCGCGTTTCCCTGAAGCCCTCCACTATGAACAATTAAAATTCGTGAGGAATTACCGAGCTTATTTTTTCGAAGGAGGTCTTCCACGGCGAAAAACAATTTATTTGTGTAAACATAATCAAGGGGGATCAGGAATTTGACTTCGAACTGGGTTTTAAAGTCTAGGAGCTCCCGGCTAAAGGCCGCATAGCCGTTAAAACAATAATCATTGGTAATACAATGATCTGAAATGGCTGGCTGGTTTAAGGCCTCATTACCCCTTACCCTTAATTTTTTTTGAGGGAAAAGGGTTTGCAACACCTTCTCTACCCCATCTGCAAGTGTATTTTTCCCTTTTAGAACGCTAACACCAATAATTCTGGTGCTTTTTCCAACGGCGGCTAAAAGTCCGGCATAAGTGGTTCCCGTACCGCAAGCACAAAAAATATAATCATAACTCCATTCGGGTTTTAAAATTTCGAGTGAGCCCAAAACTCCCTCGGGATTATTTCCTCCTTCTGGTATTAAATAATGGTCACCAAACTGTTCGGTGAGCCTATTTTTGAACTGCATTGAATCTTTTTGTATATAAGCTTCCCTACTCACAAAGTGTAAAAACATCCTGTCGGACAATGCTTTTAGTAATGTTGGGTTTGAGAGCTGTTCTTCTTCTCCACGGATAATGCCAATAGCCTTCAATCCCTGTTCCCGACAGGCAGCAGCCGTTGCGGCAATATGATTCGAATAAGCACCCCCAAAAGTAATAATCGTTTTTTTGTTCTGTATCTTTGCCGACTCCAGGTTCTTCTTTAACTTAAACCATTTATTACCGCTTATCTCCGGATGAAGTAAATCCAGGCGAAGCACATCTGTGTGATGCTCCGGACTTAAGTTAATTCTTTGGATAACCGGCTTATAGTCGATCATTTAGCCTTTTCTTCCCAAATTGCAACCAGATGAACAATTGTTTCAACCGCCTTCTGCATGTCGTGCACACTTACCCATTCTTGTTTGCTATGAAAGGCGTGCTCACCGGCATAAATGTTTGGGCACGGCAAGCCCATAAATGAAAGACGGGACCCATCAGTACCGCCGCGTATACTCGAAAGTACAGGTGTAACGCCCGTCCTTTTAATCGCCTCTATGGCGTTATCTATAACCTGCGGATGTTTGTCCAACACTTCACGCATATTACGGTACTGCTCTGTTATATCAAATTCAAAGGAACATTTATCATATTGCTTCAACACGTTAACAGTTATCGCCTTCAATTCAGCCTCCAGGGCTAGTAATGTGGGTGTATCAAAGGCTCTGATAATGAATTTTATCTCCACCTCTTCAAGTCCTCCGTTAATGGCAGTAGGGTGAATAAAAGGCTGTTTGTTATCCGTGGTTTCAGGTGTTTTGTCCGCGGGAATTTTATTAATAATTTGAGCGGCAATTTTTACTGCATGTTGCATTTTATCTTTTGCAAAACCCGGATGTGTCGGAAATCCTTTAATTTTGATGCTTACTCCGTCCGCACTAAACGTTTCATTTTCCAAATGCCCCAGGGTTTCACCATCCATGGTATAACCAAAATCGGCGCCCAGTTTTTTTATGTCGACTTTTTCAGTTCCCCTACCAATTTCCTCGTCAGGGGTAAAGAGAATTCTGATTTTACCGTGTTTTACTTCCGGATGCTGCATGAGGTAGTTAACCGCATCCATAATTTCGGCTACCCCGGCTTTGTTATCGGCACCAAGCAAGGTGGTGCCATCGGCGGTTACAATATCATTACCTATTTGTTTGGCTAGCGCCGGATGTTCAGAAAAACGAATTACCTGGGTTGGATCATTCGGAAGTACAATATCCTTTCCATCGTATTTTTTATGAAGAACGGGATTAACATTTTTACCACTACAATCAGGCGACGTATCGACATGGGAGCAAAAACAAAGTACTGGAACACTTTTATGAGTATTACTTTCAACAGTAGCATACACATACCCGTAAGCGTCCAGCTCAGCATCCTTTACTCCCATTTGTTTTAGTTCATTGACCAGTTTTCGCGACAGATCTTTTTGTTTTTCGGTGCTTGGACAGGCTGCGGATTCTGGGTCAGACTGGGTATCTATTTTTGCATAACTTACAAAACGCTCAGTTACGGTAAAGCAATAGTCGCTAAAATTCATCGTGATTAATAATTGGAGACCTAAATTAAGAAAAATCCGCTTTTAACAATCATTAAATCCTGTGGTACCTTATTATTTGTTTACTTTGAAAGATGCAGCTTTTAAAGCTCAGATATTTCCAAATAAAACGCGATCTCGGCTACTGGACGCCGGCTATCGCTATCGCTGCCTTTTATTTTTCGAAGGAGATCACCAGTGTTTCGCTGACCTATTGTGAGGTTTTTCTGGCTATTATTCTGGTATTACTCCACTCCTATCATACGAACAGGAATGATTTTAATTTTATCAGTAAACAGCTTCATTTACCTCACTTACAGATGTGTTTCAACTATAACCTGCTGGTACTTCCTCTTTCGATCCCGGTGCTATTTATGCCCTACTGGCATCTTTTTTTTATATTCCATGCGGGTATCAGCGGTTTAAGTTTTGTTCGAATCCACCTCCGCCCTATACGGTTTAATTTTATTTCTAAATACCTCCCCCCTCAACATTTCGAATGGATTTCCGGCATCCGAAAAACCTTCCTGTTCTCCATTTCACTTTTGTTAACGGCCCTGAGCCTGAGCCCGGTTAAATTATTTGGGCTGATTCCTCTTTTCCTTCTAAATGTTGGGTTTACAGGATTCTATAACCTGTTTGAACCTTTGATCCTGCTTAATCCACAAGCCCTGTCGGCACAACGGTTTCTCAAAACAAAAGTGCTGTTTTCGCTACGAATGGTACTTTTTACGAATTTACCGCTGCTTATCGTCAATTCTATTTTTAATCCAGAAGCTTTATGGTTTAATGTTGCATTCCTCGCCAGTTTTTTATTAGTAACAGCCAGCTCAGTGTTTATCAAATATGCCAGCTACCAGCCCAATCAATCCATGCGTTTCCATATTGATTTTTTATTCCTTTACGCCGCCGTTTTTTTACCCTACTTATTACCACTCAGTTTTCTTATTTACTTTTCAAACAAAAGAAAAGCCATTACTAACCTTTCGCAATTTGAATGATCACCGTTAAAATACCTTCGTTTAAATACGCAGATGGCATCGTTCTGCAAAACATTGATGTTGCTTTTGAATCCGGCAAAACCCATGGAATTGTTGGTTTGAATGGCGCAGGTAAAACTACTTTTTTTGGTTTGTTGGCCGGTTTTTTAAAAGACGAACACTCCTCTTTTTTAAATAATGGGCGCCCCATCTCCCGAAAAGAGATTGCTTTTTTGGATACCGACCTATTCTTTTATCCGAAAATTACAGCGCGTGAATTTTTAAGTGTGTTTCCCTGTTCGGGCAGTAATTATAACGAAATAAAACTCGCGGAACTTTTTAAAGTGCCACTGGAGGGTTTTATGGAAGAATTTTCTACAGGAATGAAGAAAAAATTACTGTTAATGAGTCAGATAAAACAAGATAAAACTATTTACATTCTAGATGAACCCTTTAACGGACTTGACCTCGAAACGAATAAGATTCTTGAAATAATTATTTCTATTTTAACTAAAAGAGGGAAAACGGTTTTTATTTCGTCGCATATTTTAAGCCCTCTTCTGGAAGTTTGCAGCCAGGTGCACTACATTAAAAACCAAACAATCGTACGATCTTTTGAGCAGAAGGAGTTTCACCTGATAGAAGAAGAGCTTTTTGGAAATTATACACGGCTCTTGCAGGAAGAGCTGTCACGCATTATTTAAGCGACCTTCAGTTGATTTAACCGTGCGTTTTTCAACTTTTCCAACGCATAATCCATTGATACGGTAAACTGCTTCGCTGGTTTTTCTTCACTGGGTAATTCGTACATGATGTCAGTCATGATTGCTTCGCAAATACCGCGAAGACCACGCGCGCCCAATTTAAATTCCAATGCCTTATCAACAACTAAGTTTAAAACATCTTCCTCAAACTCCAGCTTAGTTCCTTCCATTTTGAAAAGCTGTTTGTACTGTTTGATCAGAGCATTTTTTGGCTCAGTCAATATTCTCCGCAAAGTGGCCCTGTCCAGGGGTTTTAAATAAGTGAGTACTGGTAAACGTCCTATTAATTCAGGGATCAATCCAAAAGATTTTAAATCCTGTGGTGACACATATTGCAATAAATTTCCTTTGTCCAGATCCAATTTATTTACACTGGAAGAATAACCAACCGCTTGGGTATCGAGGCGGCTCGCAATTTTCTTTTCAATGCCATCAAAAGCTCCTCCGCAGATAAACAATATATTTTTGGTATTTACCTGAATCATCTTCGCATCAGGATGTTTACGTCCGCCTTGTGGTGGCACATTTACTACTGTGCCTTCTAATAATTTCAGCATTGCCTGCTGAACACCTTCGCCACTGACATCTCTGGTAATGGACGGATTATCCCCCTTGCGGGCTATTTTATCTAACTCATCGATAAACACGATTCCTTTTTCTGCTGCAGCCACGTCGTAATCAGCGGCCTGTAACAAGCGGGTCAAGATACTTTCCACGTCTTCACCTACATAACCCGCTTCGGTTAATACTGTAGCGTCAGCAATACAGAATGGAACATTCAGCATATTGGCAATTGTACGAGCCAGCAAGGTTTTCCCTGTTCCTGTTTCACCAACAAGTATCACATTGGATTTATCGATTTCAACCTCTTCCTTATTATTTTTTGCAACGTGGGCAATTCGTTTAAAATGATTATAAACCGCTACACTCAATACTTTCTTAGCATCATCCTGCCCTATTACATATTCATCCAACTTTTCTTTAATGGCTAATGGCTTTAAAAGATTTAAGGCGTGCTGCACTTGCTGTTTTTGTTCCCCCGCATTTTCCTCCTTAATGATGCTATAAGCCTGTGTTACGCAATTGTCGCAAACATGCCCATTAATTCCAGCGATTAAAATTTTGGATTCTTTTTTATCTCTTCCGCAAAGTGAGCAGCGGATGGTTGTGTCTTTTGCCATTGAATGTAGTTGGTTAGTGCAAAGATACTACTTTTTGGAATGTTTTAGATACCGGAACAGGATTAAAAAATCACATAAACCCTAACTCGAGTTGAGCCACTTCGCTCATCATTTCCTTTTCCCAGGCCGGTTCAAATGTCAACTTGAGTTCTGCCGATTTTATTCCAGCTACAAGTTTGAGTTTATTTTCGACCTCCGCCGGTAAACTTTCGGCCACCGGGCAATTGGGAGAAGTTAAGGTCATTACAACCTTCAGGTTATTTTCATCATCGAGGTGTAACTCATAAATTAGCCCAAGCTCCCAGATATCTACTGGAATTTCAGGGTCAAAACAGGTTTTAATCTCATCGATTACCCGTTGCATTAACTCGGTATTTTTTGTAACAATAATTGCAGCCATCCTGATTATTTCTACTTTAATTGCCTTGCATTTTTACTAATGCTTCCTTTTTCATTTGGTTAATCATACTCACCAAGCCATTGGCCCGGGTAGGGCTTAAGTGTTCCTTTAACCCTATTTTGTCAACAAAACTCAGATTGGCCTTCACTATGTCTTCCGGTTTTTGACCCGAAAGTACTCTTATAATGAGCGCGACCATTCCTTTTGTGATAATTGCATCACTATCTGCTGTGTAAACAATTTTCCCGTCAATTAGTTCCGCGCCGAGCCATACAGTGCTTTGGCAACCTTTAATGATTCGGTCTTCAGTTTTAAGTTCTGGCTTGATCTTTGGCAGCGATTTTCCCAGATCGATTAAATGTTCGTACTTCGCTTCCCAGTCGTCTCCAAAAAACTCGAACTCCGCGGTTATTTCTTTTTCTTGTTCTTCTATCGTCATTTTAATCTCATTTAGTTACAACCATGCATTCTTCAGCACACTCTGGATAAGATTTTCTCGTCTACTATTAACTCAGCATTGTAATTACCTTCTTCAGTTTTTCCAAGAAAAAATCGATCTCTTCTTTTGTGTTATATACTGCAAATGAAATTCGCACGGTTCCGTCGATGTTTAAATGTTGCATGAGTGGCTGGGTGCAATGGTGACCGGTCCGCACCGCAATTCCATATTTATCTAACAAAGTTCCAATGTCAAACGGGTGTTGTCCTTTTACATTAAATGAAATAACTCCGGCCTTATGATCGCTCACGCCATAAATAATTATTTCCGGAATTTGTTTTAATAAATTCTGAGCGTATTGAACCAGTTCATGTTCGTATTCGAAAATAGTTTTCATTCCAATTTCATTCACAAAGCGAATAGCTTCGGCAAACCCTATTACACCGGCTATGTCAGGAGTTCCGGGTTCAAATCGTAAAGCCCCGTCTGCGTATTCGGTTTTTTCGAAAGTCACTGTTTTAATGGTGCCGCCCCCAGGTTTGGATTCCGGTAGGTTTTTCAACCATTTTTCTGAAAGATATAATACCCCAACGCCGGTTGGACCATAAATTTTGTGCGCGCTACAGACGAAAAAATCCGCATTTAGTTTCTCGAGATCAACGGGCATGTGTGGTGCTGATTGCGCACCATCTACCATTACAGGGATAAGATGCCTCCTGGCAATGGCGGTTACTTTTTCCAAATCTGTTAAAACACCCAATGTGTTGGATACCTGAGTAACCGCAATAAGTTTTGTTTTTGGCGTAATTAAATTTTCTAAGGCTTCGTAGTCAAGACTCTGATCTTCTTTGAGTGGAATTACTTTTAGTTTACCTTGATTTTCCGAAGCCCACATTTGCCATGGCAGAATGTTAGAGTGGTGTTCATATTCGGCAATAATAATTTCGTCACCTTTTTGTAGATGACTCTTCGAGAGGCCCTGAGCCACCAGATTAATACCATCGGTGGTGCCCGCTGTAAAGATTATTTGTTGTTCATTTTTTACGTTAAAATGCGCGGCAACTGTTCTGCGTGCTTGTTCAAACAAGTCGGTCGCAACACGACTTAAGGTATGGACGCCTCTGTGAATGTTCGCGTTGGAAGTTTTATAAAATAATGAAATAGCTTCAATCACACGCAGAGGTTTTTGCGTAGTGGCGCCATTATCAAAATAAACTAATGGATAATTGTTTATTTTTTGATCAAGGATCGGGAACTGTTCACGTATTTTTTTTGCATCAATCAATTAAAGTGTTTTTTCGAATGCCTGAATTATTTTTTCCTTTAAACTATCTACCTCTATTTTATCAATAACCTCAATGGCAAAGGAGCTAAGCAACATACTTTTTGCGCTTTCGGCACCAATGCCCCGCGCATTCAAATAAAACAAGGCGCTTTCGTCAATTTTTCCTGTAGAGGTGCCATGAGAACACTTAACATCATCCGCATAAATTTCCAACTGCGGCTTGGTGTTAATGGTTGCGTCATCGCTCAACAAAATATTTTTACTGCTTTGATAGGCGTTTGTTTTTTGGGCATCTTTTCTCACAAAAATTTTCCCGTTAAACACTCCGGTGCTTTTGTCTTTAACGATACCTTTATAAAGTTCGTTACTTTCGCAGTGCGGCACACGGTGGTCCATCAGTGTATGATTGTCCACCAGCTGACTACCTCCCGAAACAAACAAACCATTTAAATGTGCCTGACCGTTTTTTCCAGAAAGAACCACGTTATGATTGTTCCTGACCACCTGACCACTTATGGTAATTGTGGTATTATCGTAATGTCCCCCGGCCTGCACATCCACCTGATTGGTATTTACCGAATAACCCCGTAAACCTTCATTTTGCCAGGTATAAGAAACAAGTTTAGCGTTTGTTGCGACAAATTTTTCACTCAAATAATTATTAAACACTTTACCCTTTCCACAAACCACTTGTTGTTCGATAATAATGGCACTCGCATTTTCTTCTACTTCAATAAGATTTCTTGAATTTACGAGAGCTTCCGAAGATGCGTCAGATATGTATACTACATGTATTGGAATTTGCAATTCAACATTTTTTTCAACTCTTAAGTGGAAGCCGTTTGAACAAAAAGCGGTATTAAGTGCGACAAACGCATCGCTCTTTACATCGGCGGTTGAACTGATTAATTCCTTAGCATTCTCGCTCAGATTTGAAAAGGCGGTAATGTGCAGCCCGTTTAGAATAATCTTGTCGCTCAGGCTCTCCGAATAGTTGCCATTAACAACTACCAAAGTAATTGTGTCTTCCAATTTGTATTCATTTATATCAGAGGGAGTTTCAAATTTTTGTTCAATGCTTTTAAATTCCCTTTTTAACAACGCATCCGCATTAAAATACTTGTAATCTTCCTGCTTACTGGTAGGCATACCGATATTTTCAAGATACATCAGCGCGTCCGTGAGCGTGGCATCATTAATAAAACCAACCTTTGACGCGGAACCGGAAATTTTACCGATAATGTCAAGAGCCGTTTGAGATTTTTCTAGAATCATGTTTTTCGAATTCAGTATTTAAAACTTCTGTTTAATTTCGTCGTATCCTTTCTCCTCCAGTTCAAGCGCCAGTTCTTTGGTACCTGACTTCACTATTTTGCCGTTGTACAAAACATGCACAAAATCTGGCACGATGTAGTCCAATAAACGCTGGTAGTGGGTAATGATGACGAATGCGTTTTTTTCGTTTCTAAGGGTGTTTACGCCATTGGCCACAATTTTTAACGCATCAATATCCAGCCCACTGTCTGTTTCATCCAGGATGGCAAGCTTTGGCTCCAACATGGCCATTTGAAAGATTTCATTCCTTTTTTTCTCCCCACCACTGAATCCTTCATTAATACTGCGGTTTACCAATTTCCCATCCAACTCCACTAATTTTTGTTTTTCTTTAACCTTATCTAGAAACTCTTTTGGGGAAATGGGTTCCAGGCCTTTGTAGTTACGAATTTCATTAATTGCGGTTTTTAAAAAATTAATATTACTCACACCAGGAATTTCAACCGGGTATTGAAACGCCAAAAATAGACCGTCACGGGCACGATCCTCAGTTTCCATTTCCAGCAGGTTTTTCCCGTTAAAAACAACTTCGCCTTCTGTGACTTCGTAATCATCTTTGCCTGCGAGTACGCTCGACAAGGTTGATTTACCGGAACCATTAGGTCCCATGATAGCATGTACTTCGCCGGCTTTTATTTCTAAATTGATTCCCTTCAGGATTTCTTTCCCTTCCACAGAAGCGTGGAGATTTTTGATTGTGATCATTTTATTTATTTATAATATTTGGTAATTATAGTTGTACACTTTTACTGAGAACTTATCGATTAAAAATGGTTGTGTTTTAATATTCCACAGGTAAACCGATAATTTATCGTTGGGTTTAAAATCAGCGACCATGTTGGCTGTATAATGGTATTCTTTCTTATCACAACATTGAGTGGCAGGTACATCATTCAATTTAAATTGGAAATAGGACTTATGACTTCTGGAAATACCGTCGTCCAACATCCCACAAACCATTGCGTCATCACTGGCATGCATCTGAAGTTCTTGCCTGCTCACATCTATTTTTATGTGGACGCGGTTTGAGCTAAATTTTACACTATCAAACGCAACCAGCACTCCAAAGTCTTTGCCCGAAAAATCGAATGGTTGTTCAAATTTAACTTCACCGCTCAACGACGCTTCAGGATGGGTTCGTGAAAAAGGTTTGAAATCATAACAACCACCAAGGCTCATTTGATATTCAGGAGCCGTTCTTAAAAAGATATATTTCCATTTGGCATAGGTCATACCCGTTTTGTAAAGAATATTGCGCTCCACCTGATAACAGTAAACCAGATTGACAAACACAAAAAAGAGAGCCGCCATGAATGGCGCGATTATCCACTTACTTTTTACAGTCGCGGTAAAAAATTTAGCCCCGAAAAAAGCAAACAAAGGATAATAATCCACCAGCACCCGGATGCCAATACCATCAAAGTAAGTATAGGCCCAATAACTGGAAAAAAAATAAAATAAAATAAGTAACAATGCGGTTGCGGACAGAAATGCAAACCGATTTTCCCGGTAAATAAAAATTATTCCACCCAAAAATAAAAAACACAGCGGCGTATAAATAAAAAAACCGCTATCAAAACCAAACAACATTTTCAAGATCTGAGGATTAAACCAATAAAATCCATCCGCTTTGTAAGTGTTGTGAAACAGGCTGCCGGTTTGGATATACCACACCACACTTTGCAGTAGTACAATTGTTGCTGTAATAGAAACAGCAAGGTAAACCGCTTTTTTCTTAAATAAAATATTTAAAAAATTACGGCACTCTTCGCGGTTTTTAAACCAAATGAATAACGAAAGAATAATAAAAACGTTATTCGGCCTTACTAATAAAATGAGGCCAAGTATGGCGGAAGCCGCATACAAATTTTTGTTCTGAAGAAGTAGCACATAACGGTTACTGTGATAGAGAAAAACTGCAATCAGACTAAATGAGTATACGTGCGACATGGCCGCTTCTGACAAAGTATAATACAACAGGTTGGTGCCAAAAAATGTCAGCAATAAAATCAGGGCTGAAATTTTATCGGCGATCCCATTTAGTCGAAATAATTTTTTGAGAAAAATAAGTCCTATGCCAGCGTAAGCCAGGGCTCCAGCTGCAACGGTTATCTGGAATGGAAGACTCAGTCCATCCACGGGAAAATGAAAAAGTCCGGCAAAAAGATAACCCAGCGCAAAAAACGGCAACAATAATACGGATACGCCGATTGGATGAACGTTAATGGTGCCGCTACCCGTTCTTAGGATAAACCACTCTGTGGCTTGTTGATTGCTAAAATCGTGTTTAATAAACGCGGATATCAGCGAGGAATAATAATCTCTGGCATCCCCGTCAATAAAATTTATCAGGTGCTCAGAATAATTCCATTTGAAAAGATAACTTAAAACGGCGGCCACAGCCAAAGTAAAGAGAATGGTATAATCTGAAATTTTATATTTTACTACGGGGCCGTTCATTAATTTTTATCCTACACTGCCCTCCAAACTAATGGCTAATAACTTCTGTGCTTCGACAGCAAATTCCATTGGCAATTTGTTCAGCACTTCTTTGCAATAACCGTTTACTATCAGCGCTATGGCTTTCTCCATCTCAATCCCCCGTTGCTTGCAATAAAACAACTGGTCTTCCCCTATTTTACTGGTAGTAGCTTCATGTTCCACGATGCCACTTTTGTCCTTAATTTCAATATATGGGAATGTATGGGCCCCACACTTATCGCCCATCAGTAAACTATCGCACTGCGAAAAATTACGGGCATTGGTGGCGCCTTTCCTTATTTGAACCAAGCCACGGTAACTATTGTTACTAAACCCCGCGCTAATTCCCTTAGAAATAATGGTACTGCGTGTATTACGGCCAATGTGAATCATTTTGGTGCCCGTATCGGCTTCCTGCCGGTTATTGGTAACAGCTACCGAATAAAATTCACCCACACTGTTATTCCCTTTTAAAATCACCGAAGGATATTTCCATGTAATGGCGGAACCGGTCTCCACCTGTGTCCAGCTTATTTTTGAATTATCTTCCAAACAAATACCGCGTTTGGTCACAAAATTGTAAATACCGCCTTTCCCTTCTTTATCTCCCGGAAACCAGTTTTGTACCGTGCTGTATTTTACTTCAGCATCCTTATGCGCGATTATCTCCACAATAGCTGCGTGCAGTTGATTTTCGTCGCGCTTTGGGGCAGTGCATCCTTCCAGGTAAGACACATAGGCAGCTTCATCCGCCACAATCAGGGTTCTTTCAAACTGGCCAGTGCCTATGGAATTGATGCGGAAATACGTTGATAATTCCATCGGGCAGCGAACGCCTTTCGGGATATAACAAAACGAACCGTCGCTAAACACGGCAGAATTTAAAGCCGCATAATAATTATCGGTATAAGGCACAACCATGCCCATGTATTTTTTTATGAGGTCGGGATACTCTTGCACCGCCTCACTAAAGGAACAGAAGATCACACCTTTTTCGGCCAGTGTTTCCCTGAAGGTTGTTTTCACAGAAACGCTGTCAAACACGGCGTCCACAGCAATATTGGATTGCACCCCCGAAAGACGTTTTTGCTCTTCCAACGAGATGCCCAGCTTTTCGAACGTTTTTAATAACTCAGGATCTACCTCATCCAGACTTTTTAATTCCGGCTTAGTTTTAGGAGCGGAATAATAGCTGATGTCCTGAAAATTAATTTTGGGATAATGCAAATGGGCCCAATTGTCAGGTTGTTTCATGGTGAGCCAATGGCGGTAGGCTTTCAACCTGAATTCCAACATCCATTCTGGTTCATTTTTCTTTTTGCTTAATGCTTTAACAACATCTTCCGAAAGGCCTTTTGCAAAGGTATCGGCTTCAATAGTTGTTGAAAATCCCCATTTGTATTCGCTGTTGAGCTGTTCCTCAAGAACGTCGTTTTGTTCTGCCATGTTATTTTTGAACTACGGATTAAACCGTATTGTAAATTTCTGAATCGTGCAATTAACTATCTTCATTACACACCAAAACTCTCTCCGCAACCACAAGTGCGTGTAGCATTCGGGTTATTAAACACAAACCCCTTACCGTTTAGTCCACCTGTATATTCCAGCTCAGTACCCACCAGGTATAAAAAACTTTTTCTATCCACAACAATTTTTATTCCCTTATCCTCAAACTGCTGATCGCCCTCTTTTAACTGGTTGTCAAACTCCAGCTTATACGTAAGACCTGAGCAACCGCCCCCATCCACCCCAACACGAATAAATGTATCCTCCGGACGATTTTCAGCTTTGATTAAATTAATGGCATGCATTTTGGCATTTTCGCTTACAGTAATCATAACTATTTGAATTTTAATGCGTTAAAAACAGTGTATAATTAGACTGAATCTAATTAGACCACAAAAATACCATAAAAACGGTATATAGACAAATTTTAATAAAGCCTTTGGCTTATTTTAATTTTGGTCGAGAATAAAGCTAAAAGGACTTAACACCCCGGAAAATTAGTTGACCTTAATCTTTAAAGAAATATACGGACTTAATGAACGCATTTCTATCTTCATTAGTAATGGCGTTGTTTTCATCGTTGTCCATGCTTACTCTGAGAACAAATTCTCCTTCCCCGGACATAACATCAAAATTAAATGGTGGAGAAAAACCATAACTTCCATCTGTGTAATAGCTTCCCAAAAACACCTCATTTTTATAAACATTTAAGTGGGGGTATATGTTTTTGTAGGGTGTACCACTGCAATTAAGTTTGAGTACATAATTTCCAGCTGGCATGGAAACCGGTAGACTTATCCTTGCTTCGCCATCCCATAATGTAACAACGCTATCACCAAGTATCTTATCTACATTTTTTTTATTGAAGTGCGTGAAATCCAATTTTTTCAAAACTTTCTTTCCGTCATTTACTGGACGATACAGCTGTGCCCAAGCATCGATAAAATCTTTTGATTTTGTTAGGACAAATCGTGTTTCAAGCAAGCGTGCCTTTTCGGAACTAAGTTTTGGATCCTGGTGCGCCCCTATAAGCCAAAATGATTTGTCCGTTTTTGCCGCCATTACAGAATCAACAAAGACTTCCTTGTCCATCCCTGTTATTTTAGATTGAATATCACTCCTTTTTATGTAATAATCAGTATGCCAGGGCGTTTTTTGATTGTTAATGAGGTAGGGTTGATCGGAATAATATTTCACATACTCTGTCATTTCTCTGAATTGTGTTTTGGCCGGCTCAAAATAATAGCGTCTGATAACCACCAAATCGGTTAACGAAATAAGTACAAAGGCCAAAAGCAGGATGTTTCGCGTGAGTTTGCTTTCAATTGCCGAAAGACCTATCGACAATGTCAAAATCAACAGTGGGAGGGCGCTTATAAAATAACGACTTACGGTTGCCGGAACTTTTAGAATGGAATAGAGGTAGGGGATTAAAAATATGATAACGAGTGAAATACTAAAAATTGAAAAATTGAATGATGATCCACCATAATTCATTTGCTCCTCTTTAGCCCTAAAAACCTCGACAAGATAGGCGATCAAACCGGTTAAAAGCAGAGGTTTCAATAAATCTGAATTACCGAAAAACTCATAAAAAAAATCAATGAAATAACTTTGTGCTGGTTTAGGCACCCAAAAATCGGTAATTTTTGAAGCGGTTTGAAAGTCCCCGACAAGTGGAAAAAATCCTATGAGCAGTATGAGATAACTTAATAAGAATTTTTTGAACATGGCCAATCTTTCCGCCTTGTATTGTTTCGAAAAGAAAAAAACGGCTATCAGGATGAGCTGTGAAGCGGGAACTAATGCTGCAAAGGGATGGATGTGCAGAGCGAGAAGAGTTGTAATACCATGTGCCAAAGCGCTTTTATACTTCCCTGATCTCAACGTCCTCACAAAAAACAAATACGAAAGTGTGGCAAAAAGAAAAAGAAATATGTACCCCCTGGCCTCTTGCGAGTAATAAATATGAAACGGGTTAATACAGGTGAGTGCCGCGGCAACCAGACCAACTCGGATCCCAGAAAGTTCTCGTCCTAACCAATAAATGGCATAAACACTTATAACCCCTCCTAATGCGGACACACTCCTCGCTACAAACTCAGTGTAACCAAACAACTGACAAAACAATTTAACTAGGAAATAGTAAACCGGCGATTTACATTCATTTTCAACAACGAGGCGTTTCGTCTCAGCCCAGCTAATTTCAGGATCAGACTCTATCATTGTATACAATTCATCGAGCCATAAACTTTGAAAGCCCAGCTTGTAAAACCTCAGGACGATCGCCAGGAAGATGATGCCCAGCAAATAAAAATTGTTTTTACGATTACTTAATCCAAACATTCAGACGAAATATTAATGTTCATTTTACTCAAAATGCAATTATACTGCTTATTTGAATACGTTACTAAAATTCGCTTTTCAAATGGAACTTAATATCCGGAAACTTCTCCTGAGCCATCTGCAACAACCAGGGACTTTCCGCCAAAAACACCATTTTTTCATCCTTATCGTAAGCAATATGAGCGGCGCGATCCTGTACAAAAGCATCTAGTTTCTTTTTGTCATCGGCACTGATCCAAAGGGCTTTATAAAGGTTTATCTGGTCAAAGCTGGCGCTGGCATTGTATTCAGATTTTAACCGATGCTGGATAACTTCAAATTGCAAGGCCCCTACGGTACCAATCACTTTACGGCCATCCGCTTTTTTAGTAAACAACTGAGCAACACCCTCATCCGTTAATTGTTCCAATCCCTTTTGCAATTGTTTGGTTTTCATTGGATCCATATTGGTCACGTACCTGAACAGCTCGGGTGAGAAGCTTGGGATGCCTTTGAAATGAAGGTTCACCCCTTCTGTTAACGAATCGCCGATCTTAAAATTACCTGCGTCGTATAAGCCAATTACATCCCCGGGAAACGCCTCATCAATGACTGATTTTTGTTGGGCCATAAATGCGGTTGGGTTGCTGAAGCGCAATTGCTTTTTATCCCGCACATTGTAATAATATTTATTCCGTTCAAATTTACCCGAACAGATTCTCAGGAAGGCGATACGATCGCGGTGTTTGGGATCGAGGTTGGCGTGAATTTTAAACACAAAACCCGAAAATTTAGCGTCGTCCGGTTTAATGATCCCCAAGTCTGTTTCTCTTTCTTTGGGATAGGGGGCAATTTCTACAAAACAATCCAATAATTCGTGAATTCCGAAGTTATTGACCGCACTGCCAAAAAACACCGGGCTTATCTGCCCATCCAGATACTTTGCCACATCCAGCGTATCATACACGCCATCAATAAGGTCTACATCGGCACGGAGTTGTTCGGCAAAATTTTCACCCACACTTTTATCGATGGTTATATCCGTTATATCGTTAATGGTAACTATTTCTTCCACCGTGGTTTTACTATCGCCTTGAAACAGATTAAGTGATTTTTGCGTTAAGTTGTAAACCCCTTTAAACGATTTTCCGATGCCAATGGGCCAGGTAAGAGGCCTAACCTTGATCTTCAGTTCCTTTTCTATTTCGTCCAACAAATCGAAGGGGTTTTGGCCTTCACGGTCCAGTTTATTAATGAATACAATGACGGGTGTATTGCGCATCCGGCAAACTTCCAGAAGTTTCCGGGTTTGTGGTTCCACACCTTTCACGCAATCGATCACCATAATCACACTGTCCACCGCACTAAGTGTACGGTAGGTGTCTTCCGCAAAATCTTCGTGGCCGGGGGTATCCAAAATATTTACTTTGTAATTTTTATAGTCAAAGGCCATTACAGAGGTGGAAACGGAAATCCCACGCTGCTTTTCAATTTCCATGAAATCGGAGGTAGTGGACTTTTTGATCTTATTGGACTTAACAGCCCCCGCAGTTTGAATTGCACCTCCAAACAATAACAACTTCTCTGTGAGCGTGGTTTTGCCTGCATCGGGATGTGCGATTATAGCGAAGGTTCTGCGTCGTTTAATTTCTTCTAAAAAGGTCATGTTAATTCTTGTGGGCGGCAAAGATAAAGAATTAAAGCCTATTTGGTAAAAGATTGGAAACGCAGGCTTATTTTGTTTTCTAAAATAAACTTTTAAATTTGCTTCATCATTAAAACTCAAACATGAAACTTTTTATAAGCACACTACTGATCACTTTAACACTTGTTGGTAATTCTCAGGTAAAGCCAGATGGTACCTACAAGGATTACTTCCAGGAAGGCTTATACCTGTTGTTGGAGAATAATTATGAGACCGCAAAAGACAATTTTGAAGCCGCTTATAAACTGGATTCTTCGTCAGCCAACATCAACTACCAGCTTGGTATTTGCTATTTCAACTCAGCCCTTAAAAAACAAAAAGCCGAGTATTTTTTCTCAAAAGCTGTTAAAAACATATCGCGCACCTACCAGATTGATTCTCCTACTGAAAAGGCCGCGCCGCCCCTGGCTTTGCTTTATTATGGCAAAGCACTGCATATCAACTACAAATTTGACGAAGCTATTGCACAGTTTGATGAGTTTTCAAAATACATGGATGCCAAATCGAAAGACTGGCAAAAAATGGCTGCCAAAGAAAAAGCGGCCAGCAAAATGGCAAAAGAAATTGTTGGGAATCCTTTAAATCTTCAGATAGACAACCTTGGCGATAGTGTTAACAGTCCATATCCCGAATATGCGCCTGTTTTAAGCGCCGATGAACGCACCATTATTTTCACCACCCGCAGGCCAAACAGCACCGGTGGCTTGTTAACTCCTGACGGTCAGTATTTTGAAGACATTGTTGTTTCTTATAAAGACAATAATGACGTTTGGAGTAAACCAGTGTCGTTGAGCGCCAACGTAAATACCCCAGGTCACGAAGCTTCCATTAACCTGTCGCCGGATGGACAAACGCTGATTGTTTTTAAAGGGAATATTGGCAGCGGTAACATTTACTACACCACTTACGATGGGAAAGACTGGACCGCTTTACAGGAATTTGGATCTGACGTAAATACCAACTACTTTGAGTCTCATGCCTGCCTAAATGTGGACGGTTCGGTCCTCTTCTTTACCTCAGACAGGCCTGGCGGATATGGCGGCCGGGATATTTACCGTTGTGTAAAATTGCCAAACGGTAATTGGAGTAAAGCGCTTAACATGGGGCCAACTGTAAATACTGAATACGACGAAGATGGTGCGTTTATGCATCCTGACGGCAAAACTTTTTTCTTTGCTTCAAAAGGCGATAAAACAATTGGTGGGTTCGACATTATGTTTGCGACATTAACCGAAGACAATACGCTCGTTGATATTACCAACATGGGTTACCCAATTAATACCCCGGATGACGACGTATTTTATGTCACCTCACCGGATGGTAAACGGGGATATTTTACTTCGGATAAGGACGGTGGATTTGGAGAAAAAGACATTTATAAACTTTCGATCGCGGAATCAAAAGAGGCCTTCCTCGCTCTATTCAAAGGTCAGATCATTCCGGCCGATGGCGAAAAAATGCCTGAAAACCTCACCATTATTGTGAGAGAAAAAGAATCTGGAAAAATTGTAGGCACTTATCTCCCAAAACTAGCTAACGGAACCTTTGCTACCATCTTGCCTCCTGGCAAGGAGTATAACTTCTCTTATCAATCAAGTGGTGGCGAGGAGTTTTATAACGAAGACGTATTTGTCACCAATGAGTTGACCTATCGCGAAATAAAACGCGAAGTAAACCTTGAACCGGTAAAATTGATCGGAAAAGTAAAAGCAAAGGAGAAAGGGATTATACTAAACCTTATTACCCTTGAAACCAGTAAAAATAAAAAACCTGTGGCGGGCACAAAAATTACGTTGACCGAGGTAGATGGTCAAACGAAGACCTTCACCGCAAATTCAAAAGGCAGATATGAGGGCGTCAATCTACAGGAAAATAAAAAATATACCGTTTTAGCGGAATTGGGCGAATTGAAGTCCTCCACTTACACCATTAATACAACAGGAGTAAAATCAGGTAAAATCATTAATCAAATTCTTTATATAAAACCAACTGTAAAGAAACCTACCTCTAAAGAATTAATGCTTGGCGTTATTGTAAAAAACTCTAAAACGCTTAAAATGATCCCTAACGCCAATATTACACTTACTGATGCGGATGGAGAGGATTATGACGTAACTACCAACGATAAAGGTGAAATAAAAGGCATTGAACTGAGTCCGGACACCAAATATGAAATTAAGGCCAGCAGTGAAGGATCGGTGTCCGATAAACAAACTATCTCCACCCAGGGCATAAGTAAAAAACGTTTTATGAAAACCCTCTTCATCGACCCTGAAGAGAAAGGTGAATCACCAAAATTCGAAAAACTAAACCTTCGTAAAAAACAAACTTCAAAAGAACTACTACTTGGTGTAATCGTAAAAAACTCGAAAACACTTCGCATGATTCCAAACGTTAAAATTACGCTAATCGATGCTGATGGAGAATACTACGACGTAACTACCAACGATAAGGGTGAGATAAAAGGCATCGAATTGAGTCCTGACACTAAATACCAATTACATGCTGTTAGTAATGATGGCACTATGTCTAACAAACAAACTTTCTCTACAGAAGGTGTTAAAGGCAGCAAACGTTTCATGAAAACACTTTTCATTGATCAGGACGATGCTGACAACACACCCATCTTTGAAAGACTTACTCTGCGCAAAAAAGCTACTTCTAATAAATTGTTGTTAGGTGTTATTGTAAGAAACGCTAAAACACTTAAAATTATCCCTAACGTAAAAATCACTTTAATTGACGCTGATGGGGAATACTATGATGTTACTACCAACGAGAAAGGCGAAATAAAAGGCATTGAGTTAAGCCCTGATACCAAATACGAGTTAAGCGCGATAAGTGAAGACGGTAGCATTATTTCTGACAAACAACAATTTAGCACCGAAGGAGTAAAAGGCCGCAAAAATTTTAATAAAACGCTTTACTTAAACATAGAGCCCGGCGCAACTGACACCGAAGAACCATCACCGGTGATGGAAGGAGGAAACGCTTCAGGTACAACTTTTGACTTCGAAATTTATTACAAATACAACCGAAACATCCCTGAGAACGAAGATGCCATCTGGATAAGCTTCATTGATAAAGTTAGTAGTCTGAGCAAGACACAGGTGGTGAAAATCGGCATCAACGCCAGTGCCTCAAAGGTTCCTACCAGAGCGTTCAAAGGCAATCAGGATTTGGCCAACAGACGCGCTACCAACCTACAGAATAAAATTATAGACGCCGTTGCAGGAAAAGGTGGACAAAAAGAAAATCTTAAATTTTCGCGCAAAGCTATAGTAGGAGGCCCGGCTTATAAAGGAGATTGGGATCTGGGACGCGAAAAGTACGAAAAACACCAGTTTGCAAAAGCGAAAATAAAATAACAAGTTAAAAAAACTTTCTAAAACACCGGTTGATAAAAGGCCGGTGTTTTTGTTTTTAGTAACTTTACATCATGAACAAAGGAGAGTGGTATGTTGGTTGGTTTGATTCGCCTTATTATCATCAGTTATACAACAACCGTAATTTTGATGAAGCTAACTTTTTTATTAATAATCTGTGCGAAAAGCTACAATTACAACCGCATTCAAAAATATGGGATCTGGCCTGCGGAAAAGGTCGCCACTCATTAGCTCTCAATAAAAAAGATTTTGATGTTGTTGGAACAGATCTTTCACCAAATAATATAAAAGAGGCATCGAAAAACAGTAATGACCGTCTTGATTTTTTTGTGCACGATATGCGTGACCCCTTTCGGATTAATTATTTTAACGCCGTATTTAACCTGTTTACCAGCATTGGTTACTTTAAAAACATGCGCGACAACTTTTCAGTTTTTAAAAACGTAGCCAATGCGCTTCAAAAAGAAGGCGTATTTGTCATCGATTTTTTAAATGCCGAAAAAATTCCAGTATCGCTCGACACAAAATACATAGAACAAAGAGACGCCATAGCATTTCACATCAGTAAAAAAGTAGTAGATAATACTATTTGTAAACGCATTGAGTTTAACGCCGGGGGCAAGGAGTATTATTTTGAAGAATCTGTATCGCTGCTCGGGAAAAGTGATTTTGTAAGTTTTGCTGATGCCGCAGGACTCAAGCTGCATTGCTGCTTTGGCAACTACCAGCTCGAAAATTTTGACCCGGAAAAGTCCGACCGTTTAATTTTACTATTTAAAAAATAAAACTTTGAACGCAGCGCTATCTATCCTTTGCCTCATGCTCCCCATACTTTTATCGGGAGGAATCGCATTACAGATAAAAATTAATCAGGTAAATCTCCGGTTACTGCTCGCCTTTAGCGCCGCCTATCTGTTTGCCCTTTCTATCATGCACCTCTTACCAGAAGCTTTTGAGCTGGGCCATGTAAAAAGGATGGGATTATTTATTGTTTTGGGCTTTTGCCTGCAACTCCTTATCGACACCTTTAGCACGGGGATAGAACATGGCCATGTGCATCTGCACAGCCATACCTGTGAAAAACATTTGCCCCGTGGTATTATTGTTGGCCTGATGCTCCATTCTTTTCTTGAAGGACTGCCCATTTACAACCTGGCTCCCGGCAACTCATCTTCCATCAACTATCAGCTGATTCTTGGCCTGGCCCTGCATAACATCCCCATCACCATTGCCTTTGTATCGTTGCTTAAAGAACATGAGCCGACCGGATCAAGAAAATGGCTATTGCTTTTACTCTTTTCGGTTATGACACCCGTGGGATACCTGAGCAGCTTTGTGTTACAAACCTATGGTCTTAATAATTACGAGGTGTTCAGCCAGCTGGCCTTTGCTTTAGTTATAGGCATCTTCCTGCATATTTCCACCGCCATACTGTTTGAAACCAGCGAACATCATAAATACAACAAGACCAAGGTTTTCATGATGGCTGGCGGCATTTTGCTGGCCTATTTAATCAGCTGATGCAGCGCGATACATACTTTGTAGACGTTATTGTCCCTTTAAGTGTTCCTAACAAATACACTTATAGGGTACCATTTGAGCTAAACGATGAGCTTGAGGTGGGCAAACGAGCGCTTGTACAATTCGGGAAGTCGAAAATTTACACTGGCATTATTTACAAAATTCATAACACCGCCCCATCAGATTATACGGTAAAGTATTTGGATGCCATACTGGACGACTTTCCGATAGTAACATCAAAGCAGCTTCAGTTCTGGGATTGGATCGCATTTTATTATTGCGCCAATCCGGGAGAAGTTATGACAGCCGCCTTACCGTCGGGCTTAAAGCTCAGCAGTACTTCACACATTCAGTTAAACCCGGAATTTAATTTTGAGGAAGCCGCTCTCACGTTTTTTACCGAACGGGAGCACCTTTTGCTGGACGCCCTGCATGTAAACCCTAATCTGAATTTTGAAGCAGTTTCAGAATTGCTAAGCATTAAAGCTGTGCAGCCAATTATCAATAACCTCCTTCGAAAAAACGCCATTGTGGTTTATGAGGAAGTAAAAGACAAGTATAAACCAAAATTACAGGCCATGTTTCGGTTAAATACCGACAGTATGGATGAGTTGACCATTCACGCTACCTTAAGCGCCCTGGAGAAAAAGGCGTTTAAACAAGCAGAAGCACTTCTTTATTTCCTTCATCTTTCAAAAACAAATGAATCGACACAGGGTTGGATAAAAAAAACAGACCTGATAAAAAAAGTAGAAGCCACGGCCCTTAGTGCTTTGGTTAAAAAAAACGTCCTGATTCAACAGGATTTTGAAATTGGCCGTTTGCTTTTTGAAAAGGGGAACAATGTACTGAAGGAATTAAGTGTCAATCAGAGAAACGCGTATACCGAGGTTAAAAAAGGGTTCGAGGCTGGAAAACCTGTTCTTTTGCGCGGTGTAACAGGCAGCGGAAAAACGGAAGTGTACATTCAATTAATAAAAGACACGCTTCGAAAAAACAAACAAGTACTTTTTTTAATTCCCGAAATAGCACTGACCACGCAATTAATTACCCGATTAAGAGCTGTGTTTGGTGAGATTGTAGGCGTATACCATTCCCGCTTTAGCGAAAACGAACGGGTGGAAATATGGAACAATGTTTTACAAGAACAAAAGAAGGATGAAGAAGAATTAAATACACAAAAAGAAAAAACAGAAAAACCTGATACAGAAAATAATAAACAGTACAAAATCATCTTGGGAGCGCGTTCCAGTTTATTTCTGCCGTTTCAGGATCTGGGACTGATCATAATAGATGAGGAGCACGACAACTCTTTTAAGCAACACGATCCGGCTCCTCGTTATCACGCCCGCGACGCGGCGCTTTATCTCGCTGCCCTTCAAAAAGCTAACGTATTATTGGGTAGCGCTACCCCGTCTATAGAAAGTTTTCAGAATGTGAGATTAGGCAAATACGTCCTTGCAGAATTAAAAAATCAGTTTGTAGAAAGTGGCGGCACAGAAGTGGAAATTTGTGATGTAAAATACTATGAGCAAACCACGCAGATGAAGGCTATCCTGACACCTCCTCTTTTTAACGCGATTGAAAAAGCACTCACACAGAAAAAACAGGTCATCCTGTTCCAAAACAGAAGAGGTTTTGCCCCGTACACCGAATGTAAACAATGCGGACATGTGCCTCAATGTATCCAGTGCGACGTATCGCTTATTTATCATAAAAATCAGCAGAAACTTGTTTGCCATTATTGCGGCTACTCAGTCACTCCTCCTAAAGAATGCTCTGCTTGTGGAAGCAATCAATTGCATTACAAAGGCATGGGTACCGAAAAAGTGGAAGAAGATGTGGAAGTACTTTTCCCAAAAGCCAGAATAGCCAGAATGGACCTCGATAGTACACGAAGTAAGTACGCTTACAAACAGCTAATAGACGATTTTGAAACGGGAAACATTGACATTTTGATAGGAACCCAGATGGTAACCAAAGGACTGGATTTCGACAATGTAAGTGTGGTGGGGGTTTTAAATGCCGATTCTTCCTTTAATTTTCCAGACTTCAGATCTTTTGAAAAATCGTTCCAGCTTATTAGCCAGGTGCGTGGCCGGGCAGGACGCAAGAAAGAAAAAGGAAACGTATTTATTCAAACCATGCAACCCGAACACCCGGTATTGAAATACATCCTGGAAAACAACCATACCGGCTTTTATGAGGATACCCTTGCTGAACGACAACAATATTTTTATCCACCTTTTTCACGTTTGTTCGAAATAAATGTGATCTCCAAAGACGTGAATGAAGTTAATCATCTTTCCAATGAGCTCTTCCTTCTTTTGAAGCCCCATTTTCAGGATAACATTCTCGGGCCCGAATTTCCATTGATCTCAAGAATCAAAAACCAGTACTACAAACGTATCTTGTTAAAGACCCAAAAACAACAGTCCTCACAATCGCTTCGCCAATGTATTTACGCAGCATTGAACGACCTTCAGGATAAGTATAAAAACTGGCGGTATAAGATCTCTATTGATGTGGATCCGGTTTAGTCCCCTTGTCCTTTTATCTTTGTTAAAACATGCAGCGGGCAACACGACAATCCCTAATTTGGGTTAAATTTGGTATCTTTGCCCCCTTTCCATGAAAACAAAAACACTTAAAAAGAACAAAGTAAATGTTGTAACCCTTGGCTGCAGCAAAAACCTGGTAGACAGTGAAGTGCTGATGGGGCAACTCAAGGCCAATAAATTTGATGTGGAACATGAGGGCATGGGTGACGATCATCAGATTGTAATTATCAACACCTGCGGTTTTGTTGACAATGCCAAGCAGGAAAGTATTGATACCATTTTACGTTATGTGGAAGCTAAAAAAGAAGGGGCCGTTGAAAAAGTTTATGTTACCGGCTGCTTGAGCGAACGTTATAAAAAGGACCTTGAAAAAGAAATTCCCGATGTGGATGCCTATTTTGGGACAAGAGAATTACCCAAAATCTTAAAAACACTGAAAGCCGATTACAAGCACGAGCTGGTAGGTGAAAGGCTTTTAACCACCCCCAACCATTACGCCTATTTTAAAATAAGCGAGGGTTGCGACCGCCCCTGTAGCTTTTGTGCAATTCCGCTTATGCGTGGTAAACACATCAGCGTACCTATGGAAGAGTTGGTGAACCGTGCTAAAATATTGGCATCAAAAGGAACAAAAGAGCTTTTGTTGATTGCGCAAGATTTGACCTATTACGGACTAGATATCTACAAAAAACGCGAACTGGCCAGCTTGCTGGACAAATTAAGTGATGTAGAAGGCATAGATTGGCTGCGTTTGCATTACGCTTTCCCGAGCGGCTTCCCTATGGAGGTGTTGGATGTAATGAATGCGAAAAACAACGTAACCAACTACCTTGATATGCCTTTGCAGCATATCAGCGATAACATGCTCACTAGCATGCGTCGCGGTATCACCAAACAAAAAACCATTGATGTGGTGAATAAAATTCGCGACAAAGTACCTGGTATAGCGTTACGCACTACACTAATAGCAGGCTACCCAGGCGAAACGGAAAAGGACCACCAGGAAATGTTGCGCTGGGTTGAAGAAACAAAATTTGAACGACTAGGCATTTTCACCTACTCACACGAGGAAAATACACACGCACATTTATTAAAAGACGACGTTTCAGAAAAAACGAAACGCAAACGTGCAGACGCGGTGATGGCTGTGCAGCAAGAAATTTCGCATAGCCTGAACCAGAAAAAAATTGGTAATACTTACAAAGTACTGTTCGACCGGAAAGAAAATGACTATTTTATTGGCCGTACAGAGTTTGACAGTCCGGACGTGGACAATGAAGTATTGGTAAAAGCCGATGAGGAAACCTATGTGAGAATTGGTGATTTTGCGAATGTTAAAATAACTGAAGCCACCGATTTTGACCTTTACGGTAAACTGGTTTAAGATTGTTTAACTTACCAAAAAAAGGTAAATTTGATTTCATTAATGGCGCGTAAAAACATATTAAAAGCCCAAAGCATGGCCATGTGGAGTAAATAAAATTCCTTCTGGAATCCACAATTTTAGAAAAAATTAAGTACTTATTTATCATCAAAAAAATTAACATGGCAACAAAAGAAATAAAAAACGTAGAATACGGTTTAGAAAAAATATTTGAAGGTGCTCAGGACTTCCTGCCCCTTTTAGGAACAGATTATGTGGAATTTTATGTAGGCAATGCCAAACAAGCCGCGCATTATTACAAAACAGCCTTTGGTTACCAATCCCATGCCTACGCAGGTCTTGAAACCGGTTTAAAAGACCGTGCCTCCTACGTGTTAAAACAGGACAAAATCCGGTTGGTGTTTACAACTGCTTTAACAAGTAATTCGGCCATTGGAGAACATGTAAAAAAACACGGAGATGGTGTTAAAGTGATAGCCTTGTGGGTGGAAGATGCCCGTAAATCATTTGAAGAAACAACTAAACGCGGGGCAAAACCATTTATGGAACCTGTCGTGGAAAAAGATGAGCATGGTGAAGTGGTACGTTCGGGTATTTACACTTATGGTGAAACGGTACATATTTTTGTAGAACGTAAAAACTACAAAGGCGCATTTTTACCGGGTTACAAAGAATGGAAAAGTGATTATAACCCTGCACCGGTAGGCCTCAAATTTATTGACCACATGGTTGGTAACGTTGGCTGGAATAAAATGAATGATACTGTAAAGTGGTATGAGGACGTGATGGGTTTCGTGAACTTCTTAAGTTTTGACGACAAACAAATTACTACCGAGTACTCTGCTTTAATGAGTAAAGTAATGAGTAATGGCAATGGCAGAATTAAATTCCCTATTAATGAACCTGCCGAAGGGAAAAAGAAATCACAAATTGAAGAGTACATCGATTTTTATGAAGATGCGGGCGTACAGCATTTAGCTTTGGCTACCGACGATATTATTAAAACCGTAAGCGAATTAAAGGCCCGTGGGGTTGAATTTTTACCACCACCTCCGCAAGCTTATTACGATGAAGTTCCTACGCGCCTGGGCGTGCACCGGGATATGATGAAAGAAGATATTAAAAAACTTCAGGAACTTTCGATACTGGTGGATGCTGATGAAGAAGGGTATCTGCTTCAGATCTTTACAAAGCCGGTAGAAGACCGTCCGACCCTGTTTTATGAAATTATCCAACGTATGGGCGCCAAAGGTTTTGGCGCAGGTAATTTTAAAGCGCTTTTCGAATCGATTGAAAGAGAGCAGGCTTTAAGAGGCACACTGTAATTTTCTTAAAAAGCAACATAAAAAGCAGACGAAATTAGGTCTGCTTTTTTTGTTTGTGACTGAAAGAAAATGAAATTCCCGCTTTGTATAATTTGGGATAATCCGTTTTTAAAATTAGCGAAGTGTATCAGGCCTATTTGTTATCTTTAGACAGTGGCAGAAGAATTCTCCGAACATATAAAATCGATCTTAAAAACGCTTCCGGACACCCCCGGGGTTTATCAGTATTTTGACGCTGACAAAACGCTTCTCTATGTTGGTAAAGCCAAAAACCTCAAAAAACGGGTCACCTCCTATTTCACCAAAGAACACGAGAGCGGCAGACTTCGTATAATGGTTCGCAAAATCAGCGACATTAAAACCGTAAAGGTAAACAGCGAACTGGATGCTTTGCTACTCGAAAACAACCTGATCAAAAATCTGAAACCCAGATATAACATTAACCTTAGGGATGACAAAACATACCCCTGGATCATATTAAAAAAAGAAAGATTTCCCAGATTGTTTTATACCCGCCGCCACGTGAAAGACGGCAGTGAGTACTTTGGCCCCTACGCTTCGGGAAAAGTAATGCACACGCTATTGGATCTGATGCGGCAAACTTATCCCCTACGTACCTGCAATTACGATTTGAGTATTGAAAATATAGAAAAAGGCAAATTCAGGCCTTGTCTTGAATTCCACATTGGAAGGTGTAAAGCCCCTTGCGTCAATAAACAAAGCGTTGAAGAGTACGATCAGAATATTTCAGAGATTCGCCAGATCATAAAAGGCAACATCGGATCTGCCCTACGTGAACTGAAAGAAAAAATGTACGCCGCTTCTGAAAAATACGAATTCGAAAAAGCCGGAGCAATTAAAGAAAAAATAGACATCCTGAGCGCTTATCAAAGTAAATCCACTATCGTCCATCCATCTATCACCAACACAGATGTAATCAACATCATCAGTGATGAAAAAAACGCTTACGTCCACTACTTCAATATCATTGATGGCGCTATTATTAACGCGCAGACACTGGAAATTAAAAAGAAGGTAGATGAAAGCGATGACGACATTTTGATGTTTGCCATTGTTGAATTTAGGACGAGATTCAACAGTGCCGCCAAAGAGATTCTGGTGCCATTTATCCCCGAAATTGAATTACCGGGTTGTGAATACATCATTCCAAAAATCGGTGACAAAAAACAATTGCTCGACCTTTGTTACAAAAACGCCTTAGGGTACAAACAAGAACGCGAAAAACAAATTGCGCTAACCGATCCCGAGCGACACACCGAAAGAATTATGAACCAAATGATGAAGGACCTCCGGATGCGCGAACAGCCAAGGAGGATAGAAGGGTTCGACAATAGTAACATACAGGGGAGCTACGCGGTAAGTGCCATGCCCGTTTTTATCGATGGCAAACCTGCAAAGAAGGAATACCGGCATTTTAACGTAAAAACAGTCGAAGGACCTGATGATTTTGCGACCATGGAGGAAGTCATTTTCAGGAGGTATTCAAGGGTACTGGAGGAAAATCTTCCGATGCCGCAACTGATTGTTATTGACGGAGGTAAAGGGCAATTAGGGGCGGCTATAAACAGTTTGCGAAAACTTGGTCTGATGGGTAAAGTAGCTATTATTGGCATTGCCAAACGGTTGGAAGAAATTTATTTTCCGGGAGATCCTCTTCCGCTTTACCTTGATAAAAGAAGTGAATCCTTAAGAATTATCCAGCAGATCAGAGACGAAGCGCACCGTTTCGGAATCACACATCACCGAAATAAAAGAAGCAGGGCCACCTTTACTACTGAATTAAATGAGATCAAAGGAATAAGTGATAAAACCGCGGAAAAACTATTAATTGAACTAAAAAGTGTAAAGAACATTAAGGAAGCAACATTTGAGGAACTTGAACAGGTAATAGGCCGGTCCAAAGCCCTTCTGGTTTTTAATCATTTTACAAATCCTGCGCAGGCGAAGTAAACTAACTGATATGTTTCGTTTATACCATACATTCATCCTTTTAACAGCCCTATCCGTTAGCTACGGGCAAAATAATCTGCGCCTGGTTTCGCTGGAAGGTCATATTTTTAAGGTTACTACCAAAAATGGAGCCGTTAACAAAACGCCACAAAGCGGTGTACTCATTGAAAACATAACGGACGATACGCTCTCCCTAAATTTTGAATTTGAAAACGGTGAAACCGTAAATATACCTGTTTACTTATTGGAGAAAGGGAAAAAAACAAGTGAAAAGGAGTTTAATTACAAAATAGAAAATTTCGGTAAACCCGCTAAACTGATTTTCTCCGGCGTTTACACTATTTCCAGTAACCGTTCGCCGATTGTGCCGGCTAAACCTGTAATTGACACCATACCTGCCTACAACAACAGATTCCTCGGACATTTATGTGAATTAAAAAATGGCGAACCCTCTTACTTTAATAACATACCCGGAAACGGAAAATGTGCCGTCAAAATGCCAGATCTGTTTCTCGATTATACCAGGATCCTAATGCAAAAAGCAGATGGGGATGACGAAAAGCAAGAAATTGTTGAAAACATTTGCAGGAATAACTGCCTTTCGGTAGACCAGTTTACCGTTTTGTTGAATTACTCCGGTTTTGAAATTGAAAAGATGAAATTGGTAAAAATTGCCTATTTTCATTTTACCGATCCCGAAAATAGTAAAACCCTTGAAAAGAGTTTTCGGTTCGAAGCTTCTGTGAACGAATTAAACAACTTTTTAAAAAATCCAAATGACCAGTATCTGCATTCTGGCGCCAATTGCGTCATGCCAGCCGACAGTTCTGAAATTAACTCCTTTTGCGCGATGCTTTCGATCTTATCCAATGACAATGAACGTTATCTGTTGTTCAAAAAAAAGTACTTCTCTTATTGTTATTCCGTAAACAACATTGGACGGGTGATGTCCACTTTTATTCATGACCGCGAAAAAACGGACGTAGCTAAAGCTCTTTTCTATTACTGCACTGAAAAAGAAAACTACGCTTTGCTGGAAGATCTTTTTTCTTATAACGAATCAAAAAACGTGCTCAGAAGTTTCGTCGAAAAGCAAAGCAAATGAAGGTTTTTAGCCGCAAAACTCCTTTGAAATTGACTTTCTCCTATCTATATTTACACAACCATTGAAACCGATTCTTGAAATAAACCAGGTAAGTAAAAAGTTTTACATCCGCTCAAACAATAAACCTTACCTCAGCTTACGGGAAAGCCTGTTTAACTTTTCAAAACCCTCTAAAACAGAAGAGTTTTGGGCCTTGCGGGATGTGAGCTTCGATGTGATGCCGGGCGATACCGTGGGAATAATTGGCAAAAATGGCGCCGGCAAATCAACGCTTCTAAAAATACTTTCCAAAATCACCCCTCCCACATCTGGTAAAATTACCTCGCGGGGTCGTATTGCCAGCCTTCTGGAGGTTGGTACAGGTTTTCACCCCGAATTAAGTGGTCGCGAAAATGTGATGATGAACGGGTCCATTCTTGGCATGCGCCGTTCCGAAATACTTAAAAATTTTGATGCGATTGTAGACTTTTCCGGCGTTGAAAAATTCATTGAGACCCCTTTGAAGCACTACAGTAGCGGAATGCAGTTGCGCCTGGCTTTCGCCGTAGCTGCCTTTTTAGAAAACGAAATTCTGATCATCGATGAAGTACTGGCTGTTGGCGACGCGGAATTTCAGAAAAAGTGTATGCGCAAAATGGGAGACGTGAGTAAAAGCGGAAGAACCATTCTGTTTGTAAGTCACAACATGTCGGCCATTGCTCAATTGTGTGCCTCGAGTGTTTTTCTCGTAAACGGACAGGTAAAACAAACCGGATCAACAAAAGATGTGATTGCCTCTTATATTAATCAGAATACGGCCGGAGAAGAACGCGCTTTCAATCCCAAAAACAGGCTTGGACCCGGTACGGTTAAAATTGACAATCTGATTCTTAATAAAAGTGACCTTCTGTCTGGTGAACAAATGGTACTTGAATTCCGTTTATCTAAAAAAGTACCCATGCATTCCGTTTATCTGGATTTCAGGATCGACAACCATTTTGGCGAAAAATGTGTTTGGATCAGCGATAAACTGATGCAAAAACCGACGCAGGAGCAGCTCACGGATAAAATCATATACTACATTCCAAGACTAAATCTAAATGTGGGTATTTATTACATCACCTATTGTCTTTTTGTAAATAATGAAGTGCAGGATATGGCTGATAATTGTATGGGGTTTGAGGTTTTAGAAAATAATTTTTACCCCAATTGGAAATTTCCACCAAAAGAACAAGCTAATGTATTGATAGATTTTACAACCCGTTATGAATAAACTCTCAAAATACCTGGACGCCAAACTGACCAATTTTTTTGAGCGTGGCTTCAGAAAAAATAAAGACGAAGTTTTAAAAAAAATTGTTTCGTCTTCGTCTTACGACTACCTGATGAATAACCTGAGTGGCGGCATGGTGCTTCCCTACAATGCTTGGAGTATCTCACCACAAGGCATGATGATGATCATCAATCACATTTTAGTGAACGATGTAAAAACAATTGTTGAATTTGGTACCGGTATCAGCACCGTATTTCTTCATAACCTGTCCCTAAAAAATAATTTAGATCTTAAAATCATTTCGGTGGATCATGACGCCAAATGGCAACAAACCATAAAAACCAGATACAAAGCCACTGGGGTGGAATACATTAACTGCCCACTAACTACAAACATGGTGTTTAAGAATAAACCGTTTAGCTGGTACGATCTGGAAGCTTTAAAAAATATTGACCGACAGAGTACGGATCTTGTAATTGTTGATGCTCCAATAGGTACCGGTAGCCCGTATGAAAGAGCTGGCGCCCTCGAATTTTACAAACAGGAATTTAACCGCAGCAATTTCAGTTGTTACATGGATGATACCAATCATCCTCCGCTCAAGGAGGTAATGGTGTATTATTTTCCAAAAGCCAGATTCTACGCTAATTTCAGTATAGCTGGCCTCGGACATGCTTACGAAGCAGAACCGGTGATTTTTACTAAATAATTATGTGCGGCATTTTAGGTTACATAGGTGAATTTAAGCAAGAAGATCTTAGAAAAGGCCTTTCGAAAATAGCGCACCGTGGGCCTGACGGGGAGGGATTCTTTTTTCACAACCATACTGCACTTGCCCACAGGCGACTATCCATTATTGATCTCTCAGAAAATGCCAAACAGCCCCTTGAGGTTTTGGACCGCTATGTTATTACCTTCAATGGAGAAATTTATAATTTCCCTGAACTGAAAAAAGAACTCAATCAAGAAGGATTTCACTTTAAAAGTGATAGTGATACGGAAGTTTTGCTTTACGCCTATGTGAAATGGGGTAAAACATTTGTAAACAGGTTAAATGGCATGTGGGCTTTTGCTATTTATGATAAAACAACGGGTGAGTTGTTTTTATCGCGTGACCGATTAGGTAAAAAACCCCTTTTTTATTTTCTTTCTACAAGGGGTATCGTTTTTTCATCCGAAATGAAAGGTATTTATCCATTTCTGGATCAGGTTGAGATTAATTACCCAATAGCACAGGCGGCTTTAAACAAAAGCTTTTCTTATGAAAGTTCTGAAAACTGCCTCATTAAAGGTATTCAACGATTTCCTGCCGGAAGCAATGCAACTTACTCCAGTGCAGGGTTAAATATTGAAACTTTCTGGAATCCGGAAAACATAAACACACAAGTACCTAAAGACTATAACGCGCAGAAAGAGCTATTCCGCGAACTTTTTTTAGATGCCTGCAGAATAAGAATGCGCAGTGACGTAAGCATTGGAACCGCGTTAAGTGGTGGTTTGGACTCGAGTGCTGTAATCTGCGCAATGGCTCACCTGAGCAATAAAGAGAATGGACCTCACGCGCAAAAAGACTGGCAACACGCCTTTGTTGCTTCGTTTCCCGGCACAGCACTCGACGAAACCAGCTACGCAAAAACGGTTACGGATCATCTCCATATTAACGCCCACTTTTTAAACATCGATCCGCTTAAAGACCTTGATTCTATTTTTTATAAAACTTATCTCTTTGAAGAATTGTTTTATGCGCCGGTAATCCCTTTTGTGCAGCTGTATGAAAAAATTAAAAGCCATCATGTAACGGTGAGTATTGACGGCCACGGGGCCGACGAACTCTTTGGGGGTTATCCCTTTGACATGGATTCAGCGTTAATTGATAGTCTCCCGAAATTATCAGAATTCAAAACCGTTTTAGCCGCCATCAATAATAGTTCGGGAAAAGATGTTAACCTGAATTACAACAATAAAATGAAATACGCATTGTTGAATAAGTATCCCATCTTGCAGCGGTTCTCCAAAAATGCAAATCTTGTTGTAAAAAAAGAACAATTCGACTATTTAAATTCAACGCTCTTTAGTTCTACATTTCAAACTATTTTACCCACGTTACTTAGAAATTACGATCGTTACTCAATGATGAACGGTGTTGAAATCCGCATGCCATTTCTTGATTACCGGATCGTTGAATTCGCGTTTTCCATCCCATACACCTCGAAAATAAGAAACGGATTTGGCAAAGCCATTGTAAGGGACGCGTTAGCTGATCTTATGCCACAAAGCATAGTTTACCGAAAAGACAAAATCGGTTTTAACGCACCCATCAATTCGTGGATGAACAACGAATTAAAGTCCTGGATAGGTGACCTGATCCACTCAACCGCCTTTAATAATTCAACGCTGATTGATAAAAAACTAATTTTTAAATCGGTCAACAACGCACTTTCACAAAACGAAATCAACTTTGGCGAAGGCACCAAATTATTTGAGCAATTAATCCCGGTGATCTGGGAAAAATCTCTTAGTTATGCAAATTAACCAACTTGCTCCGGTAGTACTATTTGTTTACAACCGGCCTCAACATACTAAACTGACCATCGAAAGTTTAAAAGCTAACGAACTTTCGAAAGATAGTGTGTTATATATCTTTGCCGATGGTCCAAAACCCAATGCAAGCAAGGAAGACAAAATTAACATTGAGCAAACACGTGCGCTCATACGTGCGACTTCCGGATTCAGGAAAGTGATTATTTTGGAAAAAGAAATAAATCAGGGTCTCGCTCAATCCATAATTTCGGGCGTTACCGAAATTATTGAGCAGTATGGTAAGCTGATTGTGCTTGAGGATGATCTGTTAGTTTCGCCGCATTTTCTGAACTTCATGAATGAAGGCTTAGAACTGTACGAATCGGCAGCAAACATTTATTCCATTAACGGCTTCATGTTTCAGCTTACTCACAACAGGTCGAAAGATGTTGTTCTTCTACCTTATACCTCCACGTGGGGATGGGCCACCTGGAAATCCAAATGGAGCGCTTTTAGCAGTGAAATGAAAGATAAAGTATATTTAAAATCCAATCCTTTCCTTAAGAACCGCTTTAATTTGGGAGATTATCACTATACCGATATGCTTGAATTTGGGAATAATGCCTGGGGGATTAAATGGTATTATTCTGTATTTATTCGCAACGGGCTGAATGTTTTTCCATCGCAATCGCTGGTCAAAAATATTGGTTTTGATGGCACCGGCACTAATGGCGGCAACAGCGGTGAACCGGAAGCCCAATTTAAAAAGAGCAAGCCAATAGTCACTTTTGAAGAGCAGCTGGACCTTTCTTTTTTTGATGCCTTTATCAGGCATTTCAAAAAAGAAAACATATCTTTACTTAGAAGAATTATAAACCTTTTCCGAAAAGCGAGATAGCAGACCATTTGAGATGAATCATATACTTAAACGGATCTTTTACAGAATTCTTTTGTACGCTGAAAGAAAAAAGAATGAGGCGAAAGTTTACTATCAGTCTAAGAAAATATTGATGGGGCGGGGATCAAAATTAGATCATAGCGCCACTGTTCATAATATGCAGGGCGACCTTGCCAATATTATTGTTGGAGAAAACTCAACCATTGCCGGCGAACTTCTTACCTTTAACTATGGTGGTAAAATCGAGATCGGCAACAATTCTTACGTCGGGACGGGAACCAGAATCTGGTCTGGCCAAAAAATAACTATCGGCTCCGATGTCCTCATTTCACACAATGTAAATATTATGGATACCACTGCTCATGAAATTGACTATTTAGAACGATCTGTCGGCTACAGAAACATTGCACTCAAGGGGTATCCCAAAAACAAAGGCTCTATTGAAACATCGGAAATTTTTATCCATGACCATGTCTGGATTAGTTTTAACTCTACGATCCTAAGAGGCGTTACCATTGGCAAAGGGGCAATAGTTGGCGCTAATAGCGTGGTAACTAAAGATGTTCCGGAACATACGCTTGTTGCTGGTAATCCCGCTGTGATTATCAAAAATTTAACCAGGTAGCGAAATGATCAGACGGCTGTTTTATACATACAGGTTGAGGAAACAAATACGAAATCAATTTTCCAGTCAATTTTATATGCCTGATTCGTCGGTTCTGTTAAACGGCTCAAAGCTTGATTTTAGAACGGGGAAACAAAATAGGCGTTATGTCAGTATTGGTGAAAAATGCCTTATTAACGCCAACTTTGTTTTTGAAACACCTGAAGGAGAGGTATCCATTGGCAATAACGTTCATCTTGGAGGAGTTCATTTTATTTGTCGTTCGAAAATTATTATTGAGGATGATGTCACCATGGCCTGGGGTATTAACATTTATGATCATAACTCCCACAGTGTTTATTGGGAACATCGGAAAAATGACAATCAACAATGTTACGATGACTATTTTAAACACGACGGCAATAACATTGTAAACAAAGATTGGAGTCATGTTCATACAAAGCCGATAATTATAAAATCAAAAGTATGGATCGGTTTTAATGTCATCATTTTAAAGGGAGTCACCATTGGAGAAGGCGCGGTGATCGGAGCTGGAAGTGTTGTGACACGGGATATTCCGGCCTGGACGGTTGCCGCCGGAAATCCTGCAAAAGTTATAAAAACCATTATCGATTAATATTTCCAAATGAAAATTCTTATAACCGGCTATTTGGGATTTATTGGAAACGCGTGTACTGGTTTCTTCTCTGAAAATAATGAAACCAGCGGTGTCGACCTCGTCCGCGACGAATTTAAAACCAATTTACCCCATTCGGATTTCGAAAACACCCGGAAACTGATTTCGGAAAATAAGTTTGATGTAATCATTAATTGTGCTGGTTCATCAAATATTGCAAAAAGCTTTGAAGATCCTGAAACTGATTTTGAAATGAACACCGGTTATGTACAAAAAATATTGGCTGCCATCAAAGAACTTTCTCCTGCGACAAAATTCATCAACCTCTCCAGCGCAGCTGTATATGGAAACCCCAACATACTTCCCATCCATGAAACAACCCCGGCTTCGCCACTTTCACCTTACGGCGCGCACAAGTTATTGAGCGAACAAATCATTACACATTACGCGGAGTTTTTTAAACTCAAAGCTCTTTCAGTTAGAATTTTTTCAGCCTACGGTCCGGGTCTGAAACGTCAGTTCTTCTATGACCTATACACCAAATTCCGTTCGGGAAATAATTTAGTAGAACTAAGCGGAACCGGAACTGAATCGCGTGATTTTATTTTTATTTCTGACATTGTACATGCGGTGGAAGTTCTGATTGAGAAAGCCGCATTTAACGGAGAAATATACAATCTGGCGAGCCAGCAAGAATCTTTTATAAAACCCACCGCCAAACTTTTCTCCGAAATTTGTGGTTACTCCGGCGAGATAAAATTCACGCAACACCAATTTGAAGGTTATCCCCTTAACTGGAAAGCGGATGTGGCTAAACTAAAGGCGCTTGGTTTCACGCCAAAAATAACATTGGAAGAAGGGCTGAAACAATATTACAACTGGCTTAACAATAACACGCAGCCATGAGAATCGGAATAATATTAACAGGGGATTATGGCTGGGCCGGTGGCGTTTATTATTCGTTAAACATCATTCAACTTTTACATACGCTCCCACCTTCAAAAAATACCCAGGTAGTAGCCATAGTGAATTCCGCTACTCCAAAAGAAGTGTTGGACGCATTGCCCAAAACCGGTATTGAGTTGGCTTACCTTGACAGAAAGCCTTTTGTGTACAGACTTTACCATAAGTTACTGGGAGATCGCTTCCCGGCAGACATCAACGGGCTAAAGTTACACGTGCTTTATCCTCTCATTGCCTACCATACAAACCACAAAAAGTTAACCTGTAAAACCTTTTACTGGCTGTACGATTTTCAACACAAATTTCTCCCACACCTTTTCACAAAAAAAGAAATTGAGGCCAGGGATCACACATTCGAGCTAATTGCCCGTAATGCCAAAGATGTTGTGTTTTCCAGTTACGATTCAGAAAACCATTTTGATCAATTTTATCCGGAAAGTAAAAGCATAAAACACGTTTACAATTTCGTTTCTCTTCTTAAAAAACCAGTGAATGTTGCCTCTTCGACGGGCGTTCTAAAAGATTATTTTATTGTATGCAACCAGTTCTGGCCTCACAAAAACCACCTGATTGTACTAAAGGCCCTCGCCGAACTTAACCAACAAGGCAGAAAAACTCACATTGTATTTACTGGCAAATATACCGATGACCGGAATGCCGAATATGTAAATGAATTAAGTGGCTTTATCAAGGAACATGAATTAGACAAAGCTGTAACACTTACCGGTTTCATTTCCCGTGAAGAACAAATTAACCTGATCGTGAATGCCAGGGCCGTAATACAGCCAAGTTTTTTTGAGGGTTGGAGCACCGTAGTAGAGGATGCCAAAGCCCTGAATAAATTTTTGCTGGCCAGTAATATCGCGGTTAATAGGGAACAAGTCAAAAGGAATGTTCTTTTCTTTGACCCTAACAATCACCTCGAGCTTGTGGGATGCATACAACAATTCATTGATGGTCAAACTCCACTTACACCGATTGATTACGCAAGCAATATTGAAACTTCAAAAAATGATCTGATCAAACTGTTTAAAATATAAACAATGGGTTTAGAAGAAAATAGTTATCGGTTGCACGAAAAGTCCTTTGCACATTCCAACATCGAAAAAGAACTGTTGGTGTATAAAAACTGGTTTGATTCGAACACGACGGATGTTTGGCGACACAAACGGATGCTCTCTGTTTTAAATCCGTTTTTAAACAACGATCCAGCTGCAAAGTGGCTTACCGTTGGCGACGGCCGTTTTGGCACTTCCGCCATATACATCAACCGCTATGGTGGAAAAGCTACCGCGACCGACCTTGACCTCAGCCTGCTTGACGTAGCTAAAAAAAACGGTATGCTCACAGACATTGCTTATGCCAACGCTGAAAAGTTACCTTTTGAGAACGATACCTTTGACTATTCCTATTGTAAACAAGCTTATCATCATTTTCCAAGGCCAATTATAGCGGTTTACGAAATGCTGAGAATATCCAGTAAAGCTATCATCTACACCGAACCACACGATTTTGTACCCACCTTATTTACCCGAACCCTCTTACAAAAAATAAAACACGGTATAAAAAAAATAACAGGCGCGCCTGTTCCGCATCACGACACAGGGAATTTTGAAAGCGCCGGAAATTATGTTTACAGCATTTCGGTACGTGAATTCGAAAAAATAGCATTAGGAATCGGTCTCCCCTGCATGGCATTTAAACGTTTCGATGACATTTACCTGCAAGGGGTTGAAAAAGAAGTTTTTTCGGAGCGTGCACCGCTTTACAAAAAAATAAAATCAAAATTAATTTCCGGAAGAATTAAAACCCTGTTAGGCGTTGGTTATCCAAATACGGTACAAATGATTCTTTTCAAAAAAATACCCGACACACATATTGAAAAAGAACTGAAACTGGACGGTTACACCATAATCCATTTCCCGAAAAATCCGTACCTGCAACTATGACGCGTAAATTTTTCAAAATATTCTACAAAGCCAGTATTGTCAAAAATCCTCCTCCTCAAAATTACAAGGAAGCAGATCTGCCTTTATTTAAAACTAATTTTGAAATACAACTTCCAGACAGCGGATTACAGATTTTAAATCGTGTTTTTGTGACTGATCTCGGAATTATCTACAAGAATTTTTCCTCGGTAAAGGAAAACATTGTGTGTTACACGCTTGATTTCAAAAACTACCGATTCCGTTATTTGCTAAAATCATTTTTGACATTTAAAAAACGTATTTACCGTGGGGGGAAATGTGTTATTGTGTTCGATAATTACAGCGGTCCGAATGGTTTTGCTCATTGGATCTGTGATGGGTTAACACGCTTGGCTGAACTGAGTGAAACAATTCATGAATACACGTTGATCGTTCCGGCTTATTTTAAAGATCAAGGTGTATATACAGAATCGTTGAAATTATTTAATATCACAAACATCCATTATCTTCCAAAAAATTCAATCACCTATTTTAAAACACTTCATTTCCCGAGTCCCATTGGCGACACTGGCAATTTCCACCCTGAGAACGTTAACAAGTTGCGCAAGTTGGCAGAATCGAAATTACAATTGTCATTTTCCTCGCCAAGAAACATTTATGTCAGTCGTGCCAAAGCAAAACGGCGGTTTGTTGAAAATGAACAGGAGGTGACTGAACTGCTTGCCAACTATGGGTTTGAAGTTATTTTTCTGGAGGACCACCCATTTTCAGATCAGGTAAAAATCGTCCACAATGCCGCCAATATCATCAGTATACATGGGGCTGCCCTGGCCATGCTCCTGTTCGCAAAAGAAAATTCACAAGTTTTGGAATTAAGGAACGTGGCCGATGCAACTAACAACATGTACTACCTGCTTGCAAATGTTTGCCAGCTCAGCTATTATTACCTGAATTGCCACGGTATTGAAAAATCAAAAAACGCCAACAATTTTAACTTGAAAGTCGATGTACGCGAATTGGAAGCAACTCTACAACACATGAACTTAGAAAAGAGTAAATGAAACGTATCTGTTTAATAACTTGTTACATGGGTCCACTGCCAGGTTACTTTGGATACTACGCGGCTTCTTGCAAAAAAAATCACGATATTGACTTTATTGTTATCAATGACCATATCACAGAAAGTAGCAAAGATCAGAACCTCCGTTACATAAAAATGGATCTGGAAGAAGTGAACACCTTTGCCTCACGACAATTAAACTGCCCCATTCAACTCGGCAACGCCTGGAAAATAAACGAATTAAAGCCCTTGTTTGGTGATATTTTTAAAGACTTATTAACCCCTTACGACTATTGGGGTTGGTGCGACCTTGATATCATATGGGGTCGGCTTCGCCAATTCTTAAATGAAGACCTGCTCAATAAATTTGATGTGATTACCACAAAAGAAAACTGGACAACTGGCCATTTCACCCTCTTTAAAAACAACACACTCTGCAACTCGCTATACAAAAGGTTTGATGGTGTTTATGCCTTGTTAAACAATCCTGTTTATTTCGCTTTTGAAGAATGTTGCCATCGTTGGAATGGCGAGCTGTTTTCCGTTGAAACACTAAAACAAAAACACCTTCCGGTAAGTATGTTTGACATTGTGAAACAGGCTGAAATCAATGGGGAACTAAAAGCACATTTTAAGGATATCATCCGCGAACACCCACAACCCATTAACTACACCTACAAAAACGGGATATTAACTGACCGTAGTACTCAGTCAGAATTTATGTATTATCACCTGATAACCGTCAAAAAAATATGGCGTTTTTACATCCCACCATACAAAAATGACTCGTTATTTATTACTCCCCTGGGCATAATGCCTGAACATGAAAATAAGTTAGGCTGGTATTTGAAGCGGGCCTACAGCTGCTACCGGGGCATTAAAAAAAGTGTTAAGACACAAAGCGCCGGCCAACTCATGAAGAAGTTATTAAAACTTAAATGATAACAGCTCGATTATACTTATTTTTATTATCCATAACTTGTTTTGATTTTAATTGAATGATTATTATTTCCAATAAACCCGGTCAGTTAGGGAATCTTCTGTTTATCTATTCGGGGTTTCTGGCTTACAGTATTGAAACCGGAATACCTGTTCTGAATCCGGCGTTTTATCCATATAAATCTTACTTCACGGGGACCATCGCCTCTCTATCTATTAATAAATATTTTTATTTGTTTTGTTTTTTTGTAGCCAGACTCTGTCACAAACTTAAAATTAAAACACGTTTTATACATGTAATTGCCCTGGACAATGGTGAATACGCCGATCTGGAAAAAACAGCTGAGCTTCAAAGCACCCTGTGTTTTGTTCAGGGTTGGTTATTCAGAGCAGACCCCTTGCTTCTAAAACACAAGAAGGAAATAACCGACTTCTTTTCGCCCACTGATCAATTAAAAAAGCGGATAGATCGGTTTTTTGAGCAGAACTTTAAGCCAGGTGAAGATTTGCTTATTGCTGTTCACATAAGGCATGGCGATTACAAAACCTTCCAAAATGGCATCTATTATTATTCGCTAGATCAATATACAGCTATCGTCCGCGAACTGAATCGGCTTTTCAAAGATCAACAACCCCATTTCCTGATCTGTTCGAATGAAAAAATAGACTCTGAAATTTTATTAAAAGAACAAATAAGCGTTAAACATGCTCCGGGACATGAGTTGTTGGATATGTATTGTATGGCCAGATGCAACTACATTGCTGGGCCTCCCAGCACATACACCCTGTGGGCCTCCTTTGTCGGAAACGTCCCCCTATATGCGATCCATGACTTGAAACGGCCTATTCTTAAAAACGATTTCGTAGTTCATGTTCCAGGCCATAAACACTAAAATAATATACCCATGCGTAAAGAATTATTCTACAACCCAGCCCTCCTGATTGAACGAATCGCTGAAGAGATCTCTGACAGGCGGAGAATTGGAAGGCTTAAAGGAACTATTGCCTCAGGGCTAAGTAAAGATCAAATCAGTTCCCTGGAGTTTATTGACATGGCCGCGAAAACAAACGCCATCAAAACCGCTTACGACCTTGGCGCCAATGTGGGCACCTGGACCTTGCTTGCTAAAACACTGATACCGGAAATAACCGTACACGCATTTGAACCCATTCCACTTTATCAGCAGGGTTACTTAGATTCTACGGCCAAACTTGATCGTGTAACGTTGCACAAAGTAGGTGCGGGATCAGATAACCGACACGAAAAATTCAATTTCTCAGGGCACTCTTCCAGTTTTTTAGACGTATCTGAAAACCTCCTGAAAATGTTTCCCAATGAAAAGAAAGTGGGCGAAATAACCGTGGAAATGGTAAAACTGGACGACTACGTCACCAAAAATAACCTGCCTTTACCTGACCTTATGAAACTGGACGTAGAGGGTTATGAACTGGAAGTTTTAAAAAACGCGTTGAACTGCATGAAACATTGCAGGTACATTATTCTTGAAGTGAGCTTCATTGAACGGCACATTGGTCAGCCACTGTTTGACGAGGTCGTTTATTTTATGGGACAACACCATTACAGGGTACACGCTTTTCCCTATCGGATGCACCTTACCCAACCCATCCACATGGCGGACGTATTATTCAAAAATACTCTTTATAACGACTAACAAACGTGTCAACCGTTAAACAAAATAAAGTTGTTTTTTTTGAGAATCTGGATGCTCTGCGGGCACTGGCTTTCGGAATGGTATTTATTTACCACTTTTTCGGATATATGCACTACACGCCCGCCACAAGAGCGGAATCCCTTTTTGTTACCCATTTTATTATGGAAGGGCACCTGGGGGTGAATGTTTTCTTTGTGTTGAGTGGCTTCCTCATTACCTACCTGTTACTTGCTGAAAAGGAAACGACAGGGCGGATCCATGTCGGTTTTTTCTATATGCGCCGAATTCTGAGGATATGGCCACTTTATTTTGCGGTTGTGGTGACCGGATTCTTTATTTACCCGCTGCTCACAGGGCAATACGACAGTTCCATAATAAAAGACCATTTGTCTTACTACGCCCTATTTATTGGCAATTTCGACCGCATTCGAAGTGATTTTGTGGGCATTGGTAATGATAACCTGGGCGTTCTCTGGTCCATAGCAGTTGAAGAACAGTTTTATTTCTTTTGGCCTTTGATCTTACTCATTCTTAAGAGAAAACACCACGTTCCGGTATTCCTTTTAATTATTGGCGCCTCGCTCACTTATCGTGCCTTTCATTACGAGGATGCAACGCGTATTTACCTTCACTCTTTAAGTGTTATGTCTGACCTTATTGTTGGCGCCTTACTTGCTACGATCAGTTTGTATAAAACAAAACTTTATTTCCGTTTGGAGAATTGCAGTTCCTTTTTTATTGCTGGTGTTTATGTATTGCTTCTGATGGCCATTTTGTTTTTCCACTACTGGTCACGGCAAAATGCGTTTACCGTGGTAACAGAAAGGCTAATTCTATCGATTTTCTTTGCGTTTGTAATTGGAGAGCAATGTTTCGCAAAAAATTCTCCGATCAAATTAGGCCGTTTTAAGCGGCTCAATTTTATCGGTGTCATTTCATACGGTTTATATTCGCTTCATCTCTATTCGCTCATCCTCATTCAAAAAATAAATCTAATATTTCAATTCGACGACAACAACAAACTTGTTTTTTATTGCGAACTAGCGATCAGTCTGGCTCTGAGTATATTCCTTTGTTATTTCAGTTATCATTATTTTGAAAAAAATATTCTTAAATTAAAGTCAAAGTTCACCCCCGCAAACCAGTCTTAAACCGAACCAATGCCCGAGGATCACCTTAAAATAAGCATCATCGTCCCATCATTTAACCAGGGGCATTTTATTGAGGAGACACTACTTTCCATTTTAAACCAGAGTTATACCAATGTTGAAATAATTTTGATAGATGGTGGCAGCGTTGACAACACGATCAGTATCATCAAAAAATATGAATCAAAATTAACTTTTTGGTTAAGTGAAAAAGACAGCGGGCAAAGCGAAGCCATTAATAAAGGGTTAAAAGCAGCTACCGGCGATATCATTACCTGGCTCAACAGCGACGATTTATATGAGAAAAATACACTCCGTTTGGTCGCTGATATGTTTACTTCCGACGAATCCATTCAATTGCTGCATGGCAAAACCCTGTTATTCGGCGAAAAAATAAATAACCAACTCATTGGTCCTGATAAAGACCTGGCGCCACACGAGTATTTACCCTACATGCGTTTCCCTCAACCCTCCTCCTTTTTCAGAAAAAGCGCGTTGGAGAAAATAACACCGGTAAATAACAACCTGCATTATGCCATGGACTTTGAACTGGTGGTTAAATTGATTTTAATGGGCTTTAAAGCAAAGCGGGTCTCCGAGTTATTTTCACGTTACCGCATGCATAAAACATCTAAATCAAACAATGATCTGGCATTTTTATATGATTGGTCGGAAGTGTTTATCAACGTTCTAAGGTCAATCCCCGGGGGACAACCTTATATCTCCCAACTGAACGATTTAGACATCCGATCAAAAAAAACAGGAAGTATTTATCCTAATTTCATCTGTTTACCTGATCAACTGGTCGAAAATATCTTTTTAACGCATCTGGATCTACATTTCCACTATCACTATAGGGCCTTTAATTATGCTGATTGTAAGAAAATTAGCGATTTTCTAAAAAAAAGTTACTTTCAATTTTATACTCATAAACAGTATAAAAAGTTTATGTTCAGATTAAAATTTGTGCCTAAATTTATCGTTTCTTTGGTACGAAATTTTTAAACTCGGATGCTATTCTCCGTCATTATACCTACTTATAACAGAGCGCATATTATTACAGAAACTTTGCTTTCGGTACTGGACCAAAGTTTCTCTAATTATGAGATCATTGTAGTGGACGACGGCAGTAAGGATAACACGCGTGAAGTGGTTGAAAAAATTAATAACGAAAAAATCCGTTATTTTTACAAACCCAATGAAGAACGGAGCATTGCCAGGAATTATGGCGCAGATAAAGCGGTAGGGGAGTACCTGATATTTCTGGACTCAGATGATAAAATTCGACACGATCATTTAGCTTTGGCAAGGCATTACCTGCTTTCACAGCGGGAAAAAGTCCGGGTACTATTTAGTGGATATGTCATTTTTAATCCTGATGGAAGTAAACTATACGAATACACTGAAGATGGTATTTTTGACCAAAAAAAACTTTTCTATGGCAATTTCCTGGGCTGCAGTTCGGTTATAATTGAAAAAGATCTTTTTACTCAATTCTATTTCAATACTGATCCACGGCTTATTTTGTTTGAAGACTGGGAACTCTGGTTAAGAATCAATGCCCATCATCAAGTGCACTGCATACCAATTAAATCGGTTATCATGGTCAACCATAATGGCCGAAGTGTACTTAATTACGACTATAAACAATTGATGGAGAAGATTCTCTTTTTTAAGAATTACGTCCTTAGCAATACGAAAACCATTTCAGATTCATTCGTAAATAAACATACTTTTTTAATGGGGGTTTATTCTTATGCATCCCTTCATATAGCGCTCACTAAACAAAGCCCGGTCGTCGCTTTGAAATACCTTTTCAAAAGCGTTTGTAACAACCCTTCCCTACTCTTCAAACGGCGCTTCTTTGGCATTCTAAAACAACTTTTCTGAAACCAGCGAAAAATATATTAGTAGTTACTTACTGGAGTTTTGATAATGCCCTTATCACCAACTACACCTTGCCCTACATTGATATTATCAGCAAAAATCTACCCCAAGGCAGTAAATTGTTTTTGCTGACACTTTCGTTGAAAAACCAAAGCAAGGCCGAGAAATTCAAAGAAGTGAAACGTGAACTTCAACAACAGGGCATTACACTGGTTAATTTTAATTACAATCCTTTCGGATTGAGAATGTTCTTTAAACTCATTTACATTTTATTTTATCTCATCTTTTTCTCGCTTAGAAACAAAATAAATACGATTCACGCCTGGTGTACACCGGCTGGTGCCATTGGGTATGTATTATCTGTAGCTACTGGTATTCCTCTCATTCTCGACAGCTTTGAACCTCATGCCGAAACCATGCTGGAAACCAATACCTGGAAAAAAAATAGTCTGGCCTACCGCCTACTCTTTTTTATGGAACGTCGGCAGTTAAAGCGTGCCACCCATGTTATTTGCGCGGCCGAAGGAATGACCGTCTACTCTGAGAAAACTTACGGCATTCATAAAGACCACTATTATGTTAAACCGGCTTGTGTTAATCTTAATCTGTTTAAAAAATCAGGCCGAGATTTTTCGCTTGTGCCCGAAATCCCCTCCGGATCGATTGTTTGCGTATATGCCGGGAAATTTGGCGACATCTACCTTTCAAAAGAAGTGTTCGATTTTTTTAAAGTAGCCGCTTTGTATTGGGGCGAAAAATTTAAGGTGCTGTTACTCACCAATCATTCAAATGAAGAATTGAGTTTTTTCTGCGACCAGTCGCAACTGAACAGGTCGGTAGTGGTGAAACGGTTCGTTCCACACGACGAGGTTCCACGTTACATGGAACTCGGCGATTTTGGTATTTGCCCGGTAAATCCGGTGCCATCCAAAGAATATTGCACCCCCATAAAAAACGGCGAGTACTGGGCCATGGGTCTTCCGGTAGTGATTACCAAGAACATTTCAACCGATAGCGCCCTCATCGCAAAACACAACGCCGGCTATGTATTGAATGAGCTTAACGAAAAGGAATACCAGGCGGCTGTTGAAAAAATCGCCGGTTTATTGGCTGATAGCTCCCATGAAACACGCATCCGAAACATTGCCATGACGCAAAGGAATTTCAGTATCGCTGAAAAAATTTACTCCGCTATTTACGCGTAAGCCTGCGGTTAAAACTCTCTTTGTTTAAATAATAGAGAATAAACAGGGAGCATAAATAAAACGGGATACTTGGAATTTTTAACCTGGCCAACGCCCCGTAGTTGGCAGTGGTAAGGCCAACCGAAAAAGCGAAAAATAACGCGAAGAGGAATGAAAAAATAAGCAGAGGATTGCTGAACAAAGATTTGATCAAGGTTGAAAAGCGGACCTTTATCAAAATATAGATGCTAAATCCCAGCATAAATAAATTTTCTATGGCGGTTAATAACATCACCGGGTTACGCGCGTCCCAGATATATGGCCGAAAAAGAGCCAGATTCAATGCCGCCGGTAATTTAGAAAGTATGCCCGGGATAGTTGGCTCAAAAATACCAATGTTATAGCTATTGGTACCGTAAGCTTCCCTGATTAAATCCTGTTGGGTTTTTACGGCTTTCAACAAAATAAGATCCAGACTATATTCACCCAAATATCCGCCAAAAGCTTTTAACCCGACAATAACCAATATCCCAATTGTTACCAATAAAATTGGAACGGTCATGACCCGCAAAACCGGGCTTTTGATGGTATTCAATTTTTGAAAAAAGATCCAGATCAATGACCCGGGAAGAAGGGCAAAAAAATAATAGGGTTTTATGTAGATAAAACCGATAATAGAAAAAACAATCAGCAAAAGGTATTTTATTTTCCTTCGTTTTAAGATCTGATAATTATACAATCCGTAAATATAAAATCCTATTGCGCATAAAGCGTATGTATCTTTCAAGATCCCGGACCCCCAGAAAAACACGGAGGGTACAAAAAAAATCGCAATCGCCAGTTGACGGGTGATGTCAGGAAAATTATCGACAAATACCCGGTACAATTTCCAAAGACCCACAAAACAAAAGGTAGATAACAAAATCGTAGTAACAATAAAACTTTTGCAGCCCAATAAGCAAAACGGTATGGTTAACGTTACTGTAAACAGCGCGTAATAATCTGTTGGGGCAAAATAAAAATATCCGTACTCGTTATTGCCAGCCAGCACTTCCCAAATATTGTTGTGGCGATAGTCAAACATTTCAAGAAATTTCGAGAAATCAAGACTCAACAAGGAATTAACAAAGGTAGTTGTAGACAGAAAATAGTTGGTAACATCGCCACCGTCTGTATAATAAAAAGTATAGATCAGACAAAGACCAATTCCGCCCACAATTTTGCAGGCAAGTCCGGGCAAAAGATATCGGTAATATTTTTTGGTTTTAATATTTTTGTTAACCACACTTTTAGCGTAAAAAAATATCGCGGCAATGTAAAAGGGGGGTAGTAAAACATCAAATATATCAAGGCAAGATTCCAGCACGGCGCTTAAAATTATAAAAAAAACTTAGATTATTTTAATTCCCGGAGCTTAGAGCGTTTACAGCCTTCTTTACAACTGTTTTAAAAGAAACCGCAAATGACTTCTTCCGTTTAGCAGGAATTATGTTAGTTTTGGAGGAGTTTATTACTTTTGGCTGTGAATCTGAAAAACCTAACCCATATTGCTTACCACCGGTTTTTGTTTCGGGTTAATGATTATTTTTTGTGCCAGAATGGTTTGGCTGACCGGGCTATTAATTATTACATCCAATGCCAGGATAACGTGGAAGGTAAACTCGAACCATTTTATACTTTACTTGTTAACCTGAATCATGATAAAAACAAGATTTGGGAAGCGATACAGCCAGGAACAAAGTCCGAAATAGCCTCCTTTGTCAAAAATCAATCTTACGAACACCGTGTACAAACTAATTTATCTAAGACTGAACTTTTGAAGTTCATCAAATTATTTAATCAGTTTGCCAAACATAAAAACATCCGCCGGGCCGAAAAGGAACGATTAATAGCGTACCATAAACATCAAATTCTGGCAATCTCGTGGATCCGGCAAAATAACACGTTTATTTGCATTAATTTTTACCGACTCACCAGAGAAAGGGCTACCAACCTCCACTCCTTTCATTTGAAACACGCGTTACCCGCTCATTATTCGCAATCGCATTTTGGACGGGCCCACCGGGCGCTCCACTGGCTCGATATTGTCACTTTCAAAGAGGCAGGCGTTGCCTGCTACGACTTTTGTGGCTGGTACCATGGGCATGAAGATAAGGCCCTGCTGAACATCAACCGGTTTAAAGAACAATTTACAGGTCACAAAGTGAAAGAGTTTAGCGGTGTGATTTACAAAAATAAATTCTTGTTGTTTTTAAAACGATTAAAATGAGTGATTCAAATTTAAAGAGTTATCGTTCGCCCGCCGTATTAAACTGGTACAAACTGTTAAAGGTTCTGATCCCCGTAGAGAGAAAAATTTTTGAAGACAACCGTCAGCTGCTCGAGAATGCGGAGGTACTCGACATTGGAATTGGCGGAGGAAGAACTACCGATGTTTTAATTGAACGCTGCAAACATTATACCGGCATCGATTATTCTACGGGATTTGTAACCATTGTAAAGGAAAAACACCCTGGTAAAGACCTCCGTGTGATGGATGCACGGGATCTCTCAGCCTTTAACGAGGGGGCGTTCGATTTTGTAAATTTTTCGTTTAATGGTATCGATTATGTTGATGAGCCTGGCCGGGAAAAGATATTCTCCGAAATAAACCGTGTTTTGAAACCGGGAGGTGTTTTTTTCTTTTCCACACACAACAAAAATCACGCGAGTTTTGCTAAACTGCCCTGGGCGGACCCCTCCCAGCGTTTTATCACCAATTTAAAAACCTGTGTGAAACTGGCGCCGTTTTTACCAAGGCACCTCATGAACAAGAAAAAAGAAGTACACGCCGAAAAATACGCGATAATTAATGACAGCGCGCATAATTACAGTTTGTTTACGTTTTACACCAGTCCCGGCTTTTTAGTGGAACAATTGCGAAATGCCCACTTTACCGAATGCCGACTTCTTTCAAAAGACGGTTTTGAAAAACCCTATGAACAATTAGACGATTGGATTTTTATTACCTGTAGGAAATCAGTAGCCTAAAGCCTTGTGAAATCCGTTAATCACAAAAAACACTTCTTCCGCGGAATCGTGATGAATATTAAACCGCGGTAAATTGTATTTATATCCGGATTCCGTTTGCAACTTTTGCAGATCTACGAAATCGTTGATGTCTGTAAAACTCATCCGGTAAATCTGTTTGGCCACTTCAATGGACATATCATTAAAGTTGGCAAAAGGAAAAGCAAACGCATGGACCTTACAGTTTAATTCCTTCTCTATTATTTCTTTCGACTCCCTCAGCTCTGTTTCAATAAACACGAGGTTGGTCTCATTTCTGAAACCGGGATGCGTCAGACTGTGCGATTCCACATCCACCAGAAGCGGATCTAACATTCTTAATTCATCAAACGATAAAAGCTCATTTTGAATTACCCGTTTGTCTTCAATGAATTTTTGCCGTAGGTCATTCACAATCGCCATGCGTTCCTGGTGCTTCATAGCACACAAGTGAACAGTAATATCCAGATTCAGGATAAAACCATCCTGCTTATTGCGGTATTTAACTTGTATTTTATGCGCTTTTAAAAATTCATCTATTTCTTCAAACGAATAGTGTTTAGTGAAAAATATGATGGTGGAGGTCCAAATATGCCCTCTGTTGCTAAGTTGATAGGGTAAAACAAACAAAGAAGAAAATGCTTTATGTTTCCGCATAATCGGATAAGCGTAGTCCAAAAAATCTTTATACCCGTCGTCAAAGGTGATAAAGCAGGCGTTTCTGAGTTTAACCATTGGTGTGTCTCCAAGGTACAACGCATTTAATGGCAGAATGACGTAGTGTTTTTTAAGTAAGATAATTATCTTTTCAAATAACTGCGGATGAATGCCAGGCCAGATTTGATCGTACTCAGGAATAATTTTGTGAAACACCAATACCGGAACAAGGTTTTTTCTCCTGTTCCTATTCAACAGAATTTTACCAATGCCTGAATGATAAAGGGTTTTAAAAACTGCGTTTCGTAGAAAAGACATTTTAACGCCGCAAAGTACTAATTATGTAACAAAACATATAATATTATTTATTAACTTTCAGCTGGAAAATAACAGTATGCAAACAATAATTGTCACAGGCGGCGCGGGTTATATCGGTTCACACACCATTATCGAGTTATTAAACACCACTGATTATCATGTTGTTTCCGTTGATAATCTGTCCAATTCCACCGCCCGCTCCTACGATCGGATAAAACAACTTACCACCCGCGAGTTTGAGATCGTCCCAATTGATCTGTGCGACCTTAAGGCTGTTGAAACCCACCTGTCAAAAGTGAATAACATTAGCGGGATCATTCACTTTGCCGCTTTTAAATCGGTACCCGAAAGTGTTGCCGATCCTATTCTGTATTACCATAACAACCTGAATTCACTCACTAACCTGTTACAATTTTGTAAAGAATATGCTGTACCGCACTTTATTTTTTCTTCGTCGTGCTCGGTATATGGTAATAGCAAGGCGCTTCCCGTAACAGAAGAAACGCCGTTTCAAAAAGCGGAAAGCCCCTATGGCCACACCAAACAAATTGGTGAAGAAATGATCGACTTTTTTAGTAAAGCCAATCCGTCGTTTCAGGCCGTTATGCTACGTTATTTTAACCCGGTAGGAGCGCATACCAGTGGCAAAATAGGGGAATATCCGCTGCATAAGCCCAACAACCTGGTCCCCATTATTACACAAACCGCAGTGGGTAAAAATCAACTCACTGTTTTTGGCAATGACTATGAAACGCGCGACGGTTCTTGCATCCGCGATTATATCCACGTCACCGATATTGCCAACGCACATGTAAAAGCCCTCAATTACCTTCATGCAAAAAAAAATAAACACAAGGTATCGCTGTTTAATCTCGGTACTGGCAATGGCGTAAGCGTTTTGGAAGCCATCCGTTCGTTTGAAAAAATGTCGGGGATAACCTTAAATTATAAACTTGGCGCGCGCCGCGAAGGGGATGTGGTTTCCATTTATGCCAACAACAGTTTGGCTAAAACTGAATTAAATTGGTCGCCCAAATTTTCGTTGGACGATATGATGCTTAGCGCCTGGAAATGGCAACAGACACTGGAAACAGAAACGTAAACGCTACACCCCGATCTGCAGGTGGGATTTAAATCGTGTGTTATAATCTTCCATACTTCTTAAGATGACTTCGTGCGCTTCGGATGCGCCATACGTGTGGGTAATTTCAACCGCTTTGTTTGCCTGGCCGGGCATGTTCTTATAGGTAAGAAAGTAATGTTTTAAACGATCGATTAGCGTAACGGGACACTCACTTACATCCTTCAGATGCCCGTAAATTTCATCCTGTTTTAACACCGCAATAATCTTATCATCGGCCTCCCCTTTATCCAGCATTCGGAAACCACCAATTGGAATGGCTTCAAGAATAATATCGCCGCTGCTGATGTTACGCTCAGTCAGCACACAAATATCGAGGGGATCTCCGTCTCCCCTGTCCACTTTTTTTCCCGATCGTTCTTGGGCAAACTCACGCACTCGTTCGTCGCAATAGGTTTGCGGCACAAACCCGTACAAAGCTGGCAGGTAGTTCGAAAATTTTTGGGGGCGGTCTACTTTGCGGTAACCGGTTTCTTTGTCTATTTCATACTTTACAGTATCCGAAGGCACCATTTCGATGTAGGCCGTAACTGTTCTAGGGCAATCGTTTCCTATCGGGATCCCGTGCCAGGGATGGGGCTTAAATAACTGAACTTTCATGTTTAAAACTTTAGATAACGGTTAAGGAGCCAGTAGAATAAAACAATGGCCAGCAGGGAACAAATAACTAGAATGACCGTTTGGTTAATGCTGGGAATCACATTTCGGTTCTGGGCTTCCGCCGATTTACTCAACAAAAAACGATGAACCCCCAGTTGTGTTCTTAAAAATTTTACCTCATCGTAATAATCGTTCCCGTAAGTAACGGTGTAAAAATCTTCGTTCTCATTCTTAAAATACTTCCGGCTGCGGCTGCACCAATCCATCATGGCATTGTCAATCTGTTTGTAACGGCTGTAAATGATCCATTCGTCGCCTGGTAAAAACTTCATGGCACATTCAGAATGACAGTCAAACAACACCTTAAATTTTTTTTCTGAATTCCCTTTGTATAATTCCTCCAGTTCAAAAAGTACTTCACCCGGCCTATCCGCGCAAGGTTTTACCGAAACCACCTTGCCTTTAAAAATAATCTCATACTTATTGCATTCTTCCAGACTCAATACGGAGTAAGGACATTCGCAAGCCCAAACGGCATGCCCGGCTAATACAAAAAACAAAAAGAGTATTCTTAAAAAAAAAGGTGTCATATTAAAAAGGATGCTGCTTAATAAAGTGTTGCGAGGCGTGCATTAATTCATACAATACTTCGTCGTTTCGCATAAACGGAACCGATTTCCGGTAGACGCTTACCAGGTTTTCAATTTCAGGTGAAGACACCAAAGGCCTTCTGAATTCAAGCGCTTGGGCCGCGTTCATTAGTTCAATGGCCAATACTTTTTCGGTATTCATTACCACCTGCAAACATTTAGTTGCCGCGTTGGCGCCCATGCTTACGTGATCCTCCTGCCCATTGCTGGACACAATGCTGTCTGCGCTCGCAGGGTTACACAACTGCTTGCTCTGGCTCACAATGCTGGCCGCGGTATACTGCGGGATCATGAAACCGGAATTTAATCCCGCGTTGGCCGCCAAAAATGGCGGCAGCCCGCGCTGGCCCGAAATAAGTAAATAGGTTCTGCGTTCTGAAATGCTTCCCAACTCGGCCATGGCAATGCACAGAAAATCCAGTGCCAATGCCAGGGGTTGCCCATGAAAATTACCACCACTCACTATTTCGTCTTCTTCCGGAAAAATAGTGGGGTTATCGGTAACGGAGTTTATTTCGGTTTCAAATACCGAGGTCACGTAATGCAGGGTATCTTTTGTAGCACCATGCACCTGAGGTACACAGCGAAAGGAATAAGGATCCTGTACGTGCTTTTTTTCCTGATTCAGAATTTCACTTCCGGCCAGGGTGCCGCGAATGGCACGCGCTGTTTGTAATTGTCCGGCATGCGGCCGGATGGTGTGCAAATGGTCTTTAAACGGATCGATGCGGCCATCATAAGCGTCCAGTGAAAGCGCGGCTACCATATCCGCGGCCCTGTTTAAGCGCTGCGCCATTAAAAGGGTATACACCCCGTAAGCCCCCATAAACTGTGTGCCATTTAACAAAGCCAGGCCCTCTTTAGATTGCAACCGGATGGGTGCCAATTTCTTTTTTTCTAGAACAACGGACGCATCCATCCGTAGCCCATCCGCATCCACTTTTCCCAAACCCAACAAAGGAAGGCAAAGGTGCGCCAATGGCGCCAGGTCGCCCGAAGCCCCCAGCGAGCCCTGCTGGTAAACCACGGGATAAATCTGATGGTTCACCAGATCGCACAGACGTTCAACGGTTTGCAATTGCACGCCGCTTTTTCCATAGGCCAGCGATTGAATTTTTAATACCAGCATGAGACGCACAATGTCCTGTGGAACCTCTTCGCCCATACCACAGGCGTGACTTTTTACAAGATTTTCCTGTAACTTTTCCAGATCCTTATCGGCCACCACTACATTGTGCAACGAACCAAATCCGGTGTTAATGCCATAAATGGGTTTTTCGTTCCGTTTTAGTTTTTGGTCCAGATATTGCCTGCAGTCAGTAATGGCTTTTTTAGAACCTTCCGACAAAACGACTTTCGCGTCAGGGTGGTGTAGAAAATGACCAAGGTTGGCAATGGTTAAATGTTTTGTATGGTCTATAACAAGTGTCATATCTTTATTTTAATAACTGTATAAGTGTTTCTGTTGAAACATGCTGCTGCTCACCGCTGAGCATGTTTTTAAGTCCAAACTCCCCTTTTTCCATTTCCTGGCTGCCAATAATGCATACAAAAGGAATTTTCTTCTTATCCGCGTATTCAAATTGTTTTTTCATTTTGGCGGCATCTGGATACACCTCGCAGTTAATTCCGGTAGCACGTAACTGTGCGGCAATGTTCAGACAGTATGTTTGCTCAGTCTCTCCAAAATTAGCAAACAGTACTTTAGTTACCGAACTGTTTGTGATGCTTGCGGGGAATACATTCAATTCCTCCATCACATCAAATATCCGGTCGATGCCAAACGAGATCCCTACCCCTGACAATCCTTTTAATCCAAAAATGCCGGTCAGGTCGTCGTAGCGGCCGCCGCCAAGAATGCTTGGTGTAAACGTGCCCGCATTGGCTTTTACCTCAAAAATAGTTCCGGTATAATAATTAAGGCCACGGGCCAGGGTAATGTCCAGTTCCATGGTGTGATGAACGAGTTTAAGCTCATCCACTTTACGCAATAAAAACTCAATTTCCTCAATGCCTTTCCTGCCGTCTTCCACCTGGCCCACCAATTGTTTCAAAATGGCCACCTTTGCCTGATTGTCCCCTTTAAAGTCAAGAAGTGGCTGCAGGGTGTTTAACGCCTCACCGTCAATGCCTTTCTCCTGTAACTCCTTATTAACGCCTTCCCTGCCAATTTTATCGAGTTTATCTATCGCCACCGTAATATCCACAATTTTTGAGGGGGCATGAATCACCTGCGCGATAGCTGACAATATTTTGCGGTTATTAAATTTGAGGATAACCGGTATTTTCAATTCGGTAAAGGATTTATGCATGAGCGAAATTAACTCCAACTCATTCATCAGTGAATTAGACCCAATTACATCCGCGTCGCACTGATAAAATTCACGGTAACGGCCCTTTTGTGGCCGGTCGGCGCGCCACACTGGTTGAATCTGGTAACGTTTAAACGGAAAGGTAAGTTGGTGCTGATTCATGACCACGTAGCGCGCAAATGGCACGGTTAAGTCATACCGCAAAGCACGTTCTGTCAGTTCTTCAGAATTCCTGGCGGTTTCGAGGGACAATTCAAATTCCTTTTTTAATAGCTCTTTGTTTTTGCTTTCGTGGATCCTCGAATTCAGGATCTTAAAAATCAGTTGGTCGCCTTCCTCGCCATACTTCCCGGTAAGCGTGGTAATGTTCTCCATGGCGGGCGTCTCTATTTGTTCAAAACCAAACAACTCAAAATTTTTGCGGATACTATTAAATATGTATTGCCGTTTTAAGGTATCGGCGGGGCCAAAATCGCGGGTTCCCCTTGGAATGGATGGTTTCATTGAGTCTAAATAAATTTTCCGGTAAAAATTCGGTCAGCAAACTTACTAAAAAAGATCTGCAAACGTATTTTTAAAGGTAGGGGTAAAACGGTTTAGAGTTGTCGTTATAAGATGAAGAAACCCCCAACTACGCGTTTATCGCATAAAACTGGCCGATTACTTTTTGGTATGAACGGCAAAATATTTACATGGAAACTTGTGAGCGTAAAAAAGTTTCCATAGCTTTGCGCGGTTTTTTTAACATTTATCTAAAACCATTATTTGAAATACAAACTATGAAATTCAGTTCCATTTTAGTTTTCTGCCTGTTTATCTTTAATTATTCGGCTCAGGAAAAATTTACCATTAGTGGTTACGTAAAAGACTCAAAAAACGGGGAATCTCTGATTGGCGCCAACGTTTACAAATCGGGGTCAGGTATTGGCGCTTCCGCCAACGAGTATGGGTTCTTCTCAGTAAGTCTGCCAAAAGGCGAACACGTGATCGGCGTGTCGCTCATTGGTTACCAAACCTTTACGTTTGTAGTAAACCTGGATAAAAACATTACTAAAAACTTTGAGTTGAGCGAAGAGGGGAAACAACTGGACGAAGTAGTAGTTACGGGCGAAGCGGAAGATAAAAATGTTACCAGCGTGGAGATGAGTACCGCCAAACTGGACATTAAACAAATCAATAAAATTCCGGCACTATTAGGTGAGGTGGACATTGTGCGGGCCATCCAGCTATTACCGGGTGTAACCACCGTGGGTGAAGGAGCCAGTGGATTTAACGTGCGCGGCGGGAATATTGATCAAAACCTTATTCTGCTGGATGAAGCGCCGGTATATAACTCCTCTCACCTGTTTGGATTCTTCTCGGTGTTTAATCCGGATGCGGTGAAGGACGTAAAACTGATCAAAGGTGGCATCCCGGCGCAGTACGGGGGTCGCGTATCGTCCATATTAGATGTCAGGATGAAAGAAGGGAATAGTAAGAAACTGGCCGTAACCGGCGGTATTGGTACCATTTTTAGCAGGCTCAGTATTGAAGCGCCAATCATTAAAGACAAAGCCAGTTTTATCATTGCCGCACGCCGCAGCTACATCGACGCGTTAATTAAACCCTTTATAAAATCAAGTAACCCGCTCAAAAAAGCCGATTTTTATTTCTATGATCTTACCGCCAAATTTAACTGGCGCATCAACGACAAAAACACGGTATTTGCCAGTGGTTATCTGGGCCGGGATGTGTTTGGTCTTTCGGTATTTAATTTTGATAATGGAAACACAACCGGCACAGTTCGTTGGAACCACATTTTTAACCAGAAGTTATTTTTTAACCTCACCTCGTTTTACAGTAAATACAGTTATTACCTGAAGTTTGGTACCGGCAACGACAACTCGTCGAGTTTTGACTGGAACAGTAATATTGTTAACTACAGTCTAAAACCAGACTTTACGTATTTTTTAAACAGTAAAAACACCATTCGTTTTGGGGCGCAGGCATTGGTCTATAATTTTTTACCTTACGAAGCCACTGGTGTTTTTAATGATGGAAGCACTGTTAAATTTAGATCTGATAAACGGTATGGTGTAGAGTATTCGGTTTACGCGGGCAATGAACACAAAATTCTACCACGCCTTACCATTGAGTACGGTTTGCGGGTAAGTATTTACAGCTATATGGGTAAAGGCAAAGCGTATGTATTTGGAGACACTACCGAAAACTCACAGCTTCCGCTAAAGGAAACTAAAAACTACAGCGCTGGCCAAACCATTAAAGCATACGTGAACCCCGAACCTCGTTTCTCCATAAACTACGTGATCAATTCGGTGAGTTCCATCAAAGCCAGTTACAACCGCATGGCACAATACATTCAGCTAATTAGTAATACGGCAGCCAGCACGCCGTTAGATGTGTATACCATCGCCACCAACAACCTGAAACCATTGATCGCGGACCAGGCCAGCGTGGGTTACTTCCGAAACTTTAAACAAAACACCTATGAAACCTCGGTAGAGGTGTACTACAAATACCTTCAAAATCAACTGGACTACATTGATAACGCTGACCTGTTTATCAACCCAACGGTGGAAAATCAGTTGCTTCAGGGCCTTGGACAGGCTTATGGAACGGAGTTTTACGTAAAGAAGAACAAAGGCAAATTTACCGGGTGGATCAGTTACACCATTAGCAAAACCGAGCGCTTGGTGCGCGGTATCAGCAATAACGATTGGTTTAGAAGCCGCTACGACAGAACACACTCTTTGAACACAAGCGTGAGCTACGATGTAAACAAACGCTGGAGCGTTTCCGCCAACTTTGTTTACCTGAGCGGTACACCAGCCACTTTCCCCAACTCAAAAATTCAGGTACAAAATTTAAACATTCCTTATAATACCGACGGCGTTCGTAATAATTACAGGATTACTCCTTACCACCGTCTGGACTTTGGCGCTACTTATGCCTTTAAGAAAAATGACACCCGCAAATTTAAACAAACCCTGGTGTTTAGCGTTTACAACGTCTACAACCGCCGCAACGCGTTCAGTATCTACTTCCGCACTAAGAGTGGAGAGCCATTGCAAACAGAGGCCGTGCGATTTTCTATGATTGGCAGCTTTGTGCCCGCAGTAACTTATAACTTTAACTTTTGATTAAGCATAACATGAAAACTTTTTTAAAAATTTCATTTCTTGGGGTATTAGTTTTTCTATTCAACTCCTGCGAAGACGTAGTTCAGGTGAAACTGGACGAAGGTTCAAAACTATATGTGATTGACGCCTTTGTAAACGACCTGAGGTCGCCACAAACCATACGCGTATTAACCAACGACAGTTATTTCAGCAACCGGGAAGCTCCCCCGGTAAGCAACGCGGCAGTAGTTCTAAAAGACCTTACAGCTAACACGCAATACATCTTTAATTATGCCGCGCAGGGAAATTACATTTACAACGTGGCCGCCGGTGATACACTGGCAAGGGTCAATCACCAGTACGAACTAAATGTGACCATTGATGGGGTTACCTACACCTCGTTGACCACGCAAAAACGCGCCGCCAAAATAGACAGTATCAGTGCGGAGTTTGATGACGGAACCGGTGGATTTGGCGGTCCCGCAAATCCGAGTTACTTCTGCACCCTTTGGGCAAAAGATAAGGCGGATAACAACCCGGATTATTACTGGGTAAAAACCTTCCGCAACGATACGTTGTTTTCAGGATCGGGCGATATAAATACCTGCATCGATGGCACCGGTGGCGCGGTAACCGGGCTTGATGTCGATTCCACTGACTTTACACCCCCTTCAACATTCCTTGGCTTTAAACGTTACCAAAGTGGCAACACCTGCCGGGCAGAAATCCACTCCCTCTCGCGGGAAACCTATTTTTTTCTGATACAGGCCGTAACTCAAATAAACAACGGGGGACTATTTGCCACAACTCCGGAAAATGTGAAAACCAACATTGTGACGCCAAAAGAGGCGAAGACAAAATGTATTGGCTGGTTTAATATGGCCACCGTAGCCAGTAAAACAAAAGTGATTCCCTAACCTGTCGGTTGTTTTCTATTAGATGACGACCGGAACCGATTTATCGCGATGAACGAAGGTGAAATCTGATTTTCACCGGCTTTCCGTTTAGTAAGATTTAACAACCGGGAACAGTGATCTGGCAGCCGGAATGTACAACGTAATTTATTTTTCGAAATACTTTTTCATGTATGAAAAATAATGATCCTTCCACCCTTTTTTGTATTTCTCTCCTTCTCCATCTGGAATATTACTGTGCGTAATGGAAACCAGAGTATGATCGTCTTTAAAGGTAAAAAATAACTCAATCAAAGAATCTTCATCGTCTTTATCGAAATCAGTTGTACGCCATTTCTGGATTATTTTCTTATAGGGAAATATCTCCACATTGGTTCCGGTAATGTACCCGTCCCAGGCAGAAAAAACTCCTCCTTCATTTGGACTTGTTTTAGCTTTTGCCCCACCTGTAAATTCAGAGTGAACCTTGTCATTTAACCAACCCGTAAATACTTCCTTTGCTGTACAATGTAACTTCACCGACACTTTGAATTTTTCCACTTTATGCTCTTTTAGTACGTTGTTCTTTCTTTTCCTTTAGTATGTCTATCACCGTTTCAGAAATTTTCGCGGGTGAAAAACCACATTCTTCATATAACTCCATTTGCTCACCGTGCTCGATGTAACGATCGGGAATACCCAGGCGCACCAGTTTGGCGGTGTAACCGTTGTCTGCCATAAACTCAAGAACAGCGCTGCCCATGCCGCCAACAATGCAGCCGTCTTCTACCGTTATTATTTTATCGAACGTAGAAAATACTTCGTGCAATAACGTTTCATCCAGCGGTTTTACAAAACGCATGTCGTAATGCGCCGGATCAACGCCTTTTTCTTTTAAGTCTTCAATGGCTTTTGTTACCATATTTCCCGCATGACCTATGGAAAGAATTGCAACTGAACTGCCGTCTTTAATTTTACGACCCTTGCCAATTTCCAGTTTTACAAATGGTGTTTTCCAATTAACCATTACCCCGTTCCCCCTCGGATAGCGAATGCTAAAAGGTCCCTGCACTTCATCCAACTGAGCGGTATACATCAGGTTCCGCAATTCTTCTTCGTTCATTGGCGCGCTCACAATCATATTCGGAATACACCGGAAATAAGCGAGGTCGTAAGCCCCATGATGCGTGGGGCCATCGGCACCAGCCAGACCGCCCCGGTCAAGGCAAAAAATAACTTTTAAGTTTTGTAACGCCACATCATGAATGACCTGATCGTAGGCACGTTGCATGAAGGAGGAGTAAATGTTGCAAAAAGGCACCAGCCCCTGCGTAGCCAAACCGGCACTAAAAGTGACTGCGTGCTGTTCGGCAATACCTACATCAAACGCACGATCTGGCATGGCCTTCATCATGATGTTTAAGGAGCAGCCGGAAGGCATCGCCGGAGTGATGCCCGTGATCTTCATGTTTTTTTCGGCCAATTCAACAATGGTGTGCCCGAACACATCCTGATACTTTGGGGCTTGTGGGGTTTTTGGTACCACTCGGATGATCTCGCCTGTTTCTTTATTAAAGAGACCCGGAGAGTGCCAAATGGTTTCGTTACCCTCTTCACTAAATTTATACCCTTTTCCTTTTTTGGTAAGGATGTGTAATAATTTTGGGCCGGGAATATCCTTTAAATCAGCCAGCACTTTCGTCAACCTAACCACATCATGCCCGTCTACGGGACCAAAATACCTGAATTTTAACGACTCAAATAAATTGCTTTGTTTGAGCAGACTTGTTTTAACGGCATTTTCTACCTTACTGGCTATTTCTTGTGCGTTAGGACCAAACTTGCTGATCTTTCCAAGTAATTCCCAGATTTTATCTTTTGCTTTATTGTAAGTATGGGAAGTAGTAATATCGGTAAGATACTCTTTTAATGCGCCCACATTGGGATCAATGCTCATGCAATTGTCGTTTAACACTACCAGCAAGTTGGCATTTTCAACACCCGCGTGATTCAGTCCTTCAAAGGCAAGCCCTGCCGTCATGGCGCCATCGCCGATGACAGCGATATGGTGTTTATCTGTTAAGCCCTGGTATTTGCTGGCCACCGCCATACCCAGCGCTGCGCTGATGGAGGTGGAGGAGTGCCCGACACCAAAGGTATCGTATTCACTTTCGCTACGTTTCGGAAACCCGCTAATGCCGCCATAAACGCGGTTGGTATGAAACACATCGCGGCGTCCGGTAAGTATTTTGTGGCCGTAAGCCTGATGGCCCACATCCCAAACAAGCTGGTCGTAGGGCGTATTAAAGATATAATGAAGCGCGACGGTTAACTCTACTACCCCGAGTGAAGCTCCAAAGTGCCCCCCCTTCACTGAAACAAGATCGATGATGTATTGCCTTAATTCAGAACTGAGTTCCTCCAGTTGATTTTCGTTTAGCTTTTTTAAGTCAGCAGGCGAATCTATTTTACTCAATAAATTGCCTGGCACAAAGCCCGAACCTTTTACAATTTCCATTGGCACAAAGATAAATTATTTTACTGCTCTCCTGCATGAATCCATCCCAAACTAACGCCATTTAACACCATTAATGTTATTTAACGGAATAAAACGGAAAATTATGGGTATCAACTTATTTATTTATTAGATAACCCTTTTCAAGGGCAATTGTTTGGTCAACACTCTTTTCTAATTCAAATTTTTCAATTATGTCCTTATACCCCTTTTTTTGTACCAAAATGGTATAAGTACCGCCCTTCATGGTTAAAAAATACTCGCCGCTTTCGTTGGTATTGCCCCACGCCACTACGGCACCTGATTCGTCTTTTACTGAAACCATCACATCCGATACGCCAAAACCTTCGAACCCTTCGCGGATGGTGCCCTTAAGAATACTCAACCCGTTTCCCTGTTTTCTCTTTCCGTCTTTTTCAAGGATGGCGTAGTCTTTCAGGTCTATTTTATAAATGTCGTTTTCACCCAGACCTCCTTTTCTTTCGCTGGAAATGTAGGCTGTTTTTGCGTCTGCGCTTAATGTAATCTGACCTTCTTTGGCGGCGGAGTTAATAGGATATCCAAGACTTTCGGCGGGTGTCCACTTCCCGTTTTCGAGTACTGTTTTAAACACGTCGTAACTGCCCATACTTTTAGGCCCGTTGCTGCAAAAGAACAATGTTTTTCCATCCGGGGCCAGGAACATGCCCGCCTCATCGTATTTACTATTTACATCGGCGCCAAGGTTTACCGGTTTTCCCCACTCCTTTTTGCTTATTTTTTCCACCATCCAGATATCACTTCCGCCAAAACCACCGTCACGTTCACTGCTGAAAAAATATGTTTTCCCATCGGGGGATACACAAGCGCCACCTTCCCAGTAGCTGGATGCTATGGGCTTGCCAAGGGGTTCGGGGGTTTTCCATTTCCCGGCATTGATCTTGCTCACAAATACGTCTCCACCCCTCGACTCTTTTACATCGATGTCGTTTTTGTAGATAAAAATCTGTTTGCCATCGGGGGAGATTCCCGTACAAGCATCGTGTGCCTTGGTATTTACCGAACCACTCACCCCATTGGCAGCAGTAAAACCTTTTGCCACAGAGTCGTAATTGGAAATGTAAATGTCTTCAAAATACCTGCCGTCGCCCTGCGCATCTACCAGGGCATCTGTGCCATCCGGCCTGCGCGTGGTAAACACCAGTTTACTGGCATCGGCGGTAATGCAGGGGTTTTTGTCGTCGTACTTACTATTAATACCGGCGCCCAGGTTGCTCACCATCACACTGAGCGGAGCTGCCATTTTTGCCTTGGCATTTTCACACTGGCTCAATAAAACATCCGCTTCTTCGAAGGAAGCCGTTTCGGCTTTTTTATCACTTTTAACACGGGTAAATTCCTCGACCGCCTTTCCAAAATCCTCTTCCATCTGGTAAATTTTGCCGAGCAACAGGTAAGTATCGGGGTTCACGTCTTTATTTACCGCCTCGGCTTTCAGCAAGTTTTCTTTGGCCTTATCAAATTGTTTCAGCAGGTAATAACTGTAACCCACGTAATAGTGAACCACAGCGTTGTCTGGATTACTCTTTTGCAGTTCCCTGAAAGCATTCAGGGCCTCAACGGTTTGCCCGCCATACAGTTTTTGTTTGGCCACTACCAGTTTGGCAGCGTCGCTGGCGTTCGAAAACAAATTCCCACTTTTATCGTTTTGCGCATAACCTAAAAAGGAGATGAATACAAGGATATAGCTGAGTTTTTTCATAGTTGGAGGGTTATAAAAAACTAAAATACAGGTTTTATTTTTAAAACCTTGCATTGTGGAAAAAGTTTTTTATTTTTATATATTCATGAAAACACAAAAGCTTTTGTTACTGGCTGTTTTATTAATGGCGGTAAAAACAATCAAAGCACAATCACCTACCTGGGCAGAAAACATTGCGCCGATTCTTTATGGCAATTGTACCAGCTGCCACCACAACGGGGGGCTTGCGCCAAATCCACTGATGACCTATAGCGAAGCTTATTCGTTTCGATTTCAGATTAAACAATATGTGAGCGATGGTTATATGCCACCCTGGCCGCCGGATGCAAATTACAAGCACCTGGCGTTTGAACGCATTCTTTCAGAAGCGGACAAAAACAAGATATCGGACTGGGTGTTGGGCGGCGCCCCTGAAGGAAATGCCGCCAACGCGCCACAACCACCAGTTTACGGCAACAGCGCCTCAGCACTCCCCAGCATTGATTTTACCGCAAAAATGCCGGATTACATGGTCAATACGGCGACCGATCTTTACCGCTGTTTTGTGATCAACACTAATTTTGCTACCGATAAATTTGCCTCCGAAATTGAGGTGAAGCCAGGTAATCCTGGCATTGTACACCACGTTTTGTTATATGAAGATTCTACCATGTTGATTAAACAATTGGATAGCGCGCAGGCCGGGGCGGGTTATACCAATTTTTACGGCACAGGGAGTAATGCGTCCAACCTGATTGGCGAATGGGTGCCAGGCACACAACACATAAAATTACCAAATGGAATGGGCGTGAAACTCAAAAAAAATACCCGCCTCATTATGCAAATCCATTATCCCAAAGGAACCTATTTAAAACTGGATAGCACGCGGGTAAATATTAAATTTGCCGCCAACACCTCTACCAACACCTTTCCTCCTTTCAGAGAAGTAGCTTTCCTGCCAGTGCTGAGTGAAGGTAATCTGATAAATGGTCCGCTGGTGATTCCACCAAACGTGGTAAAAACATTTACTGCCGCCAACGTGGCTACTTCCAGCCCACAACCGCCGCTGCCCTATTATACCTTGCTGTCGGTGGCGCCACACATGCACCTGATAGGAAAAGAAATGAAGGTATTTGCCATTGAAAGCGGCACCAACGACACCTTACCCCTTATTAGTATTCCTAAATGGGATTTTAAGTGGCAGGGGGTGTACAATTTCAGAAATCCCATTAAGGTAGCGGTAGGAAGTACGCTGGTAGCTCATTCGGCGTATGATAACACCTCGTCCAATCTCAGCAATCCGAGTAGCCCACCCGTGCAGGTCACTCAGGGAGAAGCCACTACCGACGAAATGATGCTGGTGTTTTTTGCTTTTACCTACTACATTCCCGGTGACGAAAACATTGTGATAGATAATTCACCCGTTGTTGGCATACAAGAACTACAAAAAGGGCTTGTAAAAACTTTACAAGTGTTTAATGTATTTCCGAATCCTGCAAAAGGTACTGCACAACTCGATTATTTTTCCCCAGGGCGTGAAACGGCCAAGGCTAAAATAACTTCCTTAGATGGCAAGCTCATTAAAGAATGGGGAACTACGCTGGAACAAGGTTACGGCACCGTTACCCTTAATCTGGAAGGGTTAGCCAAAGGGCAATATTTCGTTAGTCTGCAAACAAAATCCTCTACAAAAACAAAACCTTTTTTGGTATATGAATAAAAAAAATACGCTCCTCACCGTAACGCTGTTCTCTTCGTTACTCTTATTGTTAAGCAATTGTGATAAAAAAATTGGTAAACGCGAAGCCGCTACTACCCCCCCTCCGGTAGGGTTTTGTGACACCATTACTTACACCAAACACGTTAAACCCATTATCGATAATAATTGCGCGACGCCGGGCTGTCACGTGTCCGGAGGTTCCGGAAATGGCGATTTTACTGGCTATTCAGGTGTATTGACAAAAGTAAACAACGGATCTTTTAAAAACCGCGTGTTTGATTCACCCAACAACCCGATGCCCGCCTCTGGCATGCTCCCGCAAAAACAACTGGATCTGATCAAGTGCTGGCTGGATAAAGGCGCCTTAAACGATTAAAATAAAATTTAAACCGGTGATTCTCTCATCGGTAAAAAGGTTATTTGCAAAAAACTGATTAATCTTAATTTTTCTTGCGCATACTCACCACAATGGGCACGCCGCTAAAGTCGTACTTTTCGCGAATTTTATTTTCGAGAAACCGTTTGTAAGCCTCAGTTACATACTGTGGCAGATTGCAATAAAACATGAACAACGGCTCCGTTTTTAATTGCGTGATGTATTTTATTTTAATGTATTTGCCCTTAGTGGCCTGCGGTGGCGTATGTTCAATCACCCCGAGCATGTAATCGTTTAATTCGCGGGTAGGGATGTGTCTGTTTTTATTTTGGTACACCGTCATTGCGACTTCTACCGCTTTCATGATCCGCTGTTTATCAAACACCGAAATAAACAGGATGGGAATGTCTTTAAAAGGCGCAATGCGTTCCCTGATTTTTTCTTCGTATTCTTTGGCTGTTTTGGTATCCTTTTCGATCAGGTCCCATTTATTGACAATAATTGCCAGGCCTTTCCTGTTTTTTTCGATCAAGCTCAGGATGCTCAGATCCTGGGCTTCAATCCCCTGCTCAGCATCCAGCATCAACAGACACACATCGCTGCGTTCAATGGCATTGATGCTTCGCATCACACTGTAAAACTCCAAATCTTCGTGCACCTTGGCTTTTCGGCGCATCCCCGCGGTATCGATGAGCCAAAAATCGTGGCCGAACTTGGTGTAACGGGTGTTGATGGTATCTCTGGTGGTGCCGGCTACAGCGGTAACAATGTTCCTTTCTTCACCCAACAACGCGTTGGTGAGGGATGATTTTCCCACGTTAGGGCGACCTACAATGGCCACACGCGGAAGACTGATCTCCTCAAGGCCTTTTTCATCTTTGGGTAATATCTCAACCAGCTTATCCAGAAAATCGCCAGTGCCGCTGCCACTAATAGCAGAAATGGGATACACGTCGCCTAAACCAAATTGATAAAATTCCGCCGAATAAGCGGCTTTATCGTGGCTATCCACTTTATTGGCCAAAATGATGCAGGGTTTTTTGCTTTTCCGGATGATGTTCGCCACTTCCGTATCAAAAGCGGTAACCCCCTCCATCACATCCACTACAAATAACAGGGCGGTGCTCTCGTCAATGGCAATCTCTACCTGCTTACGGATCTCGCCCTCAAATATATCATCACTCCCGAGGATGTATCCGCCGGTGTCTATCAAACTAAACTCTACGCCTTGCCACTCGGCCTTACCGTAGTGCCTGTCGCGGGTAACGCCGGCTATCTCATCGACAATGGCCTGGCGCGTTTCGGTCAAACGATTGAATAATGTTGATTTTCCTACATTCGGTCTTCCTACTATGGCTACTATATTTGGCATAAGACTGCAAAATTAGTAAAATAAGCCGGATGATGCCTTTGAAAAATCAGCATGATTTTTGTATATTTGGGTAAATGCGCTTTATTTTTCTATCAATACTTTTTTTACTCCATTCTTCCGTTCATTTAGCCCAACCCGGCGTTAATCCTGTTCAGCCCATTGTCCCTCATGCCGATCCTCAACTTCGTTTCACCGAAAACGCCGGGCAGTGGGAAAACACCATTTTATTCCGGGCGCAATTAGATGGCGGTGCTTTGTTTGTCGAGAATAATTGCCTCACCTTTCATTTTTACGACAAAAAAAAGTACAGGGCCCTGCACCATGCCGGCGTTTTAAAAGGCAACTACAGAGACCTGAATATTTCGGGACATGCTTACAAAATGCATTTTGAAGGCGCCAACGCCAACCCCATTGTGGCGAAGTTTGAAATGGGCAATGATTACGAGAATTTTTTTATTGGCAACGACCAAAATAAATGGCAGGGGAATGTGCGTAATTACCATCAGGTGTGGTTAAAAAATTTATACACCGACATCGATTATGAAGTGATTACCACCACGCAAGGGGTGAAGTATAATTTTCATGTGAAAGCACTTACCAATCCCGACCAGATAAAACTCCGGTACGAAGGGATTGATAAAATAAGATTAACTGACGGGGTTCTGTACTTAAAACCCGAAATCAATGAGGTAATTGAACAGAAGCCCTACGCTTACCAAACGATTAACGGGAAAACAAAGGAGGTGGCTTGCAGATACCGTTTAAAAGATAAGGTGCTGAGTTTTGAGTTCCCGAATGGGTATGATAAAAATTACGAACTGGTGATAGACCCGCTGCTGGTGTTTGCCGCACAGTCCGGCTCAACGGCCGATAATTTCGGGATGACGGCCACCTTTGATCCACAGGGAAATTTATATTCTGGCGGCACGGTGTTTAATGTAGGTTACCCCACTACATTGGGAGCCTATTCCACTACCTTTAGTAGCCCCCTTGGCAATGGCAATACCGATGTGGTGATTACCAAATACAATTCAAGTGGCACCTCCCTATTGTACTCCACTTATTTAGGTGGATCGGGTACAGAGGTGATTTCCAGTATGGTGGTGGACAAAAGTAACAATCTGTGTTTTTATGGTGCTACAGGATCAGCCAATTTTCCGACCACTGCCGGCGCCTATGATAATTCCTTTAACGGAGGCGTTTATCTGAGTTTTCTTTTTAATGGTACCACGTTTAATTCAGGCACGGACATTTACTTGGGTAAATTTAATTCTACAGGCACCACCCTGCTGGCCGCCACCTACCTGGGAGGCAGCGGTAATGATGGGGTAAACCATGTAAACACCCTAAACCCGCTCCCACCGCCCAATCCCCCACTGATGGAATATTTAATCGATTCTCTGCAATACAATTATGGTGATCAGTACCGGGGCGAAATTCAGATCGATGCCAGTAACAACATTTACATCGCCAGTTCTACACGCTCCCCAGATTTCCCAACAATAAATGCATTCGACAATTCGCTGGGAGGTTTGCAGGACGGGGTTGTTGCTAAATTCAACAGTAACCTTACTAACCTGATTTACTCTTCCTACATTGGAGGGAGCAAGAACGACGCGGGTTATGGGATCGCGGTGAAAGATAACATGGAAGTGTATGTAACCGGCGGTACGTGCAGCACAAATTTCCCACATGCCTCAGGTGGATATCAAAGTGCTTACCAGGGCGGTAAAGCCGACTGTTATATTGTACGTGTGAGTGCCACTGGTAGTACAGTATTGAACGGTACTTTTTTTGGAACAGGTTCTTATGATCAGTCTTATTTTGTGCAGGTAGATAAATATGAGGATGTATACATTTTTGGCCAATCTACTGGAAATATGCCGGTGCTTGCGGCATCCAACGCCACTGCGGTATTTAATGTGCCCAACACCCACCAATTTATTTCCCGGTTCAATAAGAATCTGACCACGATAAACCTTTCAACGGTATTTGGTAATTACACCAATAAGGTAGACGTTTCACCTTCTGCCTTTTCGATCGATAAATGTAACACGATTTATATCGGTGCCTGGGGCGGTGATATCGTTTACGGGCTGAATCCCATGACCAGTATGCCGCTGCTAAATCCCACCCAGAGCACCACCGATGGAAACGATTTTTATTTTATGGCATTGGATTCCAATGCTGTGAATTTGTTGTATGGCTCTTATTTTGGAGGAAGTATCAGTGATGAGCATGTGGACGGTGGTACGTCCCGCTTTGACCCTATGGGCCGGATCTACCAGTCAGTGTGCGCCGGTTGCGGGGGCAATGATGATTTTCCGGTAACCCCGGGGGCCTGGCCTAATACGCCTGGAAACCCAAACCACGCGCAGAACTGCAATAACGGGGTGATTAAACTCGATTTCCAGATCATCCTCACCATCTCCACCATCAGCACGAACACTCTGGCGGGCTGCGCGCCCTTTACCGCGTCGTTTAGCAATGCTACGCCCAGCGCTAATACCACCTATACCTGGTACAATGGCGGAACTCCCATTTCAAATAACCCTAACGTCGTTTTCACATTTCCTGCCGCTGGCATTTATACCGTTTCGCTCGTGTCATTTAACAGCGCCAGTTGCAACCGGAAAGACAGTGCCATTTCTTACATTACCGTTTATCCCACACCAACGGTTAATTTCACGTATACACTCACGCCCTGCACCAATGAGTTGAGTACAACCAATCTTTCTATCGGAAATTTTGGGCCTAATCCCTATGTATGGAACTTTGGTAACTCTGTTACCTCCACCCTTACCGCCCCTTCTTACACCTATCCGGCCAACGGTAATTTTAACCTGCTGTTAACGGCAACCGATGTAAACGGTTGTAGCAGTTCCGCAACAAAACCCGTCAGTGTTTTTCTGTTTATGCCTGCCGTGGGCAACGCCACCATTTGTAATGGCTCTGCCACCACACTTACGGCCTCAGGGGGAACGTCCTACACCTGGACGCCGGCCACTGGCCTGAACAATAGTAACAGTAGCACGCCGGTAGCCAACCCAACCACCACCACGGTTTACTCGGTGACGATTTTGAACACCTCCGCCGGCTTCCCTTGCCAGGCCACACTTTCGTCGCAGGTATTAGTAAACCCTACCCCTACCGCTAATTTTAATTTCTCGTTAAATCCGTGCGGCGGCGGTGTTTATTTTGTGGATCTTTCGGCGGACGACATCACCAGCTGGTTATGGAAACTTTCGCCAACGGCTAGCAGCACCGTACAAAACCCGTACAACTTTTATTATACCGGTGGCAACTACAGTGTTTCATTAGTAACGACTAATATATATGGATGCAAAGACACCATTGTTAAACCCCTTTCGGTGGGCGTGCCCCCCCTGCTGAGCATTAACGCCCCAACCATGGTGTGTAAGGACAGTACCGTAAAATTAAGCGCTACAGGTGGTACCGCTTATGCCTGGACACCTCCCCAAACCCTGGACTTTCCGAACTTTAGCAATCCAACTGCCACCCCTTTAGTAGACACACATTATTCGGTAGTCATAAGTACCACGGCCACCTCCAACGGCATTCCCTGTTCCTTTTTATTAACCACATCGGTAAATGTAACCCAGTTATCAAGCGCTCCTGTAAGCGCGCAAGCCAATCCCCAAATAGTGGTTACCGGCGAGGCGACCACACTTACCTACCTGGGAGACCCTGGCGCATTGGTCACCTGGCTCCCGATAGGTTCAACCATCCCTACCACAGGATATACGGTAACCGCCACCCCCGACAGACCAACAACCTATACTGCCGTAGCAACCCGGGGCGCGTGCCGTGGCGAGCCAGACGTGCGTGTAGACGCTTATACCGAAGGCTGCATTGATAAAGATGCCTTTGTACCCAACACATTTACTCCAAACAACGATGGCCAAAATGATATTTTTCTGGTGCGCGGGCTTAAAGTAGACGAAATTTACTTTGCGGTGTATAACCGCTGGGGCGAAATGGTGTTTGAAACCACCGATAAAACTAAAGGCTGGGATGGTATTTACAAAGGTAAACCCATGGATGTAGGCGTTTTTGGCTGGTACCTGAAAGTAAAGTGCATTAACGGGCAGGAAGCATTCAAGAAAGGGAATGTGACTCTGATACGCTAAAAAATGTGCATTTAGTTTTGCCGATTATTTAAAAAAATCACTACATTTGCCGTCCCGTACCAAACCATGCGGTTTGCTAAAAAAGCACTGTTGGTAAGTTACAGACGAAAGTTACCGGGTTTTAAACACCCGTTACCCTTCGAAAAATGGTAGGTATAGCTCAGTCGGTTAGAGCACCAGATTGTGGTTCTGGGGGTCGTGGGTTCGAATCCCATTACTTACCCTTCAAATAAAAAGCCGTGCAAATGCACGGCTTTTTATTTAAATCCCCAGAAAAAATCAGCTAAATTTATTCGGGTAACGTCGCCAACCGTTTGTGGCAACTAAGCATTTCACGAACACACGTGAATGCGCCACTAAAAGTTGGTCAATGGTAATTTTATACAACTCTCAGGAGCATATCTTAAAAACAACCGTGCGCCGCTCTAAAAAATTAGAAGCTGCGACATTGCCTTTTAAAGTAACTCTTCGTGTCCGGTGCCCCATCAATACCCCAAAAAGATGCAGTCGTCTTATTTTCGGCGTTGGCACCCATTTTTATTACCATTTTAGGCTTATTTGGTTTAAATTAGTAAAAGCGGAGATTGCATGAAATACCTCAAAAGAATCGTCCTTGGCCTTTTTAGCCTGTTACTGTTAATTACCGCGGCCATTTTTGTACTCATTACCTTTTATAAAAAAGAAATGGTGGGCATGATGACCGATCATTTGAAAACGAATTACGGTATGGCCCTCAGCATCGAGGACGCCGATGTTTCGTTTATCAGTAACCGGCCACAGGCATCGGTGCAATTAAAAAATGTTTCACTCGAAAACGTTTCGGGTTCACGTAAACAGGAACCCATGCTAAAAGCGGGCTCACTTTCCCTTTCGTTCAATCTGCAAAAACTGCTCCGCAAACAATTTGTAGTGAAATCGATCAGTCTTAAAGACGCTGAAATTCTTCTGATAAAAAATGAAGACGGCTCCCGCAACTTTGACTTTAAACGCAAAACGGGAATTGCCAATGATACTTCCAGTAATGATGGGTTAGCTTTTGAACTGAATAAGGCTACAGTTAAAAACACGCGTTTCAGGTTTATCAACCATGCAAAAAAACAGAAGATAGAACTCACCTTTGTGAATAATTCTATTCATATCCGCAACGCTCAGGACGGAATGGCCCTTAGTGTAAAAGGCGATCTGCTTTTTGCCCAACTGTTGTTTAATGAGAAAAAAGGCGCCTTTCTTGAAAACACTCCCGCAAAAGTTGATTTGCGCGCCGACCTTTTTTTAAAGAGCAAAATGATCGTAGTGTATCCGGGGTCCTATACCACGATTGAAAACCACCGGTACAACCTCAATGCGTTTATTCAACTTGGCGATAGTGCCAGAAAACTGGCGCTGAGGATAGAAAGTTTTGACGTGGATTACGAAAAAGGCGGTAAACTGTTGACGCCAAAAATCAGGAACGTGTTATCGAATTTTAGTGTGGAAAAACCTTTTGATGTAAAGACCCTTGTGATTGCCAATCTGGATATAAAGGAAGATCCCGTACTGATTGTGAATATCAACGTAAAGGACAACGACATTAAAATTGGTAATAGTAAAATTCCTTATAGCCACGTTTCGTTCAAGGGCAGCATTCTCAGTCTCGATTCCAACCGACAAAGAGGTCGTACAGAAAAGGCCCGCATCTATTTCAACGCCATTAAGGGGCAATTGTACGATTTTCCGTTCACCGCCGCGGTACACATTGTTAACCTGGATAGCCCCGCTATAGACATCAATGGTCGCTTATTAATAGAAGCGCAAAAAATAAATTACAAGATCGCGCAAACTTTTATCCTGAAAGGAACCTGTGTGGCAAAAATCAGTTATCATGGCCCTACGCAGCATTTAAATAAAAATGAATTCCTGCGACCTCCCATGCGCCTTAACGCAGATCTCGCGTTTACTAACTTTAGCTACCAGGAAAAAAATAAACCCTTTGTATATAAAGTAAATGGCAAAGCCAACCTAAACAATACCGATCTTAAATTTGAGAATTTGCTTTTAAAAACATCGGCAGGCAATGCTTTGTTAAAGGGAAAAGCGGAAGGTTTCGTAAATTACGTGTTGGGTTACAGCAATAAAATTAAGGCTAGTCTCTCCGCCAAAACTGACTATTTTGACTTAAACACGTTTTTACCGCAAAAAAAAGACTCTCAGCAAGTGGCAGAGAAAGCGCCTATTTCTGCAGCAAAATCAAAACAAGCGGTTGACGATAGTGAATTTGAATTTGACGCGTCGTTTTCTGCTAAAAAAATGCTGATCAGAAAAGTGGAATCACAAAACGCGAATGCTGAGTTGTCGTATAAAAACAAATTATTGACCATTAAATCCCTCAGTGTAAATACTTGCGACGGGAAACTCACAGCCAGTGGAACCATTTACGACCTCAGCAAAATTAACGCTCGGATTGACATGCAGGAGATCGACATCAACAAATTATTTAATCAATTCGAAAACTTTGGTCAAAGAGCCATTGATAGCAAAAACCTTCAGGGAAGGGTATTTGTGACCGCTCGTTTGAAAACAGATCTCGATGATAAAATGGAAGTAATTGGAAAAACGATGGAGGGAGAGGTAACATTAAAATTGAAAGACGGACACCTGTTGAATTTTGAGCCGGTTCAAAATGTGTCGGACTATATTTTCAGGAACAGGGATTTTAACGATATTAGTTTTACCGAACTGAATGAAACATTCCGACTGAAAGGGTTTGAAATGGAAATAGAGGAATTGGAGATTGGCTCCAATGTGTTAAACCTTTATGTGAAAGGCGTTTATAATTTTAAAGACCGGTCCAACATCAACATGTTGATCCCCTGGCACAACCTCAAAAAAAGAGGAAAAAACTATGTGCCAAAAAACTATGGCGAGAGTGTTGATAACACAAAAGGACTGAAACTGAATTACTCCGGACCGACCAATAAAATGAAACTGAGTTTAGGACACAAAACCAAGGGCAATTAATGACGCGGCGGTTAAGAAAACAGGGTTCTATTTAAAGAAGTCGTTGAGTGGCTCGGCAGCAGCTGTGTTAGGCTGATTAATCTTTAACAATTCGCAAAGTGTGGGCGCTATCTGCGTAATGGTCGTGTACTTGTGGGACACACCTTTTTTGATACCATTGCCATAAAAGATGATTGGCACATGGGTATCATAATTATAACCCGCCCCGTGTGTTGTTCCCTTTTGGGCATGATCCATCCAGGCCGGAGCATACAAAAAACACACATTCCCGCTTAAGCGATGGTTATACCCATTTTGTAGCAAGGCCCTGTAGTCATTCCAGCGAAACGCCTGTTCTTTCATCACTGACGAGGGATAGGCCTCTGCGATACCGGGGAGCGTGATCAAAAATTGACTGAGTTTTTGTTCCACCTGTTCTTGATCAAGTTTTAAGTCCATCAGTTTTTTCTGATTCAAAAACACCTGCTCATTGCTGAAGCTCGCGAGGATCATAGTATCACCATAAGTTTGATTAAAATAATTTTTCAGCGCTGCCACCATTTTTTTTTCGCTGACATAGCCTGCCGGAATTTTATTATCCATTAACTGATTGGGCACATCGGCGCCACCGTGATCCGCAGTCAGAAAAACCGTGTAATTATCCTTTCCAACTTCCTTATCCAAGGCATTCAACAGATCTTCCACGTCTTTATCAAGGCGAAGGTAAACATCTTCTACCTCCATGGCCCTTGGCCCGTAAGCGTGGGCTATAACATCCGTACTGGAAAAACTGATACAGAACAGGTCCGCGATGTCGTCCTTGCCCAATTGTTCGTTTTGTAAACAGGCGATTGCAAGGTCTTTGGTAATACTATTCCCAAATGGTGTAGCTCTAAGTATCCCCAGGTTGTTTTTTTCCAGAAAGCTATTATAATCATAAGGGAATGTGGCTTTCTCCTTTTTGTTCAGCGCGGCTTCGTAGCGATTGTCATCGGCAATGGAGTTGCTATAGGTGTATGGCGCATAAAGTGGTTGCCAGCCAGTGGACAAATAATTTTTCGCCATTTCTTTTTTATTGAATAGTTCCAGCCAGGCTGGTAAATTTTGCACGTACCAGGTAGACGAGATAAAATTGCCGCTGACGTCGTCAAACCAAAAAGCCGCGTTGGCTGCGTGCCCTGCGGGTAACACAGAACTCCTGTCCTTTAATGCCAACGCAAATACCTTAGCGCCCCCATTGGTACTCATCTTTAATTCATCACCGACAGTCGAACTCAGTTGGTTTTTGGGCGACATGCATCCTTTTTTACCGGAAGCCCCAACGGTTTTCACACTGGTGTCTTCAACACAATACATGTACTTACCAGAGGTTTTATCATACCAGTCGTTACCTATAATACCGTGCGCGCGGGGAGTAGCTCCCGTGTAGATGCTGCAATGTCCGGGGCCTGTATAGGTAGGAATGTAATTGTAATGCGCGTTTTTAAAATAATACCCGTCATTGACTAAACGTTTGAACCCACCGTTTCCAAAACGATCCCAATAGCGGTAAATGTAATCGTTACGCATTTGATCCACCACAATACCAACAACCAGTTTTGGTTTAGGAGTGGATGACCGTGTTTTTACCTGCGACCAAAGATGGCCAGAGGATAAGAGAAAAATAAAATAAAAAAAAGTGGCTGAAAATCTCTTCATACTTAATCCAGTTTTTGGAAAACGGAATTGTTGCTTTTAAACTCTGGTACAAGATCTTTCATGCGTTGCACAATCAACTCGTTGTTTTGGGTATTGAAGGAAGTAATCATCTCATCAATAATTCCCTTTACCTCTTCGTAGCGGTACTCACGAACTTTCCCAATAAGTATCTGGCTGTGATGGGTGGGTAAGGTGTTTTCATTGTTAGCTAATAATTCCTCGTATAGTTTTTCACCGGGTCTCAAACCTGTGTATTCAATCATGATATCTTTCCCTTCTTTCATACCAGATAGCAGGATCATTTTACGGGCCAGGTCAACAATCTTGACTGACTCACCCATATCGAAGACAAAAATTTCACCACCATTCCCCATACTGGCAGCCTCCAGTACCAGCTGACAGGCTTCGCGAATGGTCATAAAGAAGCGCGTAATTTCGGGATGCGTAATGGTGACCGGGCCCCCCTGCTCTATTTGTTTTTTAAAGCGCGGAATCACCGAACCATTAGACCCCAATACATTGCCAAAACGGGTCGTAATAAATTTTGTGGGCGATGTTTTGCCTAAACTCTGAATGTAAATTTCAGCGATGCGTTTGCTGGCACCCATCACGTTGGTGGGATTCACCGCTTTATCGGTACTCACAAAAACAAATCGCTCCACGTCGTACTTATTGGAAAGATCAGCCACATTTTTTGTGCCAAGTACATTCGTAAGAACCGACTCCGAAGGGTTGTTCTCCATCATGGGTACATGTTTGTAAGCGGCCGCATGGAAAACCACCTGAGGTTTAAATGTGGCAAATACATTTTTCATGCGTTCATAATTACGTACATCCGCCATAACCACTTCAAATGGCACCTTCAAATGGCTGTCAAAAAATTCGAGGTTCAAATCATGTAGCGGACTCTCAGCCTGGTCGAGTAAATAAATTTTCGCGGGATTAAAACGAATACATTGCCGTGCGAGTTCGCTGCCAATAGTGCCGGCGGCACCGGTTATCAGGATGGTTTTACCGTGCAAATTTGAATTAATGGTATCTGCGTCCAGTTTAATCGGATCCCGCTCAAGCAGATCCTCAATTTTAATACTTTTGATCTGATTAAAACTTAGCGCACCATTAATCCATTTAGAGGGAGGCGGAACGTGTAATACTCTGGCATTGTTGATGAGACAAATATCCGTAATTTGATTTTTCTTTTTGGGCGAAATATCCTGAATGGAAATAATAACAAATTCAACGTCATTCGTTTTTATCAACTCCTGCAACCTGCTTTGTTTAAAAACAAATACACCTTCCAGACTCCGGCCATGCTTCCGTTCATCGTCGTCCACAAAACCAATTACATTGTATTTAATGGCCGCATCCCTGTCTAAGGTACGCTTGGTGATAATGCCAGCCTCCCCAGCGCCATAAATAATTACATTTATTTTTTCATGCGTGGGATTTTTACTTTCAAGGTACAGCGCTTTAATAGTCAGGCGGGAACTGATCATTAAAAATAATGTGACCAGGCCATCAATAATAATAACGGAGGTTGGAATAAAATAATAACCCAATACAAAATTGATGGAAATCATATTGAGCAGAAAAACAGTCAGACTTCCAATCAACACCACCACAAAAATACGAGCGGTGTCCCTCGAGCTGGTATACCTCACAACTCCCTTGTAGGTTCTTGAAATAAAAAAGGAGATAAAACGAATGGAAAGCACAATGGCAAAATCAAAGGGCAGATTGCGTTTATCTTCAAGCGACATCACCGAGTCAAAATAAAAGCGTATTAAAAAAGCAAACGATAAGGCCAGGGCACAGATAAACGTGTCGATAAACAAAATAGACCAACGCGGCAAGTTGTATTTCCAGAATAATTTGAATAAACGCTGCATAGTAGATTTTAAATTTACTTAATTTTTTTAATTGGGGGAAAATAGATATGACCTCCTTCCCTGCCGAAAACAGAAAAATAGACCCGGCATTTAGCCGGTGATTTAGGGTTTTTTAGTAACCTCTTTCCCTGCCAGCAACTATAAATTATTAATTTTGACGGGATTATGTTCGCATTTTGCAAGCCGGTTTCATCCAAAAAGAGATTTTTACCATTCAGGAAACTGAATAAGGAGTTTACTTTTACACTCTTTGAAAACGCCGCGGCTATTCAATCTGCGGATTGGGATCTGGTAACCAATACCGCGACAATTTTTCTGGAAAGAGACTATTTAAAAATCATCGAAAAAAGCACGCATACCCGGCTAACTTCCCGTTACGTCGTGGTTTATTTCAAAGGCCAATCCTGCGGCGTCATTTATTTTCAAATTGCTGATTTTAGAGCAGAAATTTTTGAAAATTTACTGGTAAACCAGGGAGAAAGTCTTCGGTCGAAACGGCTCAAAATGTTCGAAAACTATCTGGGGTCCAACAAAGACGAGGTGTTGCTGCGTTTATTTACCTGTGGTAATAATTTGGTGAGTGGCGCCTATGGCTACCTATTTGATAAAAAAATAGAAGAGGAAAAAGTGCATCTCGTTTTATTAAACATTATCGACGTGGTGTCTAAAGAGGAGAAACTAAAGGGCGGTCTTTCAGCCATTTTGATGAAGGACTTTTACTCCCCTCTGGAACCCCGGGAGTTGTTTAAAGAAGAAAAATACTCCACCTTTTTTGTGGAGCCGAATTTAATCGTGGATATTCCCGAAAATATTCATTCACTTAACGACTACATTGCCCTCTTCTCAAAAAAATACAGGAACAGGGCCAAAGGTATTTTAAAAAACCTGGAAAGCCTTGAAACCAGATACCTGAATCTAGCTGAAGTTAAAAGCAGGGAAAAGGAATTATACGCCCTTTACGAAAATATTTTTGACAAGGCCAGATTTAAACTGATAAAGTTGCCGACGGATTATTTTAGTAAAGTAAAGGAACTTTTTGATTCGGTATTCAATGTGAAAGGTTATTTTAAAGATGGCCGATTGATCGCTTTTGGAAGTTGTTTTATTATGCCAGACGGGTCGGTGGAGGCACATTACATTGGTTTAGATTATGACCTCAATTCAACTTTCAACCTGTATCAAAACATTCTTTATTCCATGATTGAAGAGGCGATCCGGAGTAACCGGAAGGTGGTTAACCTGGGCCGTACAGCCGCTGAAATTAAAACAACCGTTGGCGCAAAAGCGCACGAACTCATCTGTTACATCAAACCGCAGAACACCATCTCCAAATTAATTCAGAAACCCTTCATTTCGTTTTTACAACCGGCAGAATGGACACCAAGAAATCCTTTTAAGGAAGAAACCCTTGAGAAAACCATCCGATAATAAAAAAGAAGGTGTGACCCCAACCGGCCAGCTAAACGGCAACCCCTCAATTCATCGTCCTGTCGAATTCCTCTTATCTATCCAAGATCAAATTTGATTCCTTGTGCCAATGGTAAATTATTCCCCCAGTTCAAGGTATTCGTTTGGCGGCGCATGTAAGCTTTCCAGGCGTCGGAACCACTTTCGCGGCCACCGCCGGTTTCTTTCTCACCACCAAAAGCTCCTCCAATTTCCGCGCCACTTGTGCCGATATTTACATTGGCAATACCGCAATCACTTCCGGCCGCACTTAAAAACAATTCGGCTTCACGCATATTGAGGGTCATAATGGCGCTTGACAGACCCTGAGGGACGCCATTCTGAATCGCGATGGCTTCTTCCAGTGTTTTATATTTCAGCAAATACAGGATGGGTGCAAATGTTTCATGTTGCACAATGGCCATGCTGTTTTCCGCTTCGGCAATAGCGGGTCTCACGTAACAACCACTCTCATACCCCTTGCCTTCCAGTACCCCACCTTCTACAATTATTTTTCCACCTTCGGCTACCACACGATCCAAGGCACTCAGGTAATTTTTTACCGCATCCTTGTCAATTAGTGGGCCAACGTGATTTTTTTCATCCAAAGGATCCCCAATTTTTAATTGCCCATAAGCCTTCGTCAGGCTGTCTTTTACTTTCTGATAAATGCTTTCGTGAATAATGAGTCGACGGGTACTGGTACACCTCTGCCCTGCCGTGCCAACAGCGCCAAACACAGCGCCTACGATGGTCATGTTCAGGTCAGCGTTTTCGGTAATAATGATAGCGTTGTTACCACCTAATTCGAGAATGGATTTCCCAAAACGTTCCGCCACTTTGGTTCCAACTATTCTACCCATACGGGTAGATCCTGTAGCCGAAATAAGCGCTACAGAATGATCGCCGGTTAAATATTCTCCAATTTTATAGTCGCCGTTAACTACTGAGGAGATGCCTTCGGGTAAATTATTCTCTGCAGCCACTTCATTCCAGATGTGCTGGCAGGCAATGGAACACAATGGCGTTTTTTCAGAAGGCTTCCAGATACATACATCGCCGCAAATGAGGGCCAGCGTGGTATTCCAGGCCCAAACAGCAACAGGAAAGTTAAAAGCGCTGATAATACCAACAACACCTAACGGATGCCATTGCTCCATCATGCGATGACGCGCGCGTTCGCTGTGCATCTGCAAGCCAAATAATTGACGCGACATGCCAACTGCCAGGTCGCAAATATCAATCATTTCTTGTACTTCACCCAACCCTTCCTGGTAAGATTTACCCATTTCATAGGAAACCAATTTTCCTAGTTCCGCCTTTTTCGCGCGCAGTTTATCACCAAACTGACGCACATATTCGCCACGTTTAGGCGCAGGAATTTCCCGCCAATAGATGAAAGCACTTTTGGCCGTCGTAATCACTTTTTGATAATCTTCTTTAGAAGCTGTTTTAACCTTAGCAATCATTTTTCCATCAACCGGACTGTACGACTCCAAAAGAGTTCCATTCGAAAACCAGCTATTGCCGGTAGAACAACCTTCATTAATTTCTTTAATGGCCAGAGCACTTAATATATTTTGCATAATCTTTTTTTTGGAAGTGTAAAGATACTTATAATTTGTGGCAATGATTATTCAATGCAACCACTTATTCCTTAATAAACTTTAAGTACCTGGAACCGGCTTTCGAAGTAATCTTTACGAAATAAATTCCGGGAACATACCCATCAAGTTGAATAAGCGTGGCTTTCTCCCCAATAAATAATTTGTTAACGATCAACCCCTGCGGGTTAATTATCTCCAGCGTTTGCTCATGGGTAAGCGAAGTAAATACAATATGCAGTTCATTCTTAGCAGGTACCGGATAAACGGCGAGTTCTTTTACAAGAACCTCGTCCTCTAAAGCTACCGCGGTACAAGATATGACACTGATTGTTTTGCTGTCAGTACCTTCGCAACTATTTGCGTCAGTGTATTTATAGGTGATAACGAACGTTCCCTCGGAAAGCGCAGCCGGATTAAATTGATCAGCGTTTAAAGCCGGCCCGGCGAAAAACCCGCCCTGGGGAGTTCCGGTTAGCGTTTGTACTCCGGCATTCATACACACAGTAGGGCTTGGTAAACTGAGTGTAGTGGTGGGATTCGGATTCACCACCACCGTAGCCACGGCAGTAGCTAAACACCCCTGACCTGAACTTCCCGTCACTGTATACCCCGTTGTGACGGTTGGGGTTACCAAAACAAGAGGTCCTACGTCTGTAGTATTCCATGTATAGTTCATGCCGCCATAAGCAGCTAATGTAGCTGTTTTACCGGCGCAAACCGTAGCCGAATTAACGGTAATGGTGGGTAATGAATGTACGAATACCGACGCCGAAGTGGTTGCTTCCGATACGCATCCTGGAGCACTACCAACGATACTGTATGTCACTGTAGCCAAAGGATTAATGTTAATGGTGGTTTGCGTGATGCCTACAAAACCCTGCGGAGAAAATACCGTATAGCTGTATGCGCCATTCATGGTTAACGTGGTCGGTATTCCAGGGCAAGTGCTTACCGAGTTAATCGCCAATACCAAACTGTTAGTCACGCCAACCGAAGTGGTTTGCGTAACCACACATCCCTGCAATGACATTCCGGTAACAGTATAGTTAGTCGTCGTTAAGGGGCTTACGCTAATGGTGTTCGAGTTGGCCAAAGTGTTCCAAGTGTAGGTGGAAGCGCCATTTGCCGTTAACACCACCGTGCCACCAGGACAAATGAACGGCGCATTAACACTAATGACTGGCATTGGATTAACCGATACAGAAACCGTTTCGTTTGCAATGCCACACGCGTTTGCAACCGACAAGGAATAAACGCCGCCGGAAATAGCAATTTGGGTGGGGCTCGGAACAGAGGAAGAAAAAGAAGCCGGCCCTGTCCAGGTATAAGACAATGGTGCCGTGCCAGAAATGTTGGGGCTTAGTGTAAATGACTGTCCCATACATACGGCCCCTGTGTTTATAGCTGTAATTTGCGGCTCCAGGCAAAAGGGGGAAAAGGCCAATCCCCTGAATATACTGTTTGGAGTAGCTGTAGCAAGGGTAGTTGCTGTTGAGGCAGCGCCTACGTCATTAATGGCTACCAGACGATTAGCTGAACTTTCATCTGTAGTGGCATACACCTTTGGATTAGCCCCCGAAAAATCGACCACCACACCTCTGGCTCCGCTGCTTCCACCTACGTTCAACACATACGCTAAGCTCCATGCGCCATTCGCGTACACCCATTTCTGAATGCCTCCGCCATTTGTAAAACTTCTGTCGTCGGCAATGTAACACAGTGTTTGAGCAGCATTAAAATAAAAAGCAAAACCGGAAGGCGCGCCAATACCTGTGCTGGAAGTGTTAATAATTAATGAATTGCTTTGTCCACCCGTAACAGGCAACCCGTTACCCACACGATAGACTCCTTGGGTTCCCGCACCCGTTGAAAAATACAAATCACCACCATTTACAAGGACATTACGCGTATTTGTATTCGCATTCTGAACAGTAACCGATGAGGCAACTGTCCCAAAATAATTGGTTCCATTATTACCCCCGGCGGTCCAATAATTATGAAGGCCGTCAGAAGTGGCAGATCTGATGCTATTGCCTGAATAAAACGTAGTACTGGTGGTTATCCGGCTGTAACTACCAGCCGCGTCCACAATGCCAACACCTCTATTAACCGAACTGGCTGTTGACCCGCTGAGCGAATTGGCATGCGGAAAATTAACCGCGTACCCAGCAAACACGAGGTACTTACCGTTCGGCGACAGACTAAGGCCCCCTTCAGATGTTGCTGAGCCACTGACCACCAATGGGTTAACGGTGGAGGAAATGGCCACTGAATACGCGGGCGCCCCTTGTTGGTTGAATTCCCTTAGCACAATCATGTTGCCAGTATTGGCAAGTGGAGTGATACCATTACCCGCCTGAAACACCACAAGATTTCCGGCGGTAAATTGGGCATGCGCACCTGACCCATTCAAAAAAAGAAAAATCAAAAAATAGATGGGTTTCACTGCTAAGGGCTTCAGAGAACAAAAAAAATAGTTAAACATCATAAAGGTACAAGTCTGTTAAGTTAGGACATCACTTTCAATCCTACACATAAAGTAGGGAAATTAATTTGAAAAATCAAAACTTAAGTTTAACTCAAAATTACCAAACATTCTATTTTCCAAACTTATAGAATACAATTGCTTAACCTGCGCGCGTATTTTCTGGCGATCATTAATTTTAATTTAATTCAGGGGAAATGACAAACTAATACCTGCTTTTCAAATTTGTAAAACTCTTTAAATGAAGACATTTTACAAAACGATCGTTCTCTCTGACATTCACTTAGGCATAAAAGCCAGCAAAGCCAGGGAAGTTCTTAATTTTCTGAAACACCACAAATGCGAAACGCTCATTTTAAATGGGGACATCATTGACGGATGGCAACTCAGAAAAAGCGGTAAATGGACCAAACAGCACAGCAATTTTTTTAAGCACATCATTAGTCTTACCTCAAAAAACAAATGCAGAATCGTTTATTTAAGGGGTAACCACGACGATTTTCTGGAGCAGATCATGCCTCTAAAGATTGGGAATTTTTCAATCAAAAAATACTATATCCATTATGGCGTTCATAAAAAATATTTTGTGACGCATGGCGACCTCTTCGATAACATAACCACCAAACTAAAATGGATCGCAAAACTAGGAGATGTGGGTTACACCTTCCTTTTATGGTTAAACCGTCATTACAATACCTATCGTGAAAAACGCGGATTGCCCTATTACTCGCTGTCACAAGTAGTTAAGGCGAAAGTAAAATCCGCGGTTTCGTTTATTTCCGACTTTGAAAACGAATTGGTAAAAGTGGCGAAGTCCAGAAAATGCCAGGGAATTATTTGTGGTCACATCCATCAACCTGCTATAAAAGAAATTGACGGCATTGAATACCTTAATTCGGGCGACTGGGTAGAAAGCCTCACTGCGTTAGTGGAAGATGTTGAAGGCAACTGGAAAATAATATACTATCAGGATTGGAAAAATACCCTACAGGAAAAACCTGAATATCAACCCAAATCCTCTTTGATTGTCGAAATTTTACCAGACGGCGTAACCGTCACTAATACCCATTAACATGAAAAAGAAATACATTCTGGCGGTACAGGGCGAAGGCCGTGGCCATATGACACAAGCGTTAAGCTTGTACGATTTGTTAATTGAAGAGGGACATACTGTATGCGCAGTATTGCTGGGGTCAAGCGGGAGTCGCGATATTCCTAAATTTTTCTTTGATAAAATAAAATGCCCCATCATAAAACTACAGAGTCCGAATTTTGTCACAGACAAAAAAAACAAAAGTATTAATGTGACCCGCTCTGTCATCCACAACTTCAGAAAAATAAACACCTTTAGAGACAGTCTTAAAACTATCGACAAACTGATGAAAGAACATCAACCCGATGTGGTCATTAATTTTTTCGATCTACTGATAGGGTTATATTATCGCTTTTATAAACCGGCCGCTAAAATGATCTGCATTGCGCATCAATATATTTATTTTCATCCGGAGTTCGAGTTTCCTGATGGGCGATGGCTGGACAAAGAGGCCATAAAATTTTTTACACGCCTCACCGCAAAAGGATCCTCAAAAAATCTGGCTTTATCCTTTTACAAAATTCATACGAACAACGATGAAGTAATTGTTGTTCCACCGCTTTTGCGTAAAGAAATTTTTGAGCTGGAAACTGCCCATAACGATTTTTATCTGGTATACCTGGTAAATAACGGTTACTTTGAAGAAGTGCTGGAATGGCACAAAGCGAATCCAACCACCGAACTGCATTGTTTTACTGATCAACCAGATAAGATTCACGCGACTCATGTCTTTGACAAAGGTAAATTGTTTGTACATGCCATTAACGACACCTTGTTTCTGGAGATGATGAGCAAAGCCAAAGGACTTGCCAGCAGCGCCGGATTTGAAAGTGTGTGTGAGGCCATGTATCTCGGGAAGCCGGTATTGATGGTGCCTATTCATGGTCACTACGAACAGTTCTGCAATTCGCGCGACGCTTATAAAGCGGGCGCGGGTATCTTTTCGGACAAATTTGATTTGAGCAAACTTGCCAATTTTTCTACTACATTTGACGGAAATAATTCATGGTTTAAAAATTGGGTAGTAAATGCAAAACACCGAATCTATAACGAAATCCTCAGCGTCTGACATGCCAAGGAAAATTCTGTTCATTGTAAATCCGAACGCCGGTAAAAGAATATCCGACAAAATAATTGAAGCCATTCGTAAAGAAATTCCCGAAAATGTATATTACCAGATTGCGATTTGGAAAGATAAGGACCATTTCGAAGAAATTACTTCTTTGCTCAAAACAGAAGGCTACACCGATGCAATAGCAGTGGGTGGCGATGGAACCGTGAACCACGTTGCCAAAACGATATTAGGAACCTCCATCCGGCTTGGCATTGTGCCGATAGGGTCCGGCAATGGTTTGGCGCGCTCGTTGGGACTTTCGGTAAACATTGAAAAAGTGATCCGCCAAATTGTTACCGGAAAAACAGCAACCATTGACAGTGGAACCGTGAATAACCGCCCGTTTTTTTGCACCAGCGGAATTGGGTTCGACGCGCATATCGGTAATTTATTTGCGACATCCGTAAAACGCGGCCTTCAAAGCTATGTGAAGATTACAATTGCCGAATTATTCAAATACCGCGCTAAAAATTACACGTTATTGCTAAATGACCAGGTTATAAAACGCAAAGCTTTTTTGATCACTGTTGCTAATGCAGGGCAATATGGAAACGATTTTTACATAGCACCCCTGGCCAGTATGCAGGACGGAAAGTTTCACGTTGTCATTCTCAAACCTTTTAATGCCTTTCATTTACCGGTACTCATGACTAAAATTCTCCGCAGGAAAGCCCACCTGAGTACACGCATAGAAACTTACACAACGGATAAACTTACCATTGTGCGCGACGATAAAGACACCATTCATTTTGACGGGGAACCCGCATTTGAGGAAAAAGAAGTCGTGTTTGAAAACAAACCAGGTTCGCTCAGAGTATTAGTGGGAGACGGTTTCATGTAAAAAAATTAAACAGTCACGCGCTGGGTCGTACAAATTATTTGCGGTACTGGTCTTCTGAAAGCAAGGAGATGATGGCTTCAGCACCTCCCATCCTGGCGTAGGCGAGAGCGTCTTTTCCCGATTTTTCAACCAAATCTCTTTGGGCACCACACTGCAATAACAATTTAACAAGCTCTACATTTTTAGAAAGCGCTGCATACATCAGCGCGCTTGTACCGTGTATATTTACTGCATTTACATTCGCCTTGTATGCAACTAAGATTTTGGCCAAATTAATGTTGCCCTTATAACAAGCGCCAAGAATAGCTGGACCTTCGGGTGAATCCGCCTGCACATCTGCCTTGTGATCTAACAAAAAATTTACGGCGTTTATCTGATCGCGATAACCAGCAATAATAAGCGGTGTAAAGCCACTGGCATTTTTTGCATTTACCGTATCTGGATTAATTTTTACCAGTTCTTCCAGCCGCTTTACATCTCCATTTCTGGCAGCATCAAATACGTCCTGAGCAAAAAACGTTCTGCCACTGATTAAAAAAAACAAAAAAAGCCCGGCCAGTTTACTCATGGTATTATTCGTTTTTATGAATTCTTATTTTTATACTCGTTTTTTCCAATTTTACATCCAGTACATATACCCCACTGGCATAACTACGAAGATCTACCACTACCAAACCACTCCGGGCATCAACGGCAGATAAATTGAGAACGTACTTACCGGTGACGTCAAACACCCTTACCGACCTTATCAATCCGGCCTCCGCGTTTACCATAAACACTCCCGTAGACGGATTAGGGTAAACCATTACTTTTGCGAGCTCCTTTTTTTCCTGAAAAACTCCCAAACATTCATCCACCATAATCTGGATGGCCGCAGTATCTAAACAATTATTATTGTCCTGATACTGATAAATAATAGTTGCATTACTTCCTGTTATTGCGGCGGGATTAAATAAATCACCAACTACCCCTGGTCCGCTATAGGATCCTCCAAAAGGTTCACCCTCTAATTGTACCAAGGGGGCGTTTCTACATAAAGGTGCCAATGGCATTAAGCTGGCGGTTGGTAGTGGGTGCACCGTTGTGCTGATGACTGACGACACTGGCGACACACATCCGTTTAATTGTTGTGTGACTGCATACGTGGATGTATTAACTGCGATTACCGTTTGCGCTGTGGAACCTCCTGACCATAAATTCCCGGAAGCCGCTGAAGAAGTGAGTGTTAATGTATTACCTGCGCAAAAAGACAGTGGACCTGAAGTGGAAATAGTTGGTGTAGGTGGTATAGGATTCACTGTAAAATTGACTCCTGAACTGATAACGGTTGACGGAATGGCGCATTGCAAAGCTGAACTCATTTGACATGAAATTACATTGCCATTGGAGAGCGCTGTGGTTGTATATACCGGGCCGCTTGCCCCAACAGCGTTACCATTTACGAACCATTGAAACAGCGGTAAACTTCCTCCGTTAAATGGAGTTGCAGTGACACTCACTAAAACACCCGCGCAAATGGGGTTGTTACTACTACTGATAGAAACACCGGGAATTAATGTTGCGCTCACAGTCATAGTAATACCAGGAGAAAGTCCCAGCGTATTACTGGCACATGGAGCATTGGAGGTTAATAAACAACTTACCACGTCCCCATTTAGTAAAGTTGAAGTTGTAAAAGAAGGGCTGTTGCTACCAACATTCGAATTATTGATTTGCCATTGATAGAAAGGGGCGGATCCCCCGTTACCTGGCACCGCAGTGAATCCGACAAGCGCGCCAATGCAGAGCGGATTACTACCCGAAGCAATTGAGGTGGAAAGTGAAGCGGCGGCAGTTGAATTAACCGACATGCTGATGGCCGAGCTCGTATACGTAATCGGACTTGCACAAGTGGCGTTGGATGTCAAAACACAGTTAACTACGGCGGAGTTGGTAAGTGTAAGTGTTGTAAATAAAGGGTTGTTCGTTCCTGCGTTTATCCCATTCACCTTCCACTGAAATGTTGGGTTGCTCCCACCATTCAGCGCCACAGCCGTAAATGTAACCAGCGAACCCGAGCACATGGGATTACTGCCACTTGATAAAACAATACTTAACGAAGGAGCGATTGTAGGTGTAACCGTAATATAATTAATCTGGGTAACGGTATTAGAACCAATGGCGTTGGCAGCGATTAAGGATACGGAATAGATTCCCGGCGCGGCGTAAGTTACAGTGGGATTGGTTAATGTGGAGGTTGCCGGTGACCCACCAGAAAATGCCCAAGTATAAGATGTTTGACCTCCCACGGATGTATTGGTATATACCATGGAAGAACCTGCGCACACCGTCGTTGATGAAACAAAAGAAGCGGTTGGAGCAATGAGCCATGGTAAAGAGATCCAGTAAGCCCTGTTGTTACTTCCGTGGTAAGCAATGGTATAATCAGCTGTAGCACCGTGAGCCCAAATCACATCCAGTGCATTGTTTGAAAAGGTGATGGCCACATCATTCAGATCGCCGGTGTTTAATGCCCGAGTGGCTGTTACAGTGCGTTGTCCCGGCGACACTGTGCCGGTGGAAAGAATGGTCCAGTTTTGTACGGCATCGTTATTTACACCGGGACCTCCACCAGAACTGTTGTAATAATCATTCCAGCCCAACGGATGCGTAAATCCTGACTTACCATTTGAATAAATAAATACATCGGCAGGGTACATGGTCGTTCCTAATCCAAACGCAATCCAACGGTCGGAAGGACCCGTAAAATTTACCGTAATTGAAGCCGCCGACATAGTAGCGCCAAAAAATATACCCGATCCGCTAGGTGAACCACTTGCGGTAGGTAGTTCCTGAAAAGGGATCACCTTTGTCTGCGCGACTAATGGCGTGATAAAAATCACTAGGAGGAAAGAAACAAATGTGGTGTAAAAAATCTTCATGCTGATAGTTTCGTATTAACTAAGATACAAAAAAATCGGGTTCAACCGGTAGAGTATTGTTCACTCAAAGTTGCCGCATGTAATTCAAAAAAAGTTCAAGTGCTTTTCTTTTGTCAGCGTCTAAACGGTAATCGATGCGTTGCGTGAGGTACTCCAGCGTTTGTTCTTTTGTGAGCGCCTTATTCGCATAGTCCGCTTCAAGGGCCTCAGATATCTGCTCCACGCCCTGTTCCAAAATAGCATTAAACTCCTGAATAAAACCGGCTGGTAATTTCTCTGTACTTACCCAAGCTGCAAATACAAAAGGAAGGCCGGTAAAATTTTGCCATTCCTGCGCTAAATCGTATTCGTATTTGTATTTTCCATTAAGCACAAACGTACGGTCGCCAATTACCACAGCGGCGTTTGTCCCCTCAATGGCACCCTCAAAACCAGGTTTAGCATCCAAATAACCTACCGGTAATTTCCAGAAAAACTTGAATAACACCCTTGTCAAAGTAATCGAAGATCTGGATTGGTAATCCAAAGTGACGGTTTTTACTTCGTTTAATGGCACCTGGCTGTATAATTTCACGCTGTCTACTTTACCCCTTGCTCCAATACAATAATCGGTTTCAATGTAATACGCATCAAGTTCAATAAGAGCCGCCACAGGAATAAGCGCCAGATCCACCTGTTTAAATTTTAGTTTCTGCGCGCATATGCTCGGAATGTCTTCTTGCAAGTCTATTTTTTGCAACAAGCTGCTCTTCTTTAATGCCCATTTAAAAGGCAGGGTATTTGTATAGTTAACAATTGAAATTTTTATTTTTTCCACAAGTTTTGTTTTACGTCTTTAACAGGTACAAATCACCGCCGGGATTCACTGCGAATAGGCCATGCAGTTCTCTAATATCAAAATACATTTTTCAAAAAAACAATCGTGTGTTTCGTGATTGCCGCTTCAAAAGTTTCAACGGAATAAAACTCCTCTAACAAGCGTAACGGTTTTAATACCCACTCTTTCGCAAATTCCTTTTTACAACAGTAAAAACCACTCATTCCCCAACACCAAACAACCGACCCTCCTCATCGTAATCAACATGAGGAATTCACAAAACCCTTCAATTTTATCAATACGCCCGGAGCTCCTTAAACCGAAAACAAATCCAGCCTTTAGCGAGCTAACTTCCGCATATTTTCTGAAAATTAACCCGGAATCCATAAAATTATTTATGTTATTTTTGAAAAACGTAAAATTACACAAAAAACGATTCGTTATATGAGCGATAATAAATACCAGCAGAGGGGCGTTTCCGCCGGCAAAGAAGATGTACATGCGGCCATTGCTGCTATTGATAAAGGATTGTTCCCAAAAGCGTTTTGTAAAATAGTTCCCGACTTTTTAAGTGGTAGTGATGCGCATTGTGTCATTATGCATGCGGACGGCGCAGGCACCAAATCTTCATTGGCCTATATGTATTGGAAAGAAACCGGGGATTTAAGTGTTTGGAAGGGCATTGCACAGGACGCGGTGATTATGAATATCGATGACCTGATCTGCGTTGGCGCAACCGAAAACATTCTCCTGTCTTCAACGATTGGCCGCAATAAGCACCTGATACCCGGAGAAGTGATCGGAGCCATTATTAACGGAACCGAAGAGGTACTTGCCAATCTCAGAGAAAATGGCATCTCCATTTATTCCACCGGTGGCGAAACAGCGGATGTAGGCGACCTGGTAAGAACAATTATTGTAGACAGCACGGTTACCTGTCGCATGGAACGTTCCAAAGTAATTTCAAACGATAAAATTAAAGCGGGCAATGTCATTGTAGGATTAAGCAGTTCGGGCAAGGCCACTTATGAGTATGCTTACAATGGTGGCATGGGCAGCAACGGACTTACTAGTGCAAGACACGATGTGTTTAATAAAACTCTGGCCAAAAAATTCCCCGAAAGTTTTGACGGCGGGCTTGCTGAAAGTGTTGTGTACACTGGAGGCTTAAACCTCACCGACAAAATAGAAGTGTCTTATACCGACGCGTCCTCTAAACAAATTACCGAAAAAATAGACGCCGGGAAATTGGTATTGTCACCAACCCGAACGTATGCTCCTATCCTTAAAAAAGTAATAGCCAGTTGCGGCGATAAAATAGACGGCATTGTACATTGCAGCGGTGGCGCCCAAACTAAAGTGCTGCATTTTATCAATGATGGGCTGCACGTTATTAAGGATAATTTGTTTGAAGTGCCGCCACTTTTTAAAACTATTCAGGAACAAAGCCATACCGAGCACAAAGAAATGTACAAAGTGTTTAATATGGGCCATCGTATGGAACTGTATACCAATGAAACAACTGCGCAACAAATTATGGCGATTAGTAAAAGTTTTAATGTGGACGCGCAGATTGTTGGGAGAGTCGAAAATGGCACCGGTAAAAAAGTAACCATCCAGTCGCCCTTTGGCACATTCGAATACTAATTGCTGTGTCATAGCAGGAAACTAAATCCAGGCTGTTTAGACGGTCTCTTCTATTCGAGTACCATGCAGTCCAATGTTCGTCCATTGGTAACAACAAGGTATTTCTTATTGTCATTAAACAGATCGCTCACCAACGGTAAAGCCGACGCTTTGATTACCTGGCTTTTTTGCCTTATCTGATCCACAATTACCAAATCATTTCTGAACTTACTGTACGTCAGAAATACAAAGTGATTTTCGTTACGGTACACATCCGTCTCGCTCAGATCATTTTCCAGTTCCTTTTTAACAAGCAAATTTCCATTGAGATCGTACGCAAGTATGCTACTAAGCCCGGTAAATATTACGTCTATCATTTTATTATCATCTACCTGACTGAAGTTTACCGCGGCATTCTCGATGCCAAAATTCAATTTAACAATCTCTTTTTTATCACTGAACGAAATTTTATTAATTAACCCGTTTTTATCATCTACATAAATAAAATAAGTGGAGTTGACATTCCCCGATGCATCCACATAGTATGCCGAACAATTAGCTGTAGCCTTATTATTCAGACCAATCCGACCATCTCCACGTCGACTGAATGTATAAATTTTCCCTTCCTTATCCAGCGCCACCAGATAATCACTTAAACCGACCTTTACATACTGAACCGGCAAAGCGACTTCATGCTCTGTTTTGTAAGGTAAAAAACCTTCCTGCTTTTTTCCGGAAATTGAATAGTTATAAATGAGGTTGTTTTTACAGCTAATAAACAAGCGGTATTCTTTTGTCAGATCATAATCAAATACGCTGAGTGGCGCGGTTGATTCCGCCGGAAGTTTAACGGGATACCCCTGTAAGTAATTACCATTTCGGTCGAGCAAATGCAAATAATTTTTACTGCTAAACAATATCTGGTATTTGTTATTTTTAAAAATATCTACGGTAAATAGTGGAGAGGTAATTCGCTCATTGACTTGTTTTTTCCACAGAATGGTACCTTTCGCGTTAATCAGGTACAAGCGCTTGGCAAGATCTTGCACCAGAAGTTCATTCTCACCGGAGGTGTGATTAATAAAATTGCAAGCCTTCATAGCGGCTGTTGTATCCAGCTTTAATGACCATAAATTCGTGCGCGTCTCAGTGTCCGACCCCGATTCGTTAATTAAATGCCAGCGGAATTTAAATTTACCGGCATCATTCCGTAAATAAAAAGAGAAATGTCTGAAATTCTTGAAAGGGTCTCTTTTTGATTTCGTTTCAAAATTGAAAAACCGGCTAATGAGTTCCCTGTTTTGGTTTGGCGACGAGTATATAATTAAATTGAACGTCTCGGGAATATTTTGTGCGGTATACGCCGCAAAACTTTTATCTTTTGCCAGCAACATGTCATTTTTAAGATACATTCGGAGTTGATGAAGATCTCCGGGATTGTTCGAAAAGAACATATAGGATCTGTAAAACATGGCGTATTTAAATTTATTAGAAGAAAGTGGCTGAAACAAATCAATACCCTTTTCTTTCGCAGCCAGCCGGAAAAGCGAATCCGACGGCTGGCGAAGTAACGAATCACTCATAAATTTCAGGTGCGATAAGGCTTTCAGCGTATCATCGATCTGCGTCGCGACAAATTGCTGACCGGCGGTTGTTTCAAATTCTACGAGGTTACCGGTTATGTTCGCGAAAAACTCATCCTTCAAATTATACAAGGCGCTGTCATTTACCGCTTTCCAGAAAGAAGCGTCACTTTCTTTCATCCAACCCTCTGTGCGATCATGCAAATGTTTATACGTATCAAAACCAAAAGCTTTAAAATGTGAAACGGTAAGGGGCAAAATGCCGATAAAATCAGTCGTTTGCGGTTGCTCGGTACTAAGAGCCGAAACAAAGTCTTTTGTTCCCGGACTTAAGATCCCGTTCACTTTCACCTCAGAAGGTTGTAAGTCGATTGTTCCGCCCGAAAATCCCGACTCGCAAATGGCCGATAGGTTTAAGCGCGAAGAAAGTGAGTTATCAGCATACTTTTTATGATCAATGTATATGGACAAAAGACTATTGTCCTGTATAGAATTTTTAAACTCCTTAAAAGCCGAATTGTTCAACAATCGCGAACTGGCACCGGCATCTGTTAAACCAATCATTTTTTCTGAATTAGAAAACAGTACCACACCAGATTTTACAGAGAAGAAATAAAGACTTTGTTTTTTACGGAACCTGAAATTAAAAACCCCCTCGTCCATTTTGTTAGCTTTTAGCGCTATGGCAATATGGTCTATCACTTTTTGCTGATTGCCGAGCTGACTGATATTAAAAGCAGCGAGCCAATCCAACTGTTTATCGTAAACCGCAAAATGTACCGGTTTGTTTTTTAACTCCTCCAACAACAAGGCGTTTGAGGCAAACAGAGAATCGAACGACGAAAGTGAATTACAAAATTGCTCCACATCACCAAACAATTTCAGTTTGTCCACAATGAGACTCTGCGAATTTAATTTTTTATTCAGTTCAGGGAAATTAGTAGTAGTTAGATACACCAGACAGCTGTCTGGTAAAAAAGAGAGCGCGTCAACATTTGGTTTTTTATTGTTCTTCAAACTAAAATACCCCCATACTCCAAGAAAAATGGCGAAGAGTAAAAACAGGTAAAACGATAACTTCTTTATCAAATGCATGTGCTAACTAAACTACTAAAAAGCAGGTTTAAAAAACGAGGTGTTTTCGGGAGTTTTAAATAAAGGAATGTGAAGAACCTCCTTTATCCCTTCTGCCCTTCAAAATCAAGTTCCATCTGTCCGGGCAACAGCTGAAAAGTCATTCGGTGTATCTCACAGGGTCCATGTTGCCGAATGCCTGCGCGGTGAAACATGGTTGGATAACCCATGTTGGTTTCCCACCCATAATGTGGAAACCGAAGCGCTGCTTCTTTCATAAAGTCATCGCGGTAGGTTTTTGCCAATATGCTGGCGGCGGCAATACTCAGGTATTTGGCGTCACCCCCTATAATACACCGATGCGGAATTCCCGCATACGGTTTAAACCGATTGCCATCAATTAACAAAAGTTCGGGGGTCACTTTCAACTGCTCAATAGCCCTGTGCATGCCGAGAAAGGAAGCATTGAGAATGTTTATCTCATCGATTTCGGTGTGTGATACCACGCCAACCGCCCAGGCCAACGCCTGTTCTTCGATCTCGGGCCTTAACGCATAACGGTCCTTATCCGTGAGCTTTTTACTGTCGTTCAGCCATTTATGCCTGTAATTTTTTGGTAAAACAACAGCTGCCGCATATACCGGGCCGGCAAGGCAACCTCGGCCAGCCTCATCGCAACCGGCCTCAATACCGCTCTTATGGAAAAAAGCCTTTAACATGAGTCGCTAAACAATCCTCGGCGCTATTTTAATTTTTCAAGGGCCGCGGTGATTTTAGAAAAATCCGGCTGTTCCCCCGCGTTTTCAAGTACCTCCGCGTATTGAATCACCCCATCCTTATCAATTACAAATGCCGATCGTTTACTTACCCCCCTCATTCCCAGTGCAAACTCGGAATAAAGACAATCATACGCTGTGGAAGCAATTTTATTGAAATCGCTTAACAGATCGAAATTTAATCGCTGCTCCTCTTTAAATTTAGCCAGGGTAAAAGCCGAATCAACTGAAATACCATACACCTCCGCGTTCAGTTCGTTGTACAGAGCGTAATTGTCGCGCACACTGCACAACTCAGCAGTACACACGCTGGTAAATGCCAGCGGAAAAAAAAGTAGAACAACATTCTTGCCTTTTTGTTCACTCAAACTTATTTCTTTTTTTTCAGTGGTAAATAATTTAAAATCCGGGGCTTTTTGACCAATTTGAAGACTCATATTAAGATTTGTTAAAGGGTTAATGATTCAGGAAAATTACTTTAAAATCAATTAAAAAGTAATGTCTATTTTTGCACACATTATTAAGAAACAATTTAAAACAATAAAATATGTCAAGTTTAGTAGGAAAAAAAGCGCCCTTATTTAAAAGCGGTGCAGTAGTTAAAGGTGGGGAAATGGTTGAAGACTTTTCCCTTGAACAGTACCTGGGTAAAAAATACGTCGTGTTTTTCTTTTACCCAAAAGATTTTACGTTTGTTTGCCCAACCGAGCTTCACGCGTTTCAGGAAAAACTGAAAGAATTTGAAAGCCGTAATTGCGCGGTAGTTGCCTGCAGCACCGATACGGAAGAAAGCCACTGGGGCTGGTTACAAATGGAAAAAAAGGCAGGTGGTATTAAAGGAATTACTTACCCGATAGTGGCCGATACCACCAAAACCATCTCGTTAAACTACGGCACGTTGTTTGGCGATTATGACATTGACGACAACGGCGAATTGATCGCCACCGGACCAATGATCGCTTTCAGAGGTTTATACCTCATCGATAAAAACGGTGTGGTGCGTCACCAGTTAATTAACGACTTACCGCTTGGCCGCAACGTAGATGAAGTATTGCGCATGGTAGACGCTTTACAGTTTTTTGAAGAAAACGGTGAAGTATGCCCGGCTAACTGGACCAAAGGCAGTGAAGGTATGAAAGCAGACCATAAAGGAGTTGCTGAATACCTGAGTAAAAATTAATTAAAAGATAATTCTTGTTTAAAAAAAAGGGGGGCGTTGCTTCCCTTTTTTTATGGGATAAATCCGCTGGCCGCCGGTCATTTCGTTTTCCAGGTGCTTGCCCAAAAGAACCTCCAGCCCCTTAATTAGAGTCAAAAATCATTTTCTATTTGCCATGTTCCATTTACTGAATTTTGTATTTTAGTAGGCCTATACGGAACAAAAATTAAGATGAGTCAAATAACACACCATTTAGCGAAACACTTTCGTGAAGTCCATTTTGGGGGCAACTGGACCTGGTCCAACCTGAAGGACAACCTTGAAGGCCTCACCTGGCAACAAGCCACCACCCGGGTACATAATTTAAACAGCATTGCCGTGCTGGTATTTCATGTAAATTATTACGTCAGTGCCGTTATAAAAGTGTTTCAGGGAGAAGCCATAAACGCAAATGATAAATACAGCTTCGACCTCACCCCCATAAAATCGCAGGAGGAATGGGAGGCCCTGGTAAACAAGGCCCTGACGGAAGCGGAACAATTTGCGAAACTGGTGGAAGAACTCCCTGAACACAAACTGTGGGAAAACCTGGCCGGTGAAAAATATGGCACTATTTGCAGAAATATTCTCGGCATCATCGAACATACACATTACCACTTAGGACAGATTGCTATTATAAAAAAAATAATTTTACACGGTGATAAATAACCATCATCCGCATCCATCTTAAAGACTCCACCAAAAAACGAACAAAACCACTATGCAACGAAAAGTAATTTTATACATTGCCATGAGTTTAGACGGGTACATCGCGAAACCGAATGATAATTTGGATTTTCTCTCCATCGTACAAAAAGAAGGAGAAGATTATGGGTACAGCGCATTTGTGAGTTCCATTGATACGGTGATTCTTGGTCGCAAAACCTACGACTGGGTAATGACACAGGTTCCTGAGTTTCCTCATGCAGACAAAAACACCTACGTGGTCACCCGCACTGCCAAACCACCTATTGGAAAAACCCATTTCTACACAGGATCACTTAAACACCTGGTTGCAACGTTAAAAGCCGAAACAGGAAAACACATCTTTTGCGATGGTGGAGCCGAAACCGTCCACGAACTGTTGAAACACGAGCTCATCGATGAATTCATCATATCCATCATCCCCATCCTGGTTGGTAATGGCACAAAACTGTTTAAAGACGGTCGACCGGAACAACGCCTCGAACTGGTTGCCACCCAACAATTTGAAACCGGGCTTACACAATTGCATTATAAAGTCTGGAAAAACTAGTTTAGTAATTTCACAAATACGTGCCAATGGCTATTCCGACAAATAAAGAAGAATTAAAAACAGCGATCATTTTCAATTATGAAAAATTGAAAATCGAACTTCTTAACGTTCCACCGCATTTGGCAGCCATTAAAGAATTGGAAGGCCATGCCAAAGGCACCAAAATGAGCGTGAACGACCTGGTTTCCTATCTCATTGGCTGGGGAGAATTGGTTTTAAAATGGAACCGGGAAAAAGAAAAAGGGAGTACAGTTGACTTTCCTGAAACCGGTTATAAGTGGAATGAATTGGGGAAACTTGCTCAGAAATTTTACGCCGATTACGCACAAAAAGAATACACGTGGTTGCTCGAAAAATTAGACAACGTTGTTGGTGAAATCCTATCTCTGATTGACAAAAAAACAAACCAACAACTCTACAAAGTGGCCTGGTACGATAAATGGCCACTTGGAAGATTGATCCAGTTCAACACCTCCTCGCCCTACGCAAATGCTAAAGGAAGGGTCCGGAAGTGGAAAAAAGAAAAAGGAATTAAATGAAGCAAAGGCTTTTAAGTCTGCTACAGACAACGCAACAAGTTTGCCAGTAAACTAGGCAGGAAAGCTGTTGTGGTTTGTAACCTGCGGCTCTTTAACATTAGAAATTTAACTTATTCCAGACGCGACCACACCTAAAAAGCTCGGGCCATTTCCCCAAAAAAATAAATTTTGAATTTATACGGGAAACCGCTATACTTGTAATACCGATTTTTAGGACCGTTCTTTATTGTGTACTCATTTATGTCTATTTCTAAAATCCAAAACAAAAACCATGAGCCCTTTTAAAAAAAGTTTACTGTTTACAAACTTATTTTTCTTCATAGGAAAAATTATTGCGCTATCTCAGAACCCTGTTCAACTCATTTCTTCTAACCGCACCGAGTCGATAATAAAAATTAGTGTGAAAGACTTTCAAAAGAAAGAAGTGCAAGTGAATGGCCATGCAGAACTGATAATTGAAGCACCCTTTACCACCCCCATTTTAAAAAAAGGAAGCCCTGATCTCCCAAAACACACCATATCACTGGCCATCGATCATCAGGCGGAAATGACCTACGAAATTATCAGCTCGTCTTACACAGATTACCCCAGTGTCAACCTTGCACCTTCAAAAGGCACTATTTCAAGAAAATATAACCCGCTGGATATTCCGTACGAAAAAGGATCCGATTATCAAGTCAACGCGTTTTTCCCGTCTGAACTGGTGTCATTAGCCTCTCCGTATGTCTTAAGAGATATTGCCGGACAAGCGGTTTCCTTTTATCCGTTTCAATATAATCCTCAAACAAAAGTCCTTCGTGTATATAATGAGTTAGTAGTTAGAATTTATCAAAAAAACCAAACGAAAGAAGGCGCTCAACAACGTGGACTTGTTTCCTTAAATTCAGAATTTATTGAAATTTATAATAACCAGTTTTTGAATTTTCAGAATTTTATGCCTGGGCCGATCGTTCCGGAACAGGGAAATATGTTAATCATTTGTCACGATGGCTATATGGCGGCTATGGCGCCTTTCGTTGCCTGGAAAAATCAAATTGGTCTGTCTACCAGTATTGTTGCCATTTCTTCTATTGGAAACACAAGTACGAATATCAAGAATTATGTTTCTAATTATTACAACACCCAGGGCTTGACCTATCTGCTAATTGTGGGTGATGCACAATACATAACCCCGACCTATTTCGCAAACAGTGGTGATTCGGATAATGGTTACGTCTATATTGTAGGCAACGACAAGTATCCTGATGCTTTTGTGGGACGGTTTTCCGCAGAAACCGTTCAGGATGTTGTCACCCAGGTAAACAAAAGCATCAACTACGAAAAAAATCCTACACCCGGCGCGCTCTGGTACAAAAACGGAATGGGTATTGCCTCAGACCAAGGTCCTGGAGACGATGGACAAATGGATTTTGAACACATACGTTCTATTCGTTCGCAATTACTGGGCTACACTTATTCCAACATGAGTGAAATGTACGACGGTTCACAAGGCCTTTTGGACGCCCCGGGAGGCCCATCCCCCGCTATGATTGCCTCGGACATCAACAACGGTTTAGGCATCATTAATTATTGCGGACATGGTTGGGATTCGGGGTGGGGAACATCGGGTTTCTCCAGTAGCGATGTCAGCAATTTAACCAATTACAACATGTTGCCGTTTATTATTTCAGTCGCATGTCAAAATGGTCGGTTTAATAATTTTACCTGTTTCGCTGAAACCTGGTTAAGAGCTGCTTATAACGGCACGCATACCGGCGCTGTTGCCGCTTTAATGTCAACTATAAACCAATATTGGGATCAGCCCATGGAGGGACAGGATCAAATGGATACCATCTTAATTGAATCTTACCTCAATAACATCAAACGTTCCTTTGGCGGCATAACGTTTAACGGTATGATTAAGATGAACGATAAGTACGGCGGCGGCGGTGAAGATATGACAGACACGTGGACACTGTTTGGGGACCCTTCCTTGGTAGTACGAACCAATTCCGCCAGTCCCATGGCTGTTTCCCACTCAACCTTAGAATACGTTGGGCTCTCACAATTGGTTGTTAATTGCAATAAAAATGGCGCCCTTGTTTCATTAAATTTACAGGGAAACATTTTGGGTACCGGCATAGTTTCATCGGGAAGTGTGATTATTAATTTTGCGCCTGTTAACGCGATTGATTCCATTGATGTCACCGTTACCGCCTATAACACCATTCCATACATAGGCAAAACCTATGTAGTTTGCCCCAATCCGCTGTTACAGATCAATACCACCAATGGCAATGTCTGCATCGGCGATTCCATTTTATTAAGCTCCACGGGGGCCAGCAGTTATACCTGGTTTCCAAATACGGGTTTAAAATTTTATTCTCCTTCATCCGTCAAAGTGGCCCCGACCATCACAAGCAATTACACACTAACAGCAACACTCAATTCGGTTTGTTTCGAAACCGTCAACATCACCGTTAACGTCCACCCGCTTCCAAATGTTACATTTAATCAAATCCATTCTAACTTATGTTTCAATGAACCCGCTATCCAACTAAATGGTCAGCCTTCGGGGGGCCAGTATTATGGTGGCCCATATTCAGGATTGGGAATCATAACCGGTAGTTTTTACCCGATTTTAGCGGGACTTGGCGCCCATCAGCTGAGCTATTCTTACACAGACGCTAATAACTGTAGCAATTCCGCGATTGCAACTTTAACCGTGGGTGCCTGCACCGGTTTAACGGAGTTACCATTAACCCCCGTTTTTTCAGTTTATCCGATTCCGGCTTCCAACCAAATTACCATAAAAACAACGAACGGCTTAAAGGATGTACAGCTTAACATATTTAATTCCCTTGGGCAATTTATAAAAACAGTGGAGTATAAAAAGGGTATAGAAAACATCACCATCGACACCCAACTGTTTGCGAGAGGGATGTATCTTTTGAAGGTTGAAGACGCAAGCGAAACAACTTATGTGAAATTTATATTGGAGTAAATCTCCAGAAAACGCGCCTGGAAATAAGATTGATTCGCCGCAAGGGTCCGATCGTTAATTCCGATTTACACTTCTAAAGCACTACGATAAACCAGAATCCCTATTGCTCAACCTGTACCTCCAGGTTAATGGAAGTGGACATGTTATTGTAACGTCGCCATTTATCCTGACTACCAAATTTATAAAAATGTACCGCTCCTATGGCGGGCATTGTAATCGGTAATTGCACAATCTTCCCCTTTCTGGAATGCCCTATCCATTGCAAAGCCACTACGATGTTTTGATCGTAAACAAGCCGATAAGTTTCCAGGTCAAAGGCTGTCCATCCGATTTTGGGGTTAACGAGTTTTAAAATGATACTTTCATTCAGTAAATTTTTATCCGGCAACCCGTTTTTGAGGGAATAAACACTCAGACGAAACAGCGTTGTATCAAAATTAGATCTTGAATACACGTTCAGTTTCCGAATAAGGTACTTTTTTCCTTTCAGAAAAAATTTCCTTCCAATTTCCGCCCCCAGATTTTGCTGTGGTTTATTACCAATAGCAAAGTTGCAGTTCAAAAAAGTATCTTCCCTCGTGTTGCCAATTATTTTCGTTTCCAGATTTTTTGCTGCCACCGTTACCTCCGGAAGCCCCACTAAATGGCCAACCAGTATTATTTCTAAAAACTCCGGCAGTTTACTCACGGCCACCTGTGTACTGCTAAACCCAACGCACGACACTTTTAACGTGTCTGTCGCGCCGGTTTTTTCAGGAAGATAAAACACAAAATTACCCTGCTCATCCGCAATGGTCCCATACGCAGTCTTCGCAATACCAATGGCGGCATAGGACACCGGTTTTTTATTTTCGTCCAAGACCCTTCCCCGAATGATTTTCTCCTGAGAATGAACTTTTAACGAACACAAAATACAAACGAACGCAATTGATTTCATAAAATTAGTTGGTGATAAATTTTCCGGCTTTCTTTTCATGTTTTCTTATTTCAAAAGCAATAAGTGGAATTAGAAATGCGGATGGGCCAAGCCATAAAACAACATCTGGCAATGGGATATGATTTGCATTGTTTACTACAAAGGCGGTAATAGCGCCAATATAACTTCCCATCATACCGCCAATATGAGCCAACAACCAATAATTGCGGTACACCAGCTTTTTTTTGAGACGCCTCCAGGTAATGTAGTTACCGCGCAGTCCAAAAATTCCAAAAACAAAACTCACCGTGCCGTAACTTTGATTTCCTTTACTCAGTAAAAAAATGGCAAATACAACCAGAGCAACGTTTACCAGTCCAAAAAACACCTCGATCAACCAGTCCATAACAGTCGGCTGCTGATCCTGATGCAGTTTTTTCAAATACAACGAGCGGTAGGCGGTTAAACAAGCGTAATACGTGAAAAAAGCCACGCAAAACAAAAAGAGGTTGCTGTGGGCTGTCGAAATAAAAACCGCTGTAACAAAAACCACGGTCATGGCCCAAAAATAAGTTTTGCCAATTGGCCGATGGAATTTAATCTTATTTCTTAAAAGGATGGCGAACAACCCGCTTATTAGCGAAAGTGTTCCGGCAGCAATGTGAAAAACAAGAAGAATGTGGATGAGTGTTTGCATATTTTTTTAATGCAAAACTAGTTTCAATACACGCAAACATCCAAATGAAAGGGCTGAACATCAAGCATTTGGGATAAAAAACACCGTTTGGGATGAATAACAAAGCAAATGGGTCATTTGACAAGGCAATTTAGCCAAGGGATTTCAGTTTTTCGATAACAGAAGGGCCGAATGCCCGTGAAACAGGAATTGTTTCAGCAGTTGCCGCCAAACTCAATTTATAGCCCGCGGCATTTCCCTCCACTTTTACCACATGATGAAGGTTAACAATGTAGGCGCGGTGGCATCTTAAAATACAGGGGTGGCTCAGTTGTCCCTCGAGCCGTTTAAGACTGCTTCGCAACAACAGTCTCTTTAATTTCCCTTCCTCTATAAAAACAATGTTTGAATAGTTATCGGCAGTTTCAATATAGTACAAAGCCTCCTTATGGAGTTCTATTTTATCCTTACCGTTTTCTGAAACTAATACGAGTTTTCCATTTACAGTTGGACTGGTTTCTTCCGGTTTAAGTGCTGAACCCGCGTGATCGTGTTTCAGCTGCTGGTTCACAGTATTCGCCTGCTCGGTGTTTGTTTTAAACAAGCGGTTGTGCCTCGACAATACTAAAAAACTCACCGGAAATATCCCCAACAAGGCAACCGGCACCAAGGCATTGACAAAATTAATAAAGCTGATGTGCATGATCCCTATCAGTTGGCCATAAAGCATATTGCCAGCTGCAATGAATACAATGACACACGTCACAGAAACAATTTCTTTGCCAACAGTCCATTTGTCCTCCTTAATCTGATCGGGAATTAAAAGAAAAAGAGAAAAACTGTAAACAGCGGGCACAACGAAAGACACCGCCCCATAACCCATTATTTTCAGGGTTTTATAAGTTGTTTGCCACTCGTTGATTTCAAAAGGTTGAAAAATCAGGAGAAAAAAAGCCACAAAAAGGCCCACCAGAAAGTACTTGAAAAGACTTAACGAATTAAACTCAGCTCCGGGTAAAGGTTTATTTAAAAAGGATATGCGCATTGAATACAAGTTGCACTTTAAATTCCCGGCTTAATTATTAAACCGTTACCGGACCAATAACCGTTCATCAAACATTCGTTTCAGTTGAACACACAACATTACAGCACAAAGTCCGGATGCGTGTTTAGGCATCGTAATCGATCACGACCTTATCCGTAAGAGGATGCGCCTGACAGGTTAAAATAAATCCTTCTTCTACCTCCGCATCGGTTAGGGCGAAATTGGCATTCATCTTTACTTTCCCTTCCAGTACCTTTGCCCTGCAGGTACAGCAAACAGCTCCCTTACAGCTAAATGGCGCGTCAACACCGGCTTCGATGGCGGCTTCCAAAATACTTAGGCCACCCGTTTCAAGATCAAATTCAGTTTCAATGCCGTATTGCAACACTTTCACCTTAGCATTCACATTGCCTCCGGTGGCCGCTTCCGCTTTATTCACTGCTTCGATAACGGCGGTAAAATATTCTATATGGATTTTTTCTTTTGCGATTTTTAGTTTTTCAAGGGCCGTTTTTACGTTTTCCATCATGGGACCCGGGCCGCAGATAAAATATTCACTGGCGTTCACTCCGCCAAAATTTTCAACCAGGGCCAATGCTTTCTCCACCGTGACAATACCGGTTTGTAGATCAGAAATTTTTGTTTCCGGTTGGTCCATCACGTAAACCACTTTCAGCCTGGTAGTAGTGGCCGCTAAATGATCCAGTTCCGTTCTGAAAATAGTACTGCTCTCATTTTTGTTCGCATATATTAGGGTAATGGTACTTTGTTTTTCAACGTACAAAATACTTTTCAGAATACTCATCATGGGCGTAATGCCACTACCTCCTGCAAACAATACATAGTTCTTAGTGTTATTGCCGGATAACACCGTATGAAAATTTCCCATAGGAGTCATAACCTCCATCAAATCACCCACCTTTAGCTCTCTGTTTATAAAAGTAGACACCTTTCCTCCGGGCACTTCCTTAATAGCAACGCGCCATTCTCTTTCGCCATAAGGACTGCTGCAAAGACTATATGAGCGGCGAACCTCTTCTCCTTTTATGTTAAGTTTCAGGGTGATGTATTGCCCTTGTTTAAACAAAAATTCGGGTTGTTGTTGCGGAGGAACTTCAAATGCTACCGACACGGCATCGGAAGTTTCGCGGCGGATATCTTTAATTTTTAGGTTGTGAAAACGTGCCATAATTTAAAATTGCCTGCAAAAATAGCCCTTTAAAAGCTATAAAAAAAGTTATTTTCAACAAAGGAAATGCAACTCCCCTTCCATCATTTATTTTTGATTAAAAGGCCTAAAACCGTATCTTTGCATATTATCACTCAACACGTACCCGCAATGGAAATTAACAATTTTGAAAATTTGTTTGAAGCCAAACTGGCAAAAAACGAAATGATAGAACCTAAAGATTGGATGCCTGAAAATTACCGCAAGCACCTGATCCGCCAGATTTCGCAACATGCGCACAGTGAAATTGTAGGGATGTTGCCTGAAGGCAACTGGATCACCCGCGCTCCAAGCCTTCGCTCAAAGTTGGTATTATTGGCAAAGGTACAGGATGAAGGCGGGCACGGCCTATACTTATACACCGCTGCTGAATCTCTGGGAACAAGTCGCGACGAAATGCTCGACGCCCTGCTTACCGGTAAAGCCAAATATTCTTCTATTTTTAATTACCCTACCCTCACCTGGGCCGATGTGGGCGCCGTGGGCTGGCTGGTGGATGGCGCAGCCATCATGAACCAGGTGATGCTGCAGCGTTCTTCCTATGGGCCCTACAGCCGCGCCATGGTAAGAATTTGCAAAGAAGAGAGCTTTCACCAGCGCCAGGGTTACGAATTAATGACCAAACTGGCTTTTGGTACACCCGAACAAAAAGCGATGGCACAGGACGCGTTAAACCGTTGGTGGTATCCAACACTGATGATGTTCGGCCCGCCAGACAGGGAAAGCCCTAATAGTGAAAATGCTATTAAATGGCGCATTAAACGCGAAACGAATGACCAATTGAGGCAGCGTTTTGTAAACCAAACCGTAAAACAAGTAGAGTACCTTGGATTAACGGTGCCAGATGCAAATTTAAAATGGAACGAAGCAAAAAACGGTTATGATTTTAGCGAACCGGATTGGGCCGAATTTAAAAATGTGATCAAAGGAAATGGCATCTGCAACAAGGAGCGCCTGACCGCACGTAACAAGGCCCATAACGATGGCGCCTGGGTGCGGGAAGCCGCCGCCGCTTATGGCAAAAAATTAAGTCAGCCCATAGCAGCCTAACAAATCGTAATTTATAACACAAATTTTTTAGTTTTTATGAGTGATAGTCAGGGCCCGATGTGGGAAGTATTTGTTCAAAAAAAAGCGGGACAGCCGTTTGTGCACTGTGGCAATTTACATGCCTATGATAAAGAAATGGCTTTGCAAAATGCACGCGATTTATACACGCGGCGTGGCGAAGGAATGTCGCTTTGGGTAGTGCCAAGCGATGCCATCGTAGCCAGCAGCCCCGAAGATATGGGTTCCTTTTTTGAACCTGCTAACGACAAAATATTCCGTCATCCCACCTTTTACCAAATCCCTGATGGGATTGGCCACATGTAAAAATCAGAAAACTACCGATTGGATGACAACGAACGCAGCCCTTTTTAATTACACACTAAGACTCGGCGATACCAGCCTGATTCTTGCACAACGCCTGAGCGAATGGACCGGGCATGGCCCTTTCCTGGAAGAAGATCTTGCGCTGACCAACATTGCGCTGGATATTTTTGGCAGGGCGAAAAGCCTGTTGGAATACGCTGCCAAAGTGGAAGGCAAAGGCCGCACAGAAGACAGTCTTGCTTTCTTCCGTAACGACCGGGAATATTTTAACGCATTAATTACCGAGCAACCCAATGGCGATTACGCAAAAACCATTGTTCGTCAGGCAATGATTGATGCGTTCGATTTGTTGTTTTACACGGCCTTATCCAAAAGTAAAGATGAAACGCTCGCCGGTATCGCGGCCAAATCCATAAAAGAAATTACTTACCACAAACGCCACAGCTTTAGCTGGGTAGTGCGTTTTGGCAATGGTACCGAGGAAAGTCTCACCCGTCTTCAAAAAGGATTTGAAGAAATATGGCCATTTACCCAGGAACTATTTGAAATGACCCAGGATGATGAAACCCTGCTAAAAGAAAATATCGCCGTGGATCTGGCTGCCCTTAAAACGCCTTGGGAAAAAGAAATCACAAACCTATTGGAAACCGCCAACCTAAAAATACCTGAAACGGTATTTATGCAACACGGGAGCAGAAAGGGGTTGCACTCCGAACACCTGAGTTACATTCTTGCCGAAATGCAATCCATTCCGCGCATGCACCCTAACGCCAGCTGGTAAAATCTGTTTTAAGATATGAAGCTTTTTTTAATTACACTTCTACTTGTTTCCTTCGCTTTGCTTGGCCAAAAAACAAAACCAGAAGTTATGAAGATAAAAAAAGACGATCTTTCAAAAATCAAAACGATCAAAGACCTTTTGCCTACGACTTATAAATGTATCGTTAGCACCTTCGATTTTTCATTTAACGAAAAAGGGGGGAGTCACTTTTTCCATCAGCAATTAGGAGATACTGGTTTCCACAGAAAACAAAGAGAAATTCAAATGAATGGCTTGACATCCACAACTGCGACAGGACATGAATGGCTTATTTTCCTCAAACATTTAAATCCAGGGGACAAATTATATATCGATTCCCTAACGCCTTCCTGTAGCTCGCCAGCTCAAAAAATCTACACTTTTCTAATCGTTGAATAATGGAAAACGAAAAAAATAGCTGGAAAAAAATAGCGCCCTACTTTGTAGACATCTGGCAGTACCTGGTTATTATTGTTATTATGATTATTGCGGCAATATTTATACTTTAGAGTAAGTATACGTATTGATGAAAAAAACCGCACTCCTATTCCTGTCACTGTTATACTCACTAATTGGCCTCTGCCAGTTAAATTCAGATACAGCTCTTCTTAATCAACGCATAAAAAAATCGGGCCGGTTATTGGAATCGAATGTCGATTCTGCGCGAACACTTATCCTTCAAAATCTGGACGCCACCTATAAAAAGAAATATGCCTACGGTTATTCAAAATCTAACTCGCAGTTGGCAAACTATTACACCTTAAAAGGACAAAACGATTCTGCACTTTTGTTTACAACCAAAGCCATTAAGTTTGCCCGCACCAGCAAAGATACCAATCACATCATTCTTATGTACTTGCAAAGTGCTAGGACCTTCGCATCTCTTAACAATTATCCCAAAGCCATCGAACATTGTCTGGTGGCTCAGAACTTTGCTGATAAAAAAAAGGACAATACCTGTCGTATAAAAATAGCGCACGATCTTGGCTTCATCTACAGCAACATGAATCTTCATGAAAAAGCCATCGATTATTTTAAAAAAGGATTGGGTTACGCGGTCACACAAAAAGATACATTTAACACTGCCAACATTACCGCGCGCATTGGTGGGGAATTTAACTTGCTTTCACGCTTTGATTCCGGATTGTATTACAATAAAAAAGGTCTTGCGCTGTTTAAGCTCCTGAAACACAAACGGGGCATTGGTGCTACCCTTACCAATTTAAATGTGAGTTATGGCGGTTTAAAAAATTACGCCGGTCAAATGGCAACCCTGAAGGAAGCTTTAAAAATACGCGCCGAGTTAGGTGACCTATACGCCATCGTGATCCTTAAAAACACACTGGCCGATTGTTACTTTAACAAGGGGGATTATCAAAATGCCTTATCTATTGCAAAAGAAGTAGAACCCCTTACCTGGGAACAAAAACAAAGCGCGCTGATATTGCAGAACTATTCCCTGCAATATAAATCATACTTAAACCTTGGAAACCATAAGGACGCACTTAAATACTCCCTGCGATACATTAATTTGAGCGACTCTATTTACAAGGGAACCAACCTGAAAGACATCAGCGAACTACAGGCCAAATACGAGAGCGACAAAAAAGAAAAAGAAATTCTGCTTCTACAGTTGGAAAAGAAAAATGAACAGGCAAAAACGGAATCGGAAAACACAAAACGTAACCTCTTTCTCCTCTCTGTTATCCTTATTACCGCCATCATCCTTATTTTTACGGTGATTCTTTACCTCCGGTTTAAAAAAATAAACGAGCAGAACCTGGTAATCGAAAAACAAAAGCAGATTGTTGACGAAAAAAACAAAGAGATAATCGATAGCATTAATTACGCGCGTACCATTCAACAAGCCTTAATTCCCAGCGAAGAAGAGATTAAGTCCTATACCAAAGACGCCTTCGTTATTTTTAAACCAAAAGACATTGTGAGTGGCGATTTTTTCTGGTGCAACAAAGTGGGCAACTATCTTTTTATAGCAGTGGCAGATTGCACCGGTCACGGCGTTCCCGGCGCGTTTATGAGTATGATGGGCATGTCGTTCTTAAATGAAATCATCACCGAAAAAAGCATTTTTGAACCATCAGAAATTCTTAACAAATTGCGGGAAAAAGTAACCGCCAGCTTAAATAAAGACTATGCCGCTTTAGAAAAGAGTGATGGAATGGACATGGTATTATTACGGTTTGATCAGGCTAAACGCCAGCTTAAATTCAGCGGGGCCAATAATGCAATCTATCACCTGTCAAATAATAATCTGACAGAAATGAAAGGGGATAAAATGCCAGTTGGTCTTCATTATGGGGCAATGGATTCTTTTTCGGATGTAACGGTAAATTTGAACCCCGGAGATAAAATCCTGGCCTGTACCGATGGTTTGCCCGATCAGTTTGGCGGACCCAAAGGCAAAAAATTTATGTATAAAAAACTGGAGCAGGCCATCATCGATTTTGGGAACACCGACCTTGCCACGCTAAAAACTAAAATCGAATCAGACCTTGAAAGTTGGCAGGGCTCCAATGAACAAATTGATGACATTACCTGTTTAGCAATAGAAGTGTAACATGTTTGACAAAGAATCGATAATGCGCTTTTTAGCAGAAATTCCGGACCCGGAAATTCCGGTCATTTCCATTGTAGACCTTGGTGTTGTTCGGGAAGTGAACCCCGACGGTGAACATGTGGAAATAATTATAACCCCCACCTACAGTGGTTGCCCGGCCATGAAACAAATGGAAGACGACATCCGCAAAACACTGACCGAAAAAGGATTTAAAGACGTTACCATTACCACTACCTATAATCCGCCGTGGACAACCGACTGGTTAAGTGAGGCGTCAAAACAAAAACTTCAAAAATACGGTATTGCTCCACCCGAAGAAAGCACCAGCGACAAGTCGTTTATTACGGGTCAACCAAAAACGATCACCTGCCCACACTGTAAAAGTAAAAATACCCACCTGGTTTCCCAGTTTGGCAGCACGGCCTGTAAGGCCCTGTATAAATGCAATAACTGCCTTGAAGCATTTGACTATTTTAAGTGCATTTAATCGAACCTAATTGCAAACTACGCCTTTCAGTGCTTCTGTAAACCAGGTAAAAACAGTATCTTTCTGATCCTATGTCTGTCAGCAAATTATCAGTTGATGAGTGTTTGTCCTTACCAAAAGGAATTCCGGTTCTCGATGTGAGGAGTCCCGGAGAATACAATCATGCGCATATTCCCGGAGCCCTTTCATTTCCTTTGTTCAGCGACGAAGAACGAAAAGTGATTGGTACAACTTACAAACAGGTTAGCAAACAAAGCGCCATAAAAATTGGACTGGAAACGTTTGGCAAGAATCTGGTAAAAATGGTAGAAGAAGCTGAACAGCTGATCGTGACCAAAAACAACCCTTCCCGCGAAGTGGTGATTCACTGCTGGCGGGGTGGTATGCGCAGCGCGGCTGTTGCCTGGCTTCTCGATCTGTATGGATTCACTGTGCATGTATTAGTGGGCGGTTATAAATCGTATCGAAGATGGGCATTAAAACAGTTCGAAAAAGAATATGCGATAACCTTAATAGGTGGTTACACCGGAAGCAACAAAACCGGAATCCTGCAACTGCTAAAAAAATCCGGTGAACCGGTTATTGACCTCGAAGCCCTTGCTGGTCATATGGGGTCGGCATTTGGCAACCTTCAGCGAACCGAACAACCCAGTCAGGAACAATTCGAAAATAACCTGGCCATTGAATTGTTTCAATGCGCGGGCAGTGGCTCAACAAAAAAAATATGGATGGAACATGAAAGCCAGCGCATTGGTAATCTCAACATTCCGCTCTTTTTCTTTAATTACTTCAGCCGCCTTCCGTATTATTTTATTCATGTACCGGTAGAGGAACGGCTAAAACACATTGTAACCTGCTATGGTAAGGCATCAAAAGAAAGTCTGATCAGCGCCATTCTGAGAATTACTAAAAAACTGGGTGGCCTCGAAGCCAAAACTGCCATTAACCTGCTGATGGACGACGACATAACCGGCTGTTTCGCTCTCCTCCTCAAATACTACGATAAACTGTATCATAAAAACGAAGCCAAACGCAAACAGGAGAACCGGCAGATCATCCATATTGATTGCGCCAACACCGATGCAAAAATTAATCTTCAAAAACTTTTAGCAAATGAACCCCGATGATAAAATAGCACTCACGCAATATGCCCATGGAGCTGGCTGTGGTTGCAAAATAGCACCTCACGTGCTCACCGAAATTTTACATACCAAAACACCGCAACCGGCCAACCAACTTCTTTTAGTTGGAAATGAGACGAACGATGACGCGGCCGTTTACGATCTTGGAAATGGAAAAGCGCTGATTGCTACAACCGATTTTTTTATGCCCATTGTGGACGACGCTTTTGATTTTGGCCGTGTAGCCGCCGCCAACGCGATAAGCGACGTGTATGCCATGGGAGGCTCCCCGGTTCTGGCTATTGCCATTTTAGGATGGCCGGTAAATAAACTGCCAACCGCTCTGGCACAACAGGTATTAGAAGGAGCGCGTGCCATTTGCGCGGAGGCGGGCGTTTCCCTGGCAGGGGGGCATAGTATTGATACGCTTGAACCCATGTTTGGGTTATCGGTAAATGGCTTCATCGACATCGCGCATTTAAAAAGAAATAACACCGCGCGGGAAGGAGACCTGATCTTTGTCACGAAACCACTTGGTGTTGGTATCTTGTCCACCGCCCAAAAAAGACATGTGTTGGCAGAAGAAGATAAACAAATCCTCATGGATCAACTCACCCGGTTAAATTCAGTTGGCACAATGCTCGGGAAAATAAAAGGCGTAACGGCCATGACAGACGTCACCGGCTTCGGGCTTTTGGGTCATCTTATAGAGATGGCTGAAGGAAGCGGATTATCGGCCATGTTGAACTACGACGCTGTTCCCAAACTACCCTCTTTACCCACCTACATACAACAAACCGTTATACCCGACGCTACTTACCGTAACTGGAATGCTTATAGCGGAAAAACTTTTTTTGGCGAAAGTGTTAATGTCGCAGAAGCTTTTATGGTATTACCGGACCCGCAAACCAATGGCGGCTTGTTATTCTCGGTAAATGAAACCGCGGTACCAGACGTGCTATCTATTCTTAAACAATCAGGCTTAAGCAACTTTACGGAACCCATCGGTCGCTTTGTAAAAAAAGAAGAAAAAACGGTGCGGGTGGAAAAATAAGTGTGAGAAAAATTACAACGTGTAATTCCGGTTCTCTCCTATCCGCCAGCCTGTTAACTTTTCTACCCAAAACAAAAACCGGTATTTGAGATTGGTTTTCACACGCTTTTTATCGTACTTAAAGTCCCATCTGGACTTATTGATACGATCTTGAAACACGGCCGGATGGGTCCCCTTATAAATTTCGAGTAAATCAATATTACTGTAATCAAACTCTTCCACAGCCGCTATGTTTTTTTTTACCCAGGCATCATCGTGCCACATTTTATGAAAATCATTTTGTTTGGCCTGCTGGGCTTTTGGTGGTTTTACCCACCCGTAGTGATGAATAAACGCGCCACTTGTTTTAACCCGCAGCTTTTTACCATCCATCATTCTAAACCCCTGCGCATCTTTGTAAGAGCGGATGTTCTTATTGTTTCTAACAATCCTGATCTCATGCTTATACCAGCGTCTTCCAATACCAATATAATTATACTGCCCGTAAAAATGTTTATACTCAAACAACAAACCATCAATCCCTATATCCGCGACATTTGTTTTCATGGCAGTTGTTATCACCGGCAAATCGGCTTCATGCACGCACTCATCACTTTGAATGTAAAAACACCACTCAAACTCAGAAGGAATCGCGTCAAATACTTTATTTGTTTCAACCGACAAAACTTTCCCTCCTTCACGAAGTGTATCATCCCACACGGTATCAATAATTCTTATTTTGTGAGACGCAATGGATTCTATCAGCGCCCGCGTTCCATCTTCGCTGTTACCCACCCCAACATAAAACACATCGCAGACCGGTAAAATAGATGTAATGGCTTCAACAACCGGATAATCGTACTTAATGGCATTCCTGATAATTGTAAAACCTGCTACCTTCATAACACTCAAATAAAATAATTAAAACGGATACCCTATTCCAAAATTTGCTACAATATTTGACCAGGGTTTTTTATCAAAAGTCCAGCGATCACCGGCCGAATATTTCGGGTCTTTGATCGGCGTTGCCAAATCAAGTCTTAATACAACAAAACTCAAATCCCAGCGTATTCCCAAACCGCTGCCAATAGCAATTTCATCTAAAAAGCTATTCACCGCAAACTGTCCGCCAGGCTTACTGGGATCGGGCGCCAAACGCCAAATGTTTCCAGCGTCCACAAAAAAGGCGCCGTTAAACGATTTAATAATGTGAAATCTGTATTCAAAATTGCCCTCCAATAAAATATCCCCAATTTTATCAAAACGGGTAGTGCTTACCCGCGGATCATAACTTCCAGGTCCCAGGGTTCTGGCCCGCCACGCTCGCACGCCATTCGGTCCGCCACTAAAAAAACTCTGCTCATACGGCAACACATTCAGGTTAGCCAGCGTTTTTCCAATCCCGGCCGCGATTCGGTACACGACCCGACTCCTGGCTCTAACCGGAATGTAAACCCGAAAATCAACATCTGTTTTTAAAAATTGTGCAAACGGAATACCAAATAACAAGTAGCGGTCGATGCTATCTTTTTTCCCGCCCGTCACTTGAAACAAGGTTCTCAGAATGCTCCCCGAAGACTGTAAACTTAACCGCCCGTAAAACGTTGGCCGTTTACTTGTGTTTGAATTTTCCTTTGAGGTATAGGTAAGTCCGTATTTGCTCAGTGTGGTAATGTGATCCTGAAAAGAATTAAGCAAAAACGCATCGTTAAATCCTAGTAAATCATTCCTAAACGAGTTAAGCAATTTTGCCCTGACGAGGTAGGCTTCAAAAGGAATAATATCATGCTTTAAGCGGCCGTTACGGGTGCGGAAACTAAATCCATAGTCGATGTTTGAAATAACCCTGCTAAACTCGGGGCGTGATTGATAATTGAGCGAAGTTTTAATATACGTACGTGGGGTCATATCTTTCCTGAATGGCAACAGGGAAAACGGGAAAAACGCACGCGGCACCGAAAAGCTCAACTCGGGACCGAATTGGATCGTGTTAAAGGTTCTCTGTAAACGTCTCAGATCCGTTACATCGGTAAAGTTGCTGACGTAATCGGGGTCAGAAAACTGTTTTTGCGCGGAAATGGCGCCCTGAAGTTGAAGCTCCACCAATTCCCCTCCTCTAAAAAAATTACGGTTCTGGTAAACCACACTGCCATCTATGCCCAGGTTACCACTCGTGTTGGTTCCTTCTGTTTGAGTGGTAATGGATTGTTTAATGAGTGGCGAACAAACGATGTAACAGTCAAGCCGGTTAGGAATAGTCGGATTTTCCAGAAACTGAATGGTTACACTTTTAAAAATTCCAAGTCCCAATAGTTGTTTATACGTTTGTTCCGCCGTATCTCTTCTAAACCACTGTCCTCTATATAGATCCACATTACTTAAAATAACCGATCGACGGTAAGACAATGTGCTGTCATTCAACAGAAACACCCGGCCTTTCAACCGTGTTCTGAGAGTATCATGAAAAACAGTGTTTCGCGGATTGTTACCTTCGGGTTCGGTTATAATAAACACATTTTCCACCATAAATCTCGGGTGATTAACATATATGGTAGAATCACTGGAAGCGCTATAAGCTTTGGCGAACTTTTTAAGCGAGAGAACGATCGCCGCTGAATGAGTCGTTTGATTGGTATCCACGTCGTAATTGATGTACGCGTTTTCAAAATAAAAATAACCACTGTTCAATGCGAAGTCGGTAATGCGTTGCTGTTCCGCCCGCATTTTATCTTCGTCGTACTGCATGCCTCTTTTTAATAAAGAATTCACCGTGTCCTTCAAAACAAAATCACCGAGGGTTTCGTCCTCCATTAAATAACTGATCTGGCTAACCGTAAATGTTTCGTTGGGATGCAAAATATATTTTATAGTAACCTTTTTCGATTTCCTCGTAATCTCAACCGTATCGGTCACCTTGTTATTAAAATACCCTTTGCTAAAAAGATATTTGCTTAATTGAAACCGCGTTTGTTCTGTGAGCAGTGAGTCTAGTATTACAGGCGGTTCGCCAATATCTCGCAAACTCTCCAGAAAAATCGGATTCTCCTTGTCTTTCAATTTGGGTACCTTCGGCTTCTTGCCTTTTCTTTCACGACGGGCATTTTTCTTTTCAAATTTTTTTACCTTTTCTGAATTTTTTCTATCATATTTTAAATTCCTGTTTATTTTTCTTTTAGCGATCTTCTCTTGATCAAACAAATTATACCACCATACAAAAAAATGGATTTTACGAAGAAGCTTTCTATTGGGTTTTTGACGAAAAAATGCTTCCAGATCTTCTTTTTCAAGTGTCGTCTTTCTTGCGTGCACCACCTCTACCTTATCTACCAGGTACTCATTGGGCAGTAATTTTCTGGTTGGGCTACAAGACTGAATTAACCAAACCAGCGGAATGAAAAAAAATAGCGGGATTGTTTTCTTTCCCCACAATTTATTGAATATTTGACTAAATAATTTCAGCGCAGCTTAATAAAATAGCTAATTTAGGGTAAAATATGCTTAGTAAAAATCAAATAAAACAAATACAATCACTCCAATTAAAAAAAATCAGAGACACCGAAAAATTGTTTATTGCTGAAGGTGTCAAATCTGTTTTAGAAATCGTGGAAACACGCCCCACGCAATTGAAGGAACTTTATGCAACAGCCGCGTTTATAGAAAAAAATCGGTCTGCAATTAAATCAATATCTACACCTGTAATTGAAATAAACGAAGAGGAACTTAAAAAAATAAGTCTACAGTCCGCCCCAAATCAGGTACTTGCCGTTTGTCATTATTTTCCTAAAGCGATGACCCCCCCCGATTTTGAGTCGGGCTTTTATCTTTACCTCGACGATGTGCGCGATCCCGGCAATCTGGGCACCATCATCCGGCTGGCAGACTGGTTTGGTGTTTCTACTGTTTTTTGTTCGCCGGGTAGTTGTGATTTTTATAACCCAAAAGTGATACAATCAACCATGGGGGCATTTTTGCGAGTGAATGTGGTTTTTGTTGAATTAAAAACCCTTATCAACAATTATCCAATACGCGCTATTTACGGAGCTGTATTAGATGGAAAAAATATTTATAGAGAATCGCTTCAAAATGGGTTGGTTATTATTGGTAATGAAGCCAATGGCATAAATTCTGAAAACCTTCATTACATCAATCGTCCCATCACCATTCCCGCTAATCACAACAATGGAACTGAGTCGTTAAACGCCGCCATGGCTACTTCCATTATCTGCTCTGAGTTTTTCAGACAACTTCGCGCCGGTTAATTTTACTTCTTATTTTCGTTTCACAAAACCCTTGTATCTTATTTTTCCAGGGCCTTTTGGGTCGTTGCTGTGTAAATACACCACCCGATCCTGTCTTTCATACACCGTTTTGGTATCAAAACTGACAACGATCTTAACCTGTTGGCCTGGTAAAATTGGTTCCTTTGAAAAGTCGACCCGGGTGCAGGAACAGGACACTTCTGCTTCGTTAATTATTAAGGGGGCGTTGCCTCTGTTATAAAGCTCATACTCCAGTTTTACCAACTCGCCTTTAACAACGGTGCCAAAACTTTTTTTTGTTTCCGGTATTTCCATACGCGGCTGTGCACTTATCACTGAAATAATAAAAAATAACAACAGCGTTACTAAACCCTTAAAATAAAAAACCCCCGGGCGGAAGCCTGAGGGTTTTCTAAATAGTATGTATGAGTTAGTTTCCACCAGTAGATGCAGGTTTTGCTTTGATCTCACCTTTAATCCTTACTTTTTTACTGCTGAATTTAGCATTCGAGGTAACGGTAACGTTTTTTTCAAAACGTCCTTCGCGCTTGGTATCATATTTTACGCGGATAACACCACTTTTACCAGGAAGAATAGGCTCCTGCGGCCAACCTGGCTTCCCATCAATGGAAGTGGAAGTACATCCGCATTCGCCGGTAACTGAAGTAATCGTCAAAGGAGTTTTTCCAACATTCGTAAATTTAAATTCACGAATCCCGTTAGCATCGTAATCAATGGTGCCGTAATCCAATACTTCATTCTCAAATTTAATATCCGGCGCATTGGGATCCATGTTAGGAACCACCGACTCCTGAGCGGTTAAACCAAAGTTTAAACCTAGAGCAATGAAAAGTAACGAAATAAATTTTTTCATTTTGTTTGTGCTAGTATATATTATCCTTTTTTCTCAGCAGGCGCTCCGGCAGGAGTAGCATTTTGAGGAAAATCAGACTCAACCGGTTTCGCTTCTACGGTCCCTTTAATGGTTAAGGTCAGGGCACCGCTTTTAGCGTTAGAGTTAACGGTTACTGTTTTATAAATGCCACCTACACGGTTAGTGTCGTATTTTACTTTAATGACACCTGTTTTACCAGGAAGAATTGGTGCATTAGGGCATTGAGGAACAGTACAGCCGCAGCTGCCTGCACAATTAGTAATCACCAGAGGTTCTTTTCCATTGTTAGTAAATTTAAATTCACACTCACCATTGGCGCCTTGTTGAATAGTGCCATAATCATGAGTCATTTTTTCCATCTTAATATCTGCCAGGCTTGTTGGTGCAGCAGCTGTTGTAGTAGCGGTACCGTGGTTATGACCGTCCGTTGCGCTATGTCCTTCTTGTCCAAAAGTTAAAGCCGATAAACCTGCTACTAAACCCAGGGTTAAAATTAATTTTTTCATGGTAGTTTTATTTGTTTTGTGAATATTACTAAAATCGTGCCATAAAGATATTATAAACACACGATTGTTTCCGTATTTTTACGAAATTTAACAAAATATTTCTGATAGATTAACATGGAGATCGCTAAGACCTACAACACGCAGGATGCCGAAGCACGCTGGTATCCTTACTGGATGGAGAAAAAATTTTTTAGTTCCACGCCCGATCATCGCGCGCCTTATACCATCGTCATTCCACCTCCTAACGTAACGGGGGTGTTACACATGGGGCACATGCTGAATAATACCATACAGGATGTGCTCATCCGCCGGGCACGCATGTTAGGGTTTAACGCCTGCTGGGTACCCGGCACCGATCACGCCAGTATTGCCACTGAAGCCAAAGTGGTAAAATTACTTGCCGAACAGGGAATAAAAAAATCAGACATTTCCCGTGAAGAGTTTCTAAAACATGCTTTCAACTGGAAAGAAAAATACGGGGGAATTATTCTCGAACAATTGAAAAAACTTGGCGCCAGCTGCGATTGGGAGCGTACACGCTTCACCATGGATGAAGACATGAGCCAGGCCGTATTGGACGTATTTATAGATCTTTATAATAAAGGCCACATATACCGGGGCGTGCGCATGGTAAACTGGGATCCCCAGGGACTCACCGCGGTAAGTGATGAAGAAGTGATTCACAAAGAAACCAACAGCAAACTGGTATATGTGAAATACCAGATCGAAAATACAAACCAATTTATCACCGTGGCCACCACACGGCCCGAAACCATTATGGGCGATACTGCGGTGTGCGTAAACCCCAACGATGAGCGTTACACAACGCTAAAAGGAAAGCAGGTAATCGTACCCATTGTGAATCGCGCGGTGCCAATTATTTTTGATGATTACGTAGACGCGTCTTTTGGTACAGGCGCTTTAAAGGTAACGCCAGCACACGACATCAACGACTTTAACCTGGGTCAAAAATACAAACTGCCTACCATCGACGCGCTTACTCCTGACGGAAAAATAAGCGAAGCCGCTGGCGCCTATATTGGCATGGACCGTTTTGCCTGCCGCAAACAAATTGTAAAAGATCTGCAGGAGCAAGGCCTGGTTGAAAAAATTGAAGACATCAAAAACAAAGTAGGATACAGCGAACGCACTGACGCCGTTATTGAACCCAAACTCTCCCTGCAATGGTTCCTGAAAATGGAAGAGGTAAGTAAACCCGCTTTAGAGGCTGTTGTAAGTGGTGATGTAAAACTGATTCCCGAAAAATTCATCAACACCTACAAACACTGGATGGAAAATGTACACGATTGGTGCATTAGCCGACAGTTATGGTGGGGACAACGCATTCCGGCTTGGTACGACTCAAAAGGAAATACAGTGGTATGCAAAACAAAAGAAGAAGCAACGGATAAACTGAAGGCGCTTAACCCGCATATAACCCCGGATGAAATTAAACAGGATGACGATGTATTGGATACCTGGTTCTCCTCCTGGTTATGGCCACTTACTGTTTTTGATCCAAACGTGATTAAAAACGGATGGGAAAAAGCCAATGCCGATTTAAAATACTACTACCCTACCAACGATTTAGTAACCGCACCTGAAATCCTTTTTTTCTGGGTGGCGCGCATGATCATCGCGGGTAAAGAATACACCGGACAAAAGCCGTTCAACAACGTGTACCTCACAGGCATTGTGCGCGACAAACTGGGTCGTAAAATGAGCAAAAGCCTGGGCAACTCGCCCGATCCACTTGGTCTCATAGACAAATACGGGGCCGACGGGGTACGTGTGGGCATGCTGTTAAGCTCCCCCGCGGGTAACGATTTGCTGTTTGACGAAAGTTATTGCGAACAGGGAAGAAATTTTGCCAATAAAGTTTGGAACGCGTTTCGCCTGATAAAAGGCTTTGAAGTGGATGCCTCCATTAAACAACCTGAAGCCGCCAACGTGTCCATCGAGTGGTTTGAAAACCGTTTGTACGAACAACTGGATGTTATTAATGACCATTACAACAAATACCGCATGAGCGACGCATTAATGGCCACTTACAAACTGGTGTGGGACGATTTCTGCGCCTGGTACCTGGAGGCCATTAAACCCGAGTTCATCAATGGGAAAGCGCAGCCTGTCGACAAAATAACTTACGATGCCACGATTCTTTTTTTAGAGTCGCTGTTAAAGATCATGCACCCCTGGATGCCCTTCTTAACGGAGGAGATCTGGCACATGACTAACACACGTAGTGAAATGGATTGTATCATCCTGGCGCAATGGCCCGAAACAAAAAAACAAAGTGCTGAAACACTTAAAGCCTTTGAAGTGGTGAAGGAAATTGTGGCGCAAGTAAGAAACATCCGTCAACAAAAAAACATTTCGCCCAAGGAGCAGTTGGAGGTAAAAGAAAAATCGACGCAGGGGCAATTATATAGCCGGTTTGACCCTGTGGTCATTAAACTGGCCAACCTGTCTTCGTACAGTTATACGGAAAATAAAATAGAAGGCGCGGTAGGATTCAGGGTGCTTACAGCAGAGTTTTTTGTGCCGCTTACCGGAAACATTAACCCGGCGGAAGAAAAAGAACGGTTAATCAAAGAGTTGGATTACAACAAAGGATTCTTAAAATCGGTTCAGGTAAAACTGTCCAACGAACGCTTTGTGGCGAATGCCAAACCGGAGATTATAGCCGTGGAGCGTAAAAAAGAAAGCGACGCGCTGCAAAAAATAAAATCGATTGAGGAGCAACTGGCAGCGTTGTAAACATCCTGAACCCTCGCTATAAGCGGTGTCGGAGTAACGCAAACGGATCAATACTTCACAACTACTTGTTAGATACTTGGTGGGTACTAGATAGATATAGGGAGGGTGTTCCACGCATATCTCACACATACGCCATACATGTTCCATGGAATAGGTAACTTTTGGAATTTTATGGGTGGTTTTTAACGCAAAACCCCCAGCGTGGTGCTGAGGGTTTTTTTGTTGCCCGAGCTGGATTCGAACCAACATAGTCGGTACCAAAAACCGAAGTCCTGCCATTAGACGATCGGGCATTTTAATTTTCAGACTGCAAAAATAATAAATTTTTATTTCTTGCAACTATTTTTTTTTAAAAAACGGCGTTTTTGTGTTTTTGAGTCCCGGAATAAACCAAGTAAAATAGTATCTTCGCAAGCATTACAACTAAATTATGATGACAAAAGAATTTATCAGGCTTAATAATATAATCGGTTGGCTGGTTTGGGCAATTGCAACGTTTACCTACTGTTCTACCATAGAGCCCACTGCCAGTTTTTGGGATTGTGGCGAGTACATTGCCTGTGCTTATAAATTGGAAGTAGGGCATCCGCCGGGAGCCCCGTTTTTTCTCCTGGTTGGTAGGTTTTTTGCGCTGTTAGCCGGTGGCGACCCGGCTCTTGCCGGTATGATGGTGAATATCATGAGCGCGTTATCATCTTCATTTACCATCCTCTTCTTGTTCTGGACCATTACCCGTTTGGGAATTAAAGTGTATGGTAAAAAAGTATCTGATCTTGTTAAACCTCAACAATGGGCTATTCTGGGAGCGGGTATTGTTGGCGGTCTTGCTTACACGTTTTCTGATTCCTTTTGGTTCAGCGCGGTGGAAGGTGAGGTATATGCCATGTCATCGTTCTTTACCGCGGTAGTATTCTGGGCTATTTTAAAATGGGACGAAGAAGATTCTGTTAACCCTACCAGCGCGCTTCGTTGGTTAATCCTCATCAGTTATTTGATCGGCCTCTCCATCGGCGTACACTTGTTAAACCTCTTGGTAATTCCAGCAATTGGGTTTATCATCTATTTCAAAAAATATAAATTCAGCTGGAAAGGGTTTTTTATAGCCGGTATTTCATCGGTGCTTATTTTGGGCTTCGTACAAAATCTGGTAATTCCAAAGGTGGTAAAGTTTGTGAGTGATTACGAGGTGTTTTTTACCAACAAAATGAATCTGGGTTTTAGTACGGGAACTGTCATATTTTTTATCCTGCTCATTGTTTCCTTAACCTGCTTTATTCTTTATACACTGAATAAAAAAGAGGTGCATTACAAAATAGGCATGTACACCGCCATAGCTCTTTCTGCCCTGGCGGTAATTACCGCGCCAAGTGGCAGTGGCATGTTTACCCGCCTGGTTATGTTGGGTGGCATTATTTACGCGATTCATAAGTTTAAGGATAAAACCATCACGCTTCACGCCGTTTTTCTGAGTTTTGCCACTTTGCTCATTGGTTACTCATCGTTCTTTATTTTGGTTATTCGTTCCTCCGCCAACACCCCCATGGATGAAAACGATCCTGAAAATGCGCCAAACATGCTTTCTTATTTGTTGCGCGAACAATATGGCGACTGGCCAATTCTCTATGGTCAATATTATAACGCGCCAACCCTGCCAAGGAGTGAATTTGGCAGCGGGGATCCTATCTATGCGAAGGATAAAGTTCATAAAAATTACAAAATCATCGATTCCCGCAAAAACTCTATTCCAAAATATGAAAAAGATTTTTGTACCGTTTTCCCAAGGATGTGGAGTAGTCAATCGCATCATGAAGCCGCATACAAATATTGGGGCAATGTAGGAGAAAATCACCGAACTAAAATTGTGGAGGGAAGAAACGGTGAAACGGAAAGTGTCGAGATTCCGACCTTTGCTGCTAACATGAATTATTTTTTCTCCTATCAGGTGCGGTTCATGTACTTACGCTATTTCTTCTGGAATTTTGTTGGCCGTCAAAATGATGTGCAGGGGATGATGCGCAACACCATGGAAGGGAACTGGGTTTCCGGCATCAAGCCGTTTGACGACGCCATGCTGGATAGCGACACCTCAAAAACCACTTACGCCACCCGTAATAATTTTGCCACTAACCACTTTTACGCCTTGCCATTTATATTAGGTTTGTTTGGCATGTTTTTTCATTTTAAACGTAACAAGCCCGATGCCTGGGTTGTATTAAGTTTCTTTTTACTCACCGGTCTCGCCATTGTCATTTATCTGAACCAATACCCGTATCAACCGCGCGAGCGTGACTATGCTTATACCGGAAGTTTTTACGCCTTTGCGATTTGGATAGGTTTTGGTGTTTTGTTTTTATATGACCTTTTAAGCAAAAAATCGGCAACAATGGGCATTGCACTCGGATCAACAGCGCTGAGTCTGGTTGTACCCGGCATTATGGCTAAAGAAGGTTGGAATGATCACGATCGCTCGTTAAGAACGCTTTCGCGCGATGTGGCCATTGATTATTTGCAGAGTTGCGCACCGAACGCGGTATTGTTTACAAATGGTGATAACGACACATTCCCGCTTTGGTATGCGCAGGAAGTGGAAGGCATCAGAACCGATGTACGTGTGATAAACCTGAGTTTGTTGCAAACCGACTGGTACATTAAACAGATGCGCAGAGCCGCGTACGAAAGTATGCCTGTGCCATTTACCATTCCGGAAGAAAAACTGGAAGCGGAAAATCTTTCTTACGTGATTTTAGACGGTCATAATCCAACTCCCGTTAACCTGAAAGACGCCATCAAATACATGGTTAGCGACGATCCAAACACCAAATACGATAACGGTGGTGACCTGATCGCTATGTCTCCTTCCAAAAATTTTTACATAGATGTCGATAGCCTTACCGTGATGAAAAACAAAGTGGTTACTGTTAAAGACACCGCGCGACTGGTGAAACGAATCAGCTGGGACCTTGGCAGCAGGGGTTACATTACCAAAAACGATTTACTGGTGCTTGATTTAATAGCGCACAATAACTGGCAACGTCCTATTTACTTTGCCGTAACTACCGGAGATGAAGCCTATGTCGGTTTAAAAAAATACTTCCAGTTGGAAGGCCTTGCTTACCGGTTTGTACCCGTCAAACAAACCGAACTTGAAGAGTCGCAGGGTGGAAGGGTAAATACAGATGCCATGTACGATAACATCATGAATAAATTTTTGTGGGGTGGCATGGATAAAAAAGGTGTAAACCTCGACGAGAATTGCACACGCATGGTAGGGAATTTGCGGATGCAAATGAGTATTCTTGCCGGAGCCCTGATGAATGAAGGGAAAGACAAAAAAGCCAAAGCGGTACTTGATAAGTGCCTGGAGGTAATGCCCGACGAAAACATTGCTTTTGATCCTACCGTATTTACTATCTGCGCTACCTATTATCAATTACATGAAATAGAAAAAGCGAACGAACTGGCTAAAAAACTGTTCGGCATTTTTGAAGGCGATTTAAGGGTTTACAATGCTCAAAAAGGAAATCATCGCGTGGCATACAGCAGAGAAATCGGACAGGCCAAAGAAATTCTGAAAAGACTTACCAGCTTAACCCAGCAATTTAAACAAGAGGCGCTTTCGAAAGAATTTATGTCGAGGCTAAGCGCTATCGTGCCGCCCGAAGAACTGGCCCCTGCCTCGGAAGAACAAATGCCGTAACCCTAATTTTTAACCGGTATTGAAAAATCCTTTGCTCATACAGCCCAAAGCCTTTTTAAAAAAGGTTTATCCAAAGGCGATTTGGAACCTGGAGAGAAATGACAAAACGATTTACCTGACCTTTGACGACGGCCCAATACCCGGGCTAACGGAATGGGTGCTTGAGGAACTAAATAAATTTGATGCCAAAGCCACTTTCTTTTGTGTGGGCGCAAACATTGAAAAACATCCTCACGTGTTTGATGCCATCAAAAAAGGCGGACACCGGGTTGCCAATCATACCATGAATCATATCAAGGGGTTTAAAACACTTGTAACGGACTATCTAAAAGAGGTGGAGGCTTGTGAGGTTTTAACCGGATCCCGCCTTTTCAGGCCGCCATACGGACAACTAAAGCGTAGTCAATATAAAGCGCTTGTTGAACGTAATTATAAAATTGTGATGTGGGACGTGATCAGCTACGATTACGAAAAAATTTCAGAAGACACCTGCCTAAGTAATGTCATCAATAACTCCACCAACGGTAGTGTGGTTTTATTTCATGATAGCCTTAAAGCCGAAAAAAATTTACGGTACGCCTTGCCTGCGTTTTTAAAATATTTTTCTGATCTTCGGTATTCATTTAAAACAATAAACGGATGAAAAAAATAGCGGCTTTTATTTGGATCACTGCTCTCTTAACGGGTTTCTACGCCTGCTCGGGTGGTCACGAAAAACAACTGAGCGAAAAAACGGCAAAGGTGTGGGGAAATTGCGATCAGTGTAAAGCCACCATTGAAAAAGCCGGAAAGATAGAGGGTGTTGACAATGTCAACTGGAATGAAGATTCTAAATTATTGACACTTACCTTAGACACCAATCAGGTAACACTGGATGCTGTTTTGAAGTCGGTAGCAGATGCAGGATACGATAACGAACTATATACCGCACCGGGCGACGCTTATGCCAACTTGCCCGACTGTTGCCAGTACGAAAGAAAACCCTAAGATTTCGCCTTATAAAGAGGCACCGTACTGCAAGGTTCTCCATACATAATACTTTTTGCGACCGGTTTCAACAATGCCGTTAATTGCACGAACGCGTTTGTTGGAATGGGTTTGTCGCCACAGCCTTTTATAACTATACGGGCGTCTTTATACACCGCCGTATCTAACCGGGCAATTTTTTCAGAAAAAAGTAAATTCTCCATTTCATTTAATCCCCCGAAAAAAACGCGTTTCGCGTAAGGCTCAAGGGCCAACGCAACCAGCATATAAGCCCAGGTAGGCACAATAGCATCTGCCGAACAAACGATACCAACCATCTTGCCCTTAAACTCAGACCAATCCTTGTCCTTGACAGATTGTCGGAATTCCTTTTCCTTAAGAATAAGTTCCATAAACAGGTAAGGTTTAACATCGAACACCACCCGTTCAGCTGGATCATAAAAATCCTCCAAATCAATACTGATAATGCCACTGGCGGCCACTTTATTTACAATTTCATCCATCCTTCAGGTTATTAATTCGCCTTGGTTCCGTATATCAAAATTACAAAATACTTTTGGTGTTTTGGGTTGGAACAAACGCAAAGTGCCTGAAAATAGGCGGCTATATCCGCTTATTAACAATTTAGAATTAAAAACTTTGTTAAATAATTGGCGGTACACCCCACTTTTTCCGTACTTTTGAAAACGGCTTTGCGTGTACTTCTTTTCATAACCGTCCTTTTCTGTTTTAGCCTTGCCGGCTTTTCGCAAAATACTGACACCTTATTTGTAAATTATTATTCGCAGGCAGCCTTTGCTTTTCAGGAAAATGGTGAAGTAAAAGGATTAGAAATCGACATCGTTAACGAGTATGTGTTGTGGCTGAAAAGTAAAAAACAGATTCCTGTGCTGGTGAAGTATGTTAAGTTCACCGATTTTGATCTCTTTTACTCTAAAACAAAAAGCTCCAAAAAAAACACCATCGGGCTTGGGTCTGTAACCACAAACCCCGATCGGGCAAAAGAAGTGGATTTTACCCCGGCCTATTTAAAAAATGTTTCCTATTGCATTACCAATGGCAATGCACCAGATATCAAATCGAAAACGCCTGATGAAATTGTAAAGGTGTTGGGTTCAATGACTGCACTGACACTTACCAACTCGACCCTGAACAAATATCTTAACGATATAAAAAAAGCATATATCCCGGATTTAAAAATTGTGGCTCAACCCAGTGAAGTAAAAATATTGGATGAAATCACGAAAAATGTGCTTTATTTTGGATACGTAGATGCGGTTAGCTTTTGGTTCTATTTAAAAAATAACCCGTCAAGATTTTTAAAAATGCAAAAGCCCATGAGCCAGTCTCAGGAAGAACTTGCTTTTGTATTGCCAAAAGGCAGCCAACACAAAGCCTTGTTTAATGAGTTTTTTAGCGGGCCAACCGGATTCAAAAAAAGTAAAAACTACAGACCTATTCTTGAAAAATACCTGGGCACCTTTATGACTCAGAATATGGCAGTAAATTAATTGTACCTTAGCGTCAAATTATTTCGTCATACCTCAACATGATAGCAATTGACCAAACGCTGATCAGCGAAGATCTACTTGAAAAAAAATTTGTCTGCGATTTAAATGCCTGTAAAGGCGCCTGCTGCGTGGCGGGCGATAGCGGTGCGCCATTGGACAAAGAAGAACTTCCCATACTCGAGTCTCTTCTTGATAAAATAAAGCCTTATATGGTTAAAAAGGGTCTCGCTGCCATTAAAAAGCACGGCGCTTTTGTTATTGACGGGGATGGAGATTACACCACCACCCTGGTGAGCGAAGGGGCCGAATGTGCTTTCGTGTACTTTGACGAAACAAGTACCGCCAAATGCGCCATTGAAAAAGCGTATTACGATGGTGTGATCAGCTGGAAAAAGCCCATCAGTTGCCACTTATACCCTGTGCGCATTAGTAAACATAAAGGCTACGACGCTGTGAATTATAGTAAGTGGGATGTATGTAAACCCGCCTGCGTATGTGGTGAAAAACTGGATGTACCGGTTTATAAATTTCTAAAAGAGCCGTTGATTCGAAAATACGGTAAAGACTGGTTTAAACAACTGGAATTGAGCGCAAAACTGCATACAGAAAAAAACACAAAATAATTTTATGAAAATTTTAATTACCGGATCCAATGGACTGCTTGGACAAAAGCTGGTTTATAAACTCAGGAACAAAAGTCAAGTAACCTGCATTGCCACTGCCCGTGGTGATAACAGACTGGTACAGCAGCGAGGATATGTGTATGAAAAACTGGATATTACCGATAAAAAAAATGTAGAGGATGTTTTTACAAAACACCTGCCGGATGTGATTATGAATACAGCGGCAATGACCAATGTGGATGCGTGTGAAACGGACAGAGACGCCTGCTGGCTAATGAATGCCACAGCAGTAGAGAACCAGGTGCGGGTTCTGGAAACCCTTAAACAAAATAATAAAAACTACAACCCCCACTTTATTCACCTCAGCACAGATTTCATCTTTGATGGCAGTCATGGTCCACTCGACGAAAATGAAACGCCTAACCCCCTGAGTTATTATGCCGAAAGTAAGTTAGCGGCTGAAAAAACTGTACAGGCTTCTAATCTGGATTGGGCGATTGCCCGTACGGTGCTGGTATTCGGCATTGTAGACAATATGAGCCGAAGCAACATTGTGTTGTGGGTCAAATCAAACCTCGAACAAGGTAAAACGATCCATGTAGTAGATGACCAATTTCGCACACCTACCCTTGCGGAAGATTTGGCGGATGGTTGCATTTTAATTGCCGAAAAAAGAGCAAAGGGCATTTATAATATTTCGGGAAAAGATTATTTCAGTATTTTGGAACTGGCCAATACGGTGGCCGATTATTATGGCTTAGATAAAAGCCTGATTAAACCCAGTAAAAGTGCGGACATTAAACAGCCAGCCAAGCGACCACCAATAACAGGGTTTATTATTGACAAAGCGGTTAAGGAACTTGGGTACAACCCCCATAGCTTCAAAGAAGGCATTAAACTACTGGAAGATCAGCTCAAGGAAATGGGAAAATAACTTCCTGGTTTGGTTAATATCTTAATCCCGGGGGTGAATACTTCTGGATTAATATTTCCTATTTTTAGTTATTAATTTAACGTGGCGAACCCCTTAAAAAAATTAGCTGGACAAACAGTCGTTTACGGCTTAGGAAATGTGCTGCCACGGTTCATTAATTTCATTTTCTCCTTTGTACTGACCTACATTTTTAAGGAGCCTGCCATGCTCTCCCCAAACGCTGTGTTTTTCGGTTACATCAGCTTCCTGAACATTGTTTTTACTTACGGCTTGGAAACAGCTTTTTTTAATTTCGTAAATAAAGCCGAGGATAAAAACAGAGTTTATTCTACCGCACTCATTTCCATACTTGCCAGTTCTGCCGCCTTATCGCTGTTGCTGATTCTTTTCTCCAACCCCATTGCCGAATTGATAAAAGAACCGGGGCGTGGCAATTTTGTTACGTGGTGCGTATTGATTGTGGCTACGGATGCTATTATGGCCATCCCTTTTGCAAAACTTAGATTAAGCAATAACGCTAAACGCTTCGCGGGTATCAGTTTTATAAAAGTGATTCTTACCGTTCTACTTAATATTTTTTATTTTATTGTTTGCAAACGCGCATTTGAACTGGGCGAAGATTCTGTTTTCGGCCGTATCTACAATCCGGAAATTGGGATTGGATACGCTTTTCTCTCACAACTCTTCGCTAATTTATTTTGTATTGCCTTGCTGGCCAAAGAATTTAGAGGTATACCTTATATTTTTGACGGAGCACTGTGGAAAAAAATGTTTTCCTACTCCTGGCCATTGCTGGTGCTTGGACTTGCCGGCATGATTAATGAAACCTTTGATCGCATTGTTTTAAAATACCTGCTACCCGAAAACTCCGCCGACGAAGATATCGGGATTTACAGCAACTGTTACAAGATTGCCATGCTCATGTCGATATTTACGCAGGCATTTAAATATGCTGCGGAACCTTTTTTCTTTAGCGGGGTAAAGGATAAAAATTCCCAGAAACTAAATGCGCTGGTGATGAAGTATTACATACTTTTTTGTCTCTTTATCTTTTTAGGTACCATGATGAATATGCCCTGGCTTCAAAAAGCCATCAGCGAAAAATACCGGGTAGGTCTTGCCGTAGTGCCCATTTTGTTGCTGGCAAATTTATGTGTAGGTATTTATTGGAACCTGTCTATTTGGTTTAAACTCACAGGACAAACCCGTTTTGGCGCTGTTATTACAATTGTAGGAGCAGTCATCACCCTGTCGATTAATTTCGCGTTTATTCCAACATTTGGTTATATGGCCTGTGCCTGGGCAACACTTACTTCTTATTTTGCAATGATGACTATCTCTTACGTGGCGGGGCAAAAACATTACCCAATAAAATATAACCTGCGCAGTATTTCTGTTTTCACAGGTCTCGCTTTAGGGTTTTATTTTGTTTCCACAACCTATTCGTCGATGGAAAACACCACACTAAAACTTATCCTGAATAATGCGTTGCTGATTCTATTTGTATACGTTTTTTATAAACTTGAATTTGACAACTTGAAAAAATTAAAACAACTTGAATCATGAAAATTCCAGTCATCAACAAATCCAAACACCCTCTTCCTGAATACGCCACACAACATGCGGCGGGCCTTGACCTGAAAGCGAATATTGACGCGCCAGTTACCTTAAAACCTTTGCAGCGTGAATTGATAGCGACGGGACTTTTTGTTGAACTACCTATTGGTTACGAAGCCCAAATACGGCCACGAAGTGGCCTGGCATTTAAAAATGGGGTCACAGTCCTCAACTCTCCGGGTACCATTGATGCCGATTACCGTGGCGAAATAAAAGTACTCCTGGTTAATTTATCGGATACAGATTTTATGGTGAACGATGGTGAACGTATTGCGCAAATGGTAATCGCAAAACACGAACAAATTAGCTGGTTGGAGGTATCCACCCTTGCAGATTCTACAAGGGGCGAAGGTGGATTCGGAAGCACTGGTAAACAATAACGAGAAAAAAGGGTCTAAGTTTATTTGCAAAAAATGTCCTTTAACTCAGCGGCTACCTGCGAACCCTCTTTAATAGCCCGGGTTAAGGCATCACAAGCTTTTGCAGGCTCGCCAAGATTTTGATAAACATAAGCTACACCTAAATAGGCGTCGTAGTTTCCGGGATCCAGTTTTATGGTTTGCTCGTAGTCTTTTGCGGCTTCCAAATAATTGCCGGTAAATTCATACCAGTAGGCACGGGAATAATAGGCCAAGACGTATTCCGGATTCAGGCGTATACAAGCGTCAAGATCTTCGATCGCTGAGAGATACTCATCCATAACGCCAAAGGCTACCGAACGGTTATAAAGAGCCTTCACGTTGGATGGGTTCGCTTTTATGGCCAGATTAAACTCACTCACACTTCGCCCATAATTTTGATCCGAAAAAAGAAGCATACCATTAAGGTAATGAATCTCTTTAAAGTCGGGGTAAAGTTTCGCCAAAGTCTTGCAGTTCTTTTTCGCCATACTATACTCTCCCTTTTTGAGATGGATGAGTGTTCTATAAAAATAAACACTGTCCGGATAATAATTTTTTACGGTACAAGAATCAAGTAGCAAGATACTGCTGTAGTGATTGAGGTCAGCCCTTACTCTCGTAAATGGACTTTGTGACCGGCTAAAAATAACAGACAGTAAAAACACGTATAAAGCCGTTTTTTTCATGGTGTCAAAAGTCTAATCCCGGACAACGGGCGATAGAGTGTTTTCCGGTAGACTTGTCATCTAAACCGGTTGGTGTGATGCCGATCATGATCTCAAAACTACTTGGGGCCACATAACGAACGCTATTTAAGGAGGTTCCGTAAGAAACGCCTACGGACAAATTTTTGAAAATGCGCAATTGATAAATAAAACTTAAAATACTTAAGTTTCTCAACGCTATTCCCCCGCCCATTCTGTTTACATAATACAACATGGCATTAACATCAACAGCCGGATAGTGAAGAATGGTAGCGTTTATGGCTACCGAAGGCATTAATACAAAAATGTCGTTTAATGGTATTTTTCTGCCGTATGCAAAAAAGAAGGTTGGTTTTAATTTTGAGGTGCCGCTAATCCTGTTTCCCTGAAAATCCTGCAATTTGTAAACCGTTATTTGACGCAGGGCCAGATCGATAAAAAATTTCCGGTTATTTAGTCTGAATCCGGGAATTATATCCGGATAAACAAGGGTGCGGAAATTGCTCTTTTCCATAATAGGATCCCTCTTATCGATCGCTATCGGCGACAGATTGTAATTTCTCACACCTGCATAAACACCAAAAGAAGCCACCAACTTCTTTTTTAAAAGCAAGTGTATGGTATAATTGGCATATACTCCATTGTTAGAGAACGGGCCATTTTCTTCCGTATCCAGGTAAACACCAACATTTTGCCAATAGTGATAACTCCTTGGCGGCCGGATGGTCATTGAGAAATTTGCAAAATTTTGTTTTGGCGCGTTATCAAAACCAACCCATTGCCTGTTGACCCCAAACACATAGTTAAACTTCTGATTAATATCTGTACCCGATGCCGCCGGGTTAACGCCAGCCTTATTAAACGCGTATTGGGTGTAAATAATTGTTTGCTGCGCTTCGCATATCGCACACCAGATAATTAAAAAATATATACTACTTCTTTTCAATTCGTGTTTAATGTTATAAGCCCCCACATACGTCCGGTTTTGCCCTTGTCGCGGCGGTAACTAAAAAAATCACTTTCAAAAGTGCAGCGATCCATTGACCAGATATTTTTACCCGAAATGCCAAACGCTTCCAATACAAAGCGATTGCAGGCAACCAAATCGATCTTATTACCATGAAAACACGAATGAGAAAATCCGGTGCTAAAAAATTGTTCTTTCACCTCATTTCCAACTTCAAAGTTATTCCATGAAATACCCGGGCCTATTGCCACCTGAATGTTTTTAGTTTGCGCCCCCAGCTGAAGCATACCTTGAACCGTATTGGCTGCAATTTTACCAACAGTACCTCGCCATCCCGCATGAGCAGCCCCAACGACGGCATTTTCCGGATCATAAAACAGTATCGGGTAACAATCGGCAATACTTACCGCTAACACCAAATTTTTTTCATTAGTCACCAGAGCGTCTCCCTCCTGTTGGCCGGGACGCGCTTCACAAACACCTGTGCCATGCACTTGTTTAAGCGTGCAAAGATTATTTAGAGACTGTTTAAGGGCCTCCAGCGCAAGTTTGCGATTAGATGAAATTAAAGCAGGATCATCTTCATGCCCCCCAAGATTGAGACTATCAAAGGGCGCGTTCGAAAGGCCCCCATACCGGGTGGAGAAACCATGTGTACAACTAATATTTGAGGCGTGAAGCCACATAGTGCTTAAATATAGCTTAGTTTCATCATATTGGTCCTGCCTTTCTCCTTCATGGGCATGCTGGCAATATTTATCACCAGATCGTCCTTCTTCACAAGGCCCCGATCTTTAACATAATCTTTCAGATCATCAATCGTTTGATCGGTACTTTCATACTTGTCATAAAAATACCCTCTTACACCCCATACCAAACTAAGTGTGGTAAGCAAAGATAAGTTATCTGTAAATATAAAAATGGGGGCCTTTGGACGGTGACTTGAGAGTTTAAATGCTGTATAACCACTATTAGTCATGCTGATAATAGCCTGGGCTCCAGCGTGATGAGCGAGGGAACAAGCATTATAACAAATACTATCGGTAATGTAAGTGATGGTTTTAATTTGTGGGGTATGCTCTTTGTAATAAATGCTATCCAGGTCCTCTACCTCCGTAATGATGCGTCGCATCATCTCGATTACTTTCGCCGGAAATTTTCCAACAGAAGTTTCGGCGCTTAACATTACCGCATCCGCGCCATCCATCACGGCGTTGGCCACATCGTTTACCTCAGCACGTGTTGGAGTGAAACTGGTGATCATGCTTTCCATCATTTGGGTAGCAATAATTACCGGTTTCCCAATCTCAACACATTTATTCACAATCATTTTTTGTAATAAGGGGACACGTTCCATCGGCAATTCGACCCCCAGGTCGCCACGTGCCACCATAATAGCATCGGTCACGTCAATAATGTTGTCAATGTCTGTTATCGCTTCCGGCTTCTCTATTTTGGCAACAACCCGCGTACGTTTACCCCTGTGTTTAATTATATCCTTTAATTCAACAATATCTGTTACACTGCGCACAAACGAAAGTCCGATCCAGTCAAAATCCTGATCCAGTGCAAATTCAAGGTCACGAATATCTTTTACTGTTAGACAGGGTAATGAGATTTTTGTATTAGGAAGATTCACCCCTTTTTTGGAAGACAAAAAGCCGCCAACCGTTATGAGGCATCTCACCATATCCTTGCCGTTAGTACTTAACACTTTAAGATGGAGCTTGCCATCGTCGATCAGCACTGTTTCGCCAACCTTTACGTCTTGCGGGAATTGAGGATACGTGATATAAATCTGACTTTCATCGCCTTCCATTTCTTTGGTGGTGATACTGATTTCCTGCCCGTTTACCAGGTTCACCCCGTTATTTTTTACCGTGCCTATTCTCAGTTTTGGCCCCTGAAGATCGCCCAGGATCCCCACGTGGCGGCTCAATTTCTTATTTAGCTCCCGGATGTTCGCAATGGTTTTCAGAACGGCTTCATAGTCTCCGTGCGAAAAATTAATCCGGCAAATATCAAGCCCTTCGTTAAACATGGATTCTAATACAGCAATATCGGCTGTAGCCGGCCCCATGGTTGCAACAATTTTAGTGCGGTTAAATTTTTTCATGAAAATGTCTTTGGTATAAAAGCCCTAAGTTAAAAAAAGGAACGAAGGATAAAAATTAATAGCGGTTATAATATTTGCGGGCAAACGTTATTAAAATGCAATTAGTCAGCGTTAGTCAATCCTACCACCACCTACAATTTTATAATTAACAGGTAGACGAAAACTCACACTGACATTTTTCCCGTCTATTTTAGCCGGTTTCCATCGTGGCATAATGGCAAAAATCCTTACGGCTTCGTAGTCACACGCTTTACATCCAACAACGCCTTTGATTACCTGGATATTTTTAACGTAGCCAAATGAGTTAATTACAAATTTCAAATTTACAGTACCCGAAATACCGGCCTCCCTGGCTTCTATTGGGTACGATAAATTGGCTTGGATAAACCGCGCAAGAGCAGTGAACCCACCTGAAAATTCAGCCACCTCATCAACCCTATCGGTTGAATCTGGATGTGTATAGTTTCTATAATACCAAGGTTCGTTCCAATCAATATTTATCAACCGTTTTTTCGCATTATAGCGTGCAATGAGGTTATTCGCAAAATGATTGCTCGCATAAGTTACGGTATAAGCGGCTTGCCAGGGCTGGAGTAATCCATTGTCATCGAAACTGGTATCGGTTTTCCCACATTCTTTACAAAATAAATCAAAAGATTCAACGTCATTCATGGCAGCCGCGCAAGCCAAATCCTCACAATAACCTTTTTTGTTGTTTAATCGGGAGCGGATCGCAGCCCTGTTAAAGTAAGTATCGGGATGTGGTTCCAAATTGGCCGAAAGAGTAAATAAAGAATCGGCAGCCTCATATTTTTTAAAATTAGATTGTTTAACCCCCTCCTGATAAAGTCGCTCCGCTTCATTACTCTGAGAAATAAGTGCTCCGGTTGCAAATAGCAGTATCCAGCCGACGTTTTTCTTTAGAAGTAACATTTTATTTTGTCTGAAAACTAAAAATATTAAAAACTCACCTGGTACACATCTGTTTTATTGCGTTGAAGATTATTCGCTTCAAAGCCTCCTTCCTGAGAAATCACTTCTTTCAGGTCAAAAACAGAACAACTTTTGCTCAGGCCCTCGAAGATGAGGGTAAACCCCTTCCCATCGTTCAGCGTCCATTGAGGAGCAAAAGAAATATTAAAAGCCGTGATCAATTTCGCCCGTCGGCCGCTTTCTTTTTCGATTAAAAACGTGGAGGGCCAAATTCGGTAAGCATAATCATCGCCACAGGTACAATGAACAATTGTTTGTCTTTCTTCCGACTCGATCGTTTTTACCGCGGTTTCCGCCTCCGGCTTTTCAATTGTTTCTATCATTTTTTTCTTCTTTGCCAGGGTCACGGAAAATAACGAAACAGTTGGGAAGCAACACTTTATACTTCCTAATGGGCTTTCCCAAGTAGTCTTCCTGGACGCACTATCCAGTTTACTTCCGCTTCATCACCTTTTCCACGGCATCAAGTATATTTATGGTATCCAATCCGTATTTGGTCATCAACTGATCTGGCGTGCCACTTTCTCCAAAACTATCGTTCACGGCCACAAATTCTTGTGGTGTTGGCAAATGACGCGATAACAATTGTGCCACGCTGTCTCCCAGGCCACCATTCATTTGGTGTTCTTCGGCCGTTACCACACATTTTGTTTTAGTTACTGATTTAAGAATTGCTTCAGCATCCAAAGGTTTAATGGTGTGTATGTTAATAATTTCAGCACTAATCCCTTTTTCCGCCAGTTGCTCTCCCGCCTCAATGGCCTTCCAAACTAAATGACCGGTAGCAAGAATGGTTACATCCGTTCCTTCATTCAGCATAAGAGCTTTACCAATTTCAAATTTTTGGTCGGCAGGTGTAAAGTTAGGTACCGTTGGTCGGCCAAAGCGTAGGTAAACCGGGCCCACATAACTTGCAATTGCAATAGTTGCCGCCTTGGTTTGATTATAATCGCAGGGGTTAATAACAACCATTCCAGGTAACATTTTCATTAAGCCAAGATCTTCCAGGATCTGGTGGGTGGCGCCATCTTCCCCCAAAGTAAGCCCGGCGTGGGAGGCGCAAATTTTCACATTTTTACCTGAATAAGCGATACTCTGACGGATCTGGTCGTAAACCCTGCCCGTACTAAAATTAGCAAATGTGCCAGTGAATGGAATTTTCCCTCCGATGGTAAGGCCTGCAGCTATGCCCATCATATTTGCTTCCGCAATTCCTATCTGAAAAAAGCGATCGGGATGTTCTTTCTGGAACGCGTCCATTTTTAACGACCCGGTAAGGTCGGCGCATAGGGCTACCACATCATTGTTTGTTTTACCAAGTTCTGAAAGCCCGGCGCCAAAGCCCGAGCGGGTGTCCTTTTTCTCAGTGTATGTATATTTTTTCATTTCTTTTATTATCTGCGATCTGAACTTTTGTTCTCTAATTCCTAAAACAATCTAACGGTCTGTGGCATTCCGGGCTTCACTTCAAAATTACGCTGAACGGTCTGCAACGTTTCCTTGGCAAACTCGTACCGAAATACCACCTTGTATTTTCCCGGTTGTAAATATATAATTTCGTTTTGTAAAGCTGCGTTTAAATTACAAACCCAGGTCACCATTTTCCCATCGTCGGTATATATACTGCCGTGCCCTGCACCCCCTTGTTTAATAAAATTAGTACTGCCACTGGCTGGAATTTTAATGGTATTCACGCTGCTTTGTTTAATTTCCACGTCCTTTAGGATGATTCTGGGAAAGGTTAACACCTCCAGATCGTATTTGCCAACAATGTACTTCTCTTTTTTACCAAACTCCTGAACATTCAGAGTTCGCATGTCATTTCCTTTCCTCACCAACGTTGTTGGATTATATTGTCCAATAGCGCCGTCTAATTCCAGTTTCAAATAACCCTGAGGGGCATCAACATTAATAATATTATGTTGGCCTTTGAGGATGGTAATGTTCTTTTTCTCCTGCGGAGGGATGGTGTGTACTGTCAGGTCATACTTCAGATCAGGGTCAAGTACCAGTGTATCGGGATTACCCCTATGATTAATAGTATGCAGATAATTGTATTTTACCTCACTGGTTCCCGCTTTATAAAAGGTCATGTCCACATCTGTTTCGCTGGCCTTTTTTAATATATCCAGAAGATCCACTTCCACAGTAGTTTGTGAAATCGCCTCGGTTAAAACCAATTTCAACACGTCTTTAAAATTGGCCTCGTTACTCACGTCATAAAACTTACCCATACAGGCAAACACATCTGCAAACTTCACATCCAGACCTACGCCAATTACAAATGGCCTCAAAAAAATACCTTTCTTTTGGAGTTCCAGGCTCACCTGGCAGGGGTTCCCTCCACACTCCTCTATTCCATCGGTAATTAGTATAACAATGTTTCTGCAATTGCTTTTAGGTGTAAAATCGGCGGTGCATTCTCCCAGCGAAAAAGCGATGGGGGTGGTGCCTAAGGGTTCCAGTCGTTGAATCCTCTGTTTTATTTTAATTGAGTTGGTTTTGGCCTCAGCAAATGGTACTTCGAGTTTTGAATCTTTACAATTGCGTTCTGGTTTAAAAAAAGTAGTGTGTCCATAACAGCGTAAGGCCAGTTCAAGATTCGGAATCCCCTGAAGGCTGTCCAGGAATTCACCCATCACCTTTTTGGCCACCTCAATTTTTATATTGCTATTCCATGGCGCGTACATGCTGTACGAGTCGTCAAAAATAAAAAGAATGCGGTTTGTAACCTGTGAACGGAGTTGTAAGAAGGGTGCTGTGAGAAGTAAAAAAATCAAGTATCGTTTAAGCACCATCATACTCTTATTATTAAAGTCGGAATTTTAACTAATTAATAATCAACGCCTGTCATCTGGAGCTGATCAAGAGCTTTTTTCAGCTGTTCGTCGTTTGGTGCAGAGCCGTGCCATTTGTGCGTACCCATCATGTAATCCACGCCCATACCCATTTCAGTTTTCATAAGGATAATAATGGGCTTTCCTTTCCCAAGAAGTGTTTTTGCCTGAGTAAGTGATTCTATTACCTTATCCAGATTATTACCATCCTTATTTTCAAGCACAGTCCAGCCAAAGGCTTCAAATTTAGCTTTTAAATTGCCAAGTGATAAAACGTTTTCCACGTCCCCATCTATCTGACGACCATTATAATCCACCGTGGCGATGTAATTGTCCACTTTATTGCCAGCGGCGTACATAGCGGCTTCCCAAATTTGTCCCTCCTGCAATTCCCCATCGCCGTGAAGGGAATAAACAACCGTATTTTCGTTATTCAATTTTTTACTTAAAGCGGCGCCAATTGCTACGCTCATACCCTGTCCAAGCGATCCGCTTGCAATCCGCACACCTGGTAATCCTTCGTGTGTGGTAGGATGGCCCTGCAACCGGCTGTGTAGTTTGCGAAAAGTTTTCAATTCTTCTACTGGAAAATAACCGGTTCTGGCCAAAACACTGTAAAATACAGGGCTGATATGCCCATTACTTAAAAAGAAAAGGTCCTCGTTTTTCCCATCCATGGTGAAATGGGC
>Ga0075163_10000026_pt1 | contig 154166 bp, 128 predicted proteins | sample JI1023141ADNA_FD_71478 | JGI IMG/M metagenome (GOLD analysis project Ga0075163, IMG submission 71478) | Wastewater effluent complex algal communities from Wisconsin, to seasonally profile nutrient transformation and Carbon sequestration -... | ecosystem: Engineered > WWTP > Effluent > Algae...
CCCATTCCGAACAGAGAAGTTAAGCCCACCCGCGCTGATGGTACTAGGTTAAAACCCGGGAGAGTAAGTCGTTGCCTTTTTTTCTTCAAAGCCTCAATAATTTATTGAGGCTTTTTTTATTTTAATTTTGGTCTGTGAAAAAAGCTCCCCTACTCATTACAGCCATTTGTCTTCTCTTACTGATCATCGGCTATTTCGGTTACACAGCTTTGCAATCACAACGACCTCGTGAAGCGTGGGATCTCGTAAGTAAGGACGCGATTTTTGTTTACGAAGGTGAGTTTAATCACCTATCAGCCAAAGATGGAGATTCAACACTTAATCTATTCTTATCTCACTTCAGCAAGGATTCGATCTCAAAAGGACTTATAGAAATTCTTGGAAAAGGAAGCCTGATCTCCTTTCATCTAACACAGCGAGACGGCTTTGACTTTATAGCTTATTTTCCTCTTTCGAAAGGTCAAAGAGATGATTTTGCCAAGTTTTTGAACACAAGAAAAGGGATAAAATCGAAATCAAGACTGTTTGAGGGATTGGAAATAATTGAATTAGCGTTTACAAAGTCCAGAATAACTTCAATTGTTTTCATAGACGACATATTGGTGATGAGTAACACTTCATTTTTAGTAGAGGATGTTATTCGAAAGTCGGAGTCAGAGACTGAAGGGTTTAAAGAAAGCAATCGTCAGCTATATTCATTTGCTAGAATTGAATCAGATAATGGCAATCTGTACATTGATCTTAAGCGACTATCTGACTTTCAAAACTTGTTCTTCTCTAAGAAGAGCACATCTACTATTGCTCATGATTTGGGGAACGCAATGCTGATTGACCTTAAAGTGAAGGGCAACTCAATTTTGATGAATGGTTTTGCGTTGGACAGTATTCCTTCAAGACCTTCCGTCTTATCCCTATTTAATAAGCAACGCCCTGTGTCATTTGATTTAAAAAGCATACTTCCATCGAGAGCGGGATTTGTGGCGCATTATGGAATTTCTGATTTCAATGAATGGACGAAAGCAAGGGCAAAATTCTGTGAGTTTCACAGGAAAACTGTTTTGGACTCGCTGCAACGACTTGAAAAGCGTTATACGATTACACAACAGAAATTGAGTAAATCAATAGGAGATGAAGTAGCACAATTTACCTTGGGCGATGTTGATAACAATTTATTTGCCATTGAGATTGCGGATAAGAATCTTTTAATGGCGATACTAGAAAGTATAAATTCAGGCTTATCAGATGAGAATAACTACAATGAGAGCTATTCTGGTTATCAAATCAGAAAAAATCAATTGCCTCAATTTGTTCATACTCTTTTTTGGCCGTTGACAGAGCAAACAAATTTTAATTTTTATGTTATCTGCGAAAACTTCCTGGTTTTTTCAAGTGAGCTAGGTGAATTGAAATCATTTTTAGATGATGTGACCTCTGAGACCACATGGACAAAATCAACCGATTGGAATAAATTTCTAGAGTCAACGGCTCAAGAGACTAATGTAAGTTTTTTCCTTAGCAACACTTTCTTTCCGTCCCTAAAGAACGATCTTACTAATTCGTGGAGTTCTTATGGAGATTCTGTTAATTTCTTTAACCTGAATAAGGGAGCCATTCAGTTAAGTCGGCTTGACGAAAATTACTACTTCAATGGCACCTTGTCTTTTTTCCAGTCTAAAAAAACGTCAGCATCGTCAGCTAAGATATCAGGTCGGGCATTATCATTTGAGCGTCCAATTGAATCAAGGCTTTATCAAGTAAAGAATCATTTGAATGGAGCGCCTGAAATATTGATCCAGGATTCTGAGAATAATTTATTTCTAGTATCAAGTGATTTGAAGGTTCTATGGAAAAAAGACATCAGAGATAAAATAAAAGGAGCAGTCACACAGGTAGATATCTTGAAAAACAGAAAGCTCCAGTATTTTTTTGTCACGGATGGATACCTTCACATCATTGATCGGTTGGGGAATTACGTGAAGGGATTTCCGAAAAAAGCGAATACGGGAATTGTTGAATTTTCTTCCGTTGTAGATTATGACAACTCTAAGAACTACAGATTTATAATTGGTAATTCTCTTGGCAAGATATTCATGTACAACAAGGAGGGAGTTGCTTTGCCAGGCTGGCGACCTAACAATAGGAGCAAGAAATTGATTATGTCATTGCAGCATTTTAAAGTTAATGGAAAGGATTACTTAATATCCATAGATGTGGATGGATCCATCTATTCATTCAGTAGAAAGGGTGAGATCAGAAATAATTTTCCAGTTGAAATAGGGCTAACTTCTTACAATGGCAAATTGATGAAAATAGGTGCTGATGACGAATTGCTTTATAGCCTTTCGTCCAGTGGTAAATTGATTCAGTTTGATATAACCGGAAAGGTAACTGAGGCAATAGACCTCGTTAAATCCTCTGTCGACTCTAAATTTTCGATGGCCACTGACATAGCTAAAAATTCATCGGTCATTAGTCGAGTAGACAAGGAGAAGATTGCGGTATTAAGTGTTGATGGAACTACCTTATTTGAGGTGGGTAATCCTGGTTCGGAAAAGATATCACTCACATATTTTGATTTATCACCAACGTTGAAAGTATATTGCTTCTGGGATCGTCAACAAGAGTTTGCCTATTTCTTTGATCAACAAGGTAAATTAATTTCTGAGAGGCCAGTTGAAAGTTCGACAAGTCCAACGGTTATACAAACGAGCGATGATAAGATAGTAGCGTACTCTATTTACAAGAATAAACTTATTCAGACTATTTTTTGATGACACTGGCTTTTATTTTAAGAAAGGTTCTCATGCCGAGTGTTATTCTTGCTTGTGCAGGTCAAGTATATTGCCAGAATCGCGTGAGCCAATTGAGTCGCGAAATTAGCTTTTCAACTGATAACGATATTTATTTTCAAACCGACTATTACTATACAGCGGGAGCAAGTGTTGAATACCGGAGATTAGCATCAAACAACTCACAGCTATTCCGTAGGTTAAAGCCAAAGACAAGCGACTCCAATAGACTAATAATAAACTATCAGTTAGGAAGTAAAATATTTAACCCTCGCAGCATTTTTTTTAATGATAGCAAGACAACTGATAGACCTTACGCGGGATATAGCTATATTGGATTGAACCTCGCTCGATTTAAATCGTCATCAAAAGGAATTGATTTTGGAGTTGAGCTGGGCGTAGTTGGTGAGATCACGGGACTTGATCAATTGCAAGGATGGTTGCATAGGCAAACCCACTTCCTCGTGCCTAAGGGTTGGGATTCCCAAATAAGCAATGAGATGATCATTAATTTGAATCTTAAAATACTGAGAAGTGTTTCAATAGCGCGCGGTGTTGACTTGATTAGCAGTAGTGGGGTAAATGCTGGAACAAGGTTGAATCGAATATCACAGGGGTTTACTTTTCGTTTTTTGCAATTTAACCCGATATCAAATTCTAATTATTTTAAGACCAATCTTAGCTGGGACAAATCCGATACGAAATCGAATAGAGAATTTTTTCTTTTTGCTGGTTTAGGAATGGATTACACGATATCGAATATTTTTATTGAGGGAAGTCTCTTCCGGTTTAACAGAAGCCCCTTTACAACGGCCGCGGTTCCACTAATTTTTAGAACAACTTTGGGGTTGATGTATTCTCACAACCGATCTTCTCTTTCAATAGAAATTCATCATTTAACAAAAGAAGTTGCAAAGGGTACTTCGCATAAATATGGTACCCTCGCCTTTGGATATCGGTTTTAATTACTTGCCTCTTTGCTTTTCAATTGTATCCCACATCTCTGACGGAATATTTTCAAGGTGACTGAATTCGCCTCCACTCTTAAGCCACTCACCACCATCTATTGTAATTACCTCACCGTTCACGTAGGCAGAATAATCTGACAAAAGGTAGGCTGCAAGATTGGCCAACTCCTGGTGATCGCCTACACGCTTAAGAGGGACTCGTTCTGCTGGATCAAATTTTTTCGCAAGATCACCAGGAAGCAATCTACTCCATGCACCTTCTGTTGGAAACGGACCTGGCGCAATGGCATTGCTTCTGATCTTATACTTCGCCCACTCAACTGCCAGTGATCGTGTGAGTGCAAGGACACCCGCTTTGCCGCAAGCTGATGGTACTACATAACCAGAGCCTGTCCATGCATAGGTTGTCACGATATTTAAGAATGAACCAGCCTGCTTTTTTTCAATCCAGTTTTTGCCTGCAGCGAGTGTGACATAATAGGTTCCCTTTAGTACGATGTCAACCACGATATCAAAGGCTCTATGAGAAAGTCTTTCTGTGGGACTTATGAAATTTCCCGCAGCGTTGTTTAAAACACCGTGAATTTGCCCAAACTTTTCTTCTGCTGATTTAATTACGTGAAGTACTTCCTCATATTTCCTGATATCACACGGAACAGCAAGGACAGTTCCTCCGGTTTCATTCATCAATTCCATGGCAGCTCTATCGAGAACTTCTTTTTTGCGACTAGTGATGACAAGATTAGCACCCAACTCGAGCAAGTACTTTCCCATGGCCCGACCAAGTCCAGTACCGCCTCCCGTGATGATGATCGTTTTTCCTTTAAATGATCCCGATTTTAACATTCCGTCCATAGCCAAGACTTTTTATGAAAGATAGGCGGAAGCTCAGTTGCCTTACAATTATTTATGAATAAATTTGTTCAACCATTTTTTAAACTATGAAACGATTATCTATTTTTTTATTGCTGGCTTTTTTATCCAGCTCTTGCATTGTTACTAAAAAGAAGTACGATGACATGCTTGCACAAAAGGTGAAGGCAGAGGGCGAGCTTGCGCAAAAAAATTCTTTGCTGAATAAGGCAACTACCGACATTAATAATTTAAACCAAAGCATTGAGAAGCTAAAACAAGACACTGCTTCGCTTGGTGAAAATTTCAGAGCATCGTCCAGCAAAATGAATGCGCTCAATAAGGAGTATGATCAGCTCAATGCTTATTATAAGAACCTTTTGAATAGCAGCGGCAAACTTAATCGTGATGTGACGCAACAGAAGGAGCAACTTCTGGCCATTCAGGACAACCTGATGAGAACAAGGCGAATGAATGATTCACTTAGCACAAGCCTTGCGGAGCGCGAGAAAAAAGTGCGGGAGTTGGAACAGGTTTTGGCTAACAAGGACAAGGCTGTGACAGATCTGAAAAATAGGATTTCAAATGCGCTACTGAACTTTAAGGAAAACGACCTGACCGTAAAAGTAAAAAATGGAAAGGTTTATGTTTCGCTGGCGGAACAGCTTTTGTTTGGATCGGGTAGCATTGATGTTGACCCGAAAGGCGTATCAGCATTGCAGCAGTTGGGCAAGGCTGTGAAAGATCAGCGGGATTTGCAGATTATGGTAGAAGGACATACCGATAATGTACCAATTTCTAAGAAGTCGCAGTACATGCAAGACAACTGGGATCTAAGTGTTATGCGTGCTACATCCATTACCAAAATACTAACCAAGGCAGGTATCTCATCGAACCAACTGGTAGCGGCAGGAAAGGGAGAGTTTTCTCCCTTGGCTGCAAATGACTCTCCACAAAACAAACAGAAGAACAGAAGGACAGAGATTATCATTACTCCAAACCTGGATGAGCTCTTTAAGATTCTAGGGAACTAGCCATGGGAAGGGCACTTTTTTTAATAATCATTGCTATTGATGTCATTGTCGTTTTCGACATTACTCGAGGTCGTAGAAAAGATATTACGATACTGAATTGGATTGACAACAAGACTAAACTTCTGTGGCTAACAATAGTTATTTTTCTCCCCATTCTTGGCCCGATTCTGTATTACGTAATTGGTAAGAAAAAAGAATGGGTTTGAATTCATCAAACCCATTCTTTTTTAGAAACTGAAGTCTTTTACAGAATCACAATAGCACTCACTTGTTTTTGTTTCATCAGATCATTGAGCTTAGGTAATTGATCACTGAATAGCTTGTCCAACGATTTGAGCTGATCATCAATTTTTCCCTTGATTTCATCATAAACAGCTTTCACTTGAGCTGTAGGACGATAATCACTTCCATCAACTTCTCCGGCCAACGCAGCCATCTTGTTGTTTAGGCGAACCGGATAATTCAATGGATCCTGACCACTTCGATTCTTTGTTTGATAGAGAGTTTCTTCAATCTTTTTCATCTCATCAAGCATTGATTTTGCAAGATCGTTGACATCCTTCATTTCCGATTTATCCTTCAAAGGTTCTGTTACCCGATTAATCTGCTCTCGGGCCGACCGGATTTTTTTGATGGCTTTGTTGGTTTCCGTTACCTTGCCCTGTACCGCTCTTGAAAATTCAAATTGTGCCATGATATCAGCTGCTGTTCCGCTGGTTCTGGGATCTTTTAGAATCTCAAATTCAGTTTCTGAAATTTGTCCATTGACCGTAAGCTTAGCCTTATACGTTCCGGGAATTGCTTTCGGACCTGTGAGTGACCCTGCCCACATAATCAGCCCATCAAAACCTTCGGCATCGGGATAACGCATATTCCAATTGAATTTGTTCATTCCAGGCTTGATTTTAAGCTGTTCTTCTTTGACTTTCTTATCAGGAGTGGTAGCGTATTTTTTAATAAGCGAACCATTGAGTTCCATAATTTCCAGGCTTGCTTTAGCTCCTGTTGTATCCTTTACAAAGAAATGAATGATTACACCCCCCGGATGGTTTTTACCTTCTGTTTTGGAGGCTCCATCACGGAAAGAAAAATCACCACCATTCATCCTGTAACTTGGCATTGGCTTGTAGAGGTGAATTGTGCTCTTGGCAATGTTGTCATTTAGCTGATGTAGAGGCGTGATGTCATCTATTAACCAGAAACTTCTTCCTTGTGTAGCAGCAATGAGGTTGTCATTTTTGATGGTTAAGTCTGTAATAGGTACAATCGGAAGATTCAATTGGAATGGTTTCCAACTTGCACCATCATCGAACGAAATGTACATGCCATATTCGGTACCAGCGTAAAGTAGCCCTTGCCTCTTGAGGTCTGCTCTTACAACCCGGGTGAAGTGCCCGGCATCAATTCCATCCGTAATTTTGGTCCAGGTTTTTCCATAATCCTTTGTTTTGAAAAGATAGGGTTTGTTGTCACCCAGCTTATAACGCGTTGCTGCAATGTAGGCGCTCCCCTTTGCAAATGGATCGAAGTCAATACTATTGACCATGGTCCATTCGGGCATTTGGGGTGGTGTAATTTTTTCCCAATTTTTTCCTGAATCTTTTGTAATATACACAAGACCATCGTCTGAACCTGTCATGATCAGATCCTTTTCATAGGGAGATTCGGCTGCAGCGAAGATGGTGCAATAGTACTCAACACTCGTATTGTCTTTTGTGATGGGCCCTCCGGATGGGCCAAGTTTAGTGGGATCATTGCGTGTAAGATCGGGACTAATGATTTCCCAACTCTCGCCTTCATTGTAAGTTACGTGCAGCACATTAGAGGCAGCGTAAAATTTATCTTTGTTGTGAGGAGAGAACAACATAGGAAAATTCCATTGAAAGCGATACTTCGCGCCTTCTGCACCGTGACCCATGGGATTATCCGGCCAGGCATTAATATTTCTTTCTTCTCCGGTGCGATGATTTTTCCGCACGAGAAGTCCATCATAGCTACCTCCATAGACTATGTCATTGTCTTGAGGATCGACAGCTAGAAAGCCGCTCTCTCCTCCAGCCGTTATTTGCCAGTCTTGTTCTCCGATTGAGAACCCATCTGTGCGATGAGCGATTCGTTGCGTAGAATTATCTTGTTGAGCACCATAAATCCGGTAGGGGAAATGATTATCGGTTGTGACCCTGTAATGCTGCGCAGTGGGCTGATTATGATAGGTTGTCCAATTTTCGCCTGCATCAAACGAGACTTGAGCACCACCATCATCAGCAATAATCATCCGTTGATTGTCTTCGGGTGCTATCCAAAGATCATGATGATCTCCATGAGGAGCATCATACGATTTGAACGTTTTGCCTCCGTCTTTTGATTTATGGTAGGAGACATTCATGACGTAGACAATGTCTTCATCTTTTGTATCAGCATATATTTTTGAGTAATACCACGCACGTTGGCGAAGATTTCGATCCTCATTCACTCTTACCCAACTTTTTCCGGCATCATCCGATCGATACACTCCTCCGTTATCATTTTCAATGATGGCGTAAACTTTATTGGAGTTGACGGGAGAAACGGACACACCGGAGATTCCCCAAATTCCTTTAGGCATTCCTTCGTTCTTTGATATGTTGGTCCAGGTTTCACCACCGTCAGTAGTCTTCCAAAGTGCCGAACCTTCTCCACCGCTTTCAAGACTATAAGGCGTTCTTCTGATTTTCCAGGTAGAGGCGTAAAGCACACGCGGATTATTAGGATCCATACAAAGCTCCACAGCTCCAGCGTCAGCATTGGCAAACAGAATTCGTTTCCAACTTTTTCCACCATCTTCAGAGCGATAAACGCCACGCTCTTCTGAAGATTTAAATAAATCTCCAAGTACAGCAGCGTAAACCAAGTCAGGGTTTTTTGGATGAATGCGAATGCGCGGGATGTGTTTGGATTCTTTGAGGCCAATTGATATCCATGTTTTTCCAGCATCAGTTGATTTCCACATTCCAGTACCAGAAGAAACGTTTCCTCTTACTGTTACTTCTCCACCGCCAACGTAGATTACATTGTTATCCCACTCGCTAACGGCTACAGATCCTATGGAGCTGCCGAAAAAACCATCCGAAATGTTGCTCCAGGTATTGCCGGCATCAGTAGTTTTCCATACACCACCACCAGTTGATCCGAAGTAAAATAAATTCGGTTTGCCAGGCACCCCCGTTGCTGCAGCTGATCGCCCACCGCGGTAAGGACCTATGCTTCGCCACTCCATGGCGCTATACAATTTCTCATCGAAGCCAATGGTTGCTTTGACGGGAGCGTTGTTCTTTTTCTGGGCATTAAGTCCCCCACATACAACGAGGACTATAAAGAAGGGGAGAATCACTTTTTTCATAGAAAGAGGAATTTGATTTATGCTACTAATTAGCCCTAAAGCAGCAAAGTTCCTTGCCATTTTCTATAAAAGGCAAAAAGGGCAGAGTTGCGGATTGATGTTGACTTTTGAATAAACTCCACTATTTTCATGCAAATTTTATTCATGCAAGATCGAAGCTTAAGACCTCTTTTTAGTGTTCCGGTAATCGTGGCAGCGCTTGGCTACTTTGTGGATATCTATGACCTTTTACTCTTCAGCATTGTCAGGAAGCCAAGTCTTAGTTCAATGGGTGTGACGGATGATATGCTTTTTAGTCAGGGTGAATTTCTGCTTCAAGTTCAGATGACAGGCTTACTTATTGGGGGTATCATTTGGGGAATTATGGGAGACAAACGTGGAAGGCTCTCTGTTCTGTTCGGATCAATATTACTTTACTCGCTCGCGAACATAGCCAATGGTTTTGCTACCACCGTAGATCAGTACGCCTTGTTAAGATTTATTGCAGGCATTGGGTTGGCAGGTGAGTTGGGTGCCGGAATAACATTGGTATCTGAGGTACTGCCTCGTCATTTAAGAAGTTATGGAACCACACTCGTTGCTGGAGTTGGATTGATGGGGGCGGTGTTTGCTAATTTTATTTCTAAAAAATTCGACTGGCAAATTGCATACTTTATTGGAGGAGGGCTTGGGCTCGTTTTATTGCTTGCGCGCATCAGCATTTTTGAGTCTGGAATCTTTTTAAAGGTGAAAGAACAGTCTGTTCAGCTCGGTAATTTTTTTCAGTTATTCACCAATAAGGAAAGGTTTAAGAAATTCATAGGGTGTATTTTTATTGGCCTTCCGATCTGGTATGTCATTGGCATACTTGTCACTTTTTCGCCAGAATTTTCAAAAGCACTTAACATTGATGGGGCAATCATTGCGGGAGATGCGGTCATGTTTAGTTACATCGGTTTGTCGGTAGGAGATTTGACAAGCGGTTTTATAACTCAGGCGCTGCGGTCCCGAAGAAAGGTGGTCTTTCTTTACATCTTCTTGACGCTGGCCTTTGTACTACTTTATCTTTTTATGCCTTTCCGAACTGTGGACTTTTTTTATGTTTCATGTTTTTTGCTGGGAGTGGGTATTGGATATTGGGCTCTCTTTGTTACCATCGCTGCCGAGCAATTTGGTACCAATCTGCGTTCAACCGTGGCTACTTCAGTTCCTAATTTTATCCGAGGTACAGTAGTTCCATTGACTTGGTTATTCAAATACCTTCGTGAGTCTTTTGGCATGATCAACGGAGCATTGATGGTAGGCGTGATCACCATCATAATTGCATTGATAGCATTGAGATCCATTGATGAAACATTTGCCCGTGATTTAAATTTCGTTGAGAAGGATTGAAATAAGGGCGAAGCGTTGCAAAACAACTTGGCTCGCTTTTGTTGTTTGTTCTGTTTAAATTAGGGTCTGCCTAATGCAACGATGGAAAGGATCCCGATCTTTAAAGCAATCCTTCGCAACTACGATCCCCAGACTGATGATCACTCAAAAGCCAGATTAATTATTTCGTTTGCCTTATTTGCTGCTGCAATAAGCTTTGGGTATTGGATTATTCATCCATTATTCAATTTTCATGTTCCCCGGGTTCTCTTTGTTACGCTGCCGGTTGGTGTGGTAATTATTGGCTTGTTTCTCTATCTCAGGTTTGCACTATTTTTTGTGGCTACTACTATGATTTCCTTTTTTTGGATTTCATTCATGGTAGGGATAATATATTCAGGAGGGATATACTCGCTCGTCATACCATGGCTTGCATTGATGCCCATGATGGCTCATATTTTAATTAATCAAACAGCATCAAAGTATTGGATTGTGATTTCTGTTCTTTCCATTACGTTCTTCTACTTCAACTTTAAAGATGTTACTCCACTTCAGGATGTAAATGGAGATTACCGATCTCTTTTTTCAGGCATTGGCCTTGTGGTGACTATTTTTCTATTTGCTGATATTTTTAACAATACAAAACAACGGCTCTTAGACGCCTTAACGATTAGTAATAAGGACTTGCGCACACAGCGGGAATTAACAGTTGCTCAAAATGCTGAATTAAAAAACCAACACGATGAAATTGTAGCGCAACATGACTTTATTCAGAAACAGAATGAATTATTGCGGCAGCAGAATGTTGAGATCGAACGCGTTAATGACCTTCTGCTAAAAAAGGTTAATGAAATTTTTCGAAGCAACGAAACCCTGGAAAAGTATTGGAATATTTTATTGGAAATCTCGAAGAGCAAGAGTATAAACTTTGGAACGTACGAAGAATCTTTACGGCATATTATAAAAACAGTGGCCTTGGGCTTAAACACGCACCGGGTGAGTGTCTGGGAATTTAATGATGAAAGAAATAGTATTCAGTGCAAGGTAATTTATGAAGCTAAAGAAGATCGATACTCTATTGAAGAGGAGTTATTAGGGAAAGATTTCCCCAGATACTTTGAGGCATTGCGCACGGAGGAAATCATTCCGGCTGACGAGGCCAGTGCCAATAGACAAACCTTTGAATTCAGACAGCATTATCTTGAGCCGAAAAGAATTGTTTCCATGATGGACACTCCTTACTTTATTGATGGCAAGCTCGGTGGCGTGTTATGTTGCGAACATAAAGATGAGAAAAGACATTGGAAGCCAGAGGACATATTATTTGCGCAGTCGCTTTCCGATATTATTACACTTGCCTATCGTGCTTCTCAGCGTAGGGAATATGAGATGAAACTTCGATTGAGGCAAAAGGACACAGAGCGTGAGAATATGAATCTTGAAGAGCAGGTAAAATTGAGAACCCTGGAACTTCAGGCTCAGAATAGACAGCTTACCGAATATGCTTTTATAAATTCACACCTTCTGAGAGGACCCCTAAGCAGGATTTTGGGATTAATTAATCTGATTAATTATTCTGATATAAAGGCAAAGGAAACAGAGCTTATTGAACACTTGAAATTGTCAAGTGAAGAGTTGGATGACGTGGTGAAGAAAATAACGGGAATGCTCAATGCCCCTGATTTTCTGGATAAGCGAGAGTAGGTTTTGCTTCCCTAGGTCATTTGTTACGCTATCGCACCCATGTAATTTTTCCCCACTTTTCTCAGGAAAAAAATGACGGCAGTTGGGGATATTTGTAAGCTCCTTTCTCTCAAATAAAGATGATTTTGGTTGACAACACCATGAATTGGGTGCGTTTTGCATTTGTCTTTTGCCTAATGGCAATAGGCAACTGTGCTATTGGCCAGAATTTACCCTTGATCGATAGTTTAAGAAGCCAATTGGCGATTGCTAAACCAGCGGTGAGATTTGGGCACCTTAACACCATCGGATTTGAATACCGGAACTCAATCCCCGATAGCGCCATTATCTATTGTAAGAGGGCCTATGATTTAGGAAAGGAATTAGGGCTAACCAAGCAATTATCCAAGCCGTTAAGTTTTATAGGTCTTGCGCATGCGAATAAGGGCGACTATAAACAATCTCTTTTTTATCACTACCAGGCGATAGAAGTAGCAATTGAACAGAACGACTCGTTACAATTGGCACACGGTTACAACAACCTGGGAAGAATGTTCTTTGACGGTGGTGACATGGGGCGTGCTTTTGACAACCTCATCAGAGCTAAAGTACTTTTTGAAACCCTAAAGGATAAATCGGGGCTTGCCTACGTTTATCGAAGTTTGGCAAGCTTATATAAAGCACAGAAGAACTTTTCAGAGGCGTTAGAGATGTCGACACGCGCACTGGAACTTCGAAAGCAGATTGGAGAACCGCGACCAATCGTCTCTGCCTTTATGGAATTGGGATTGGTGTATTATGATATGAACGACTTACAACAAGCTCTGGCCAAGTTTGCATTCGCTGACTCGATTGCATCTAAAATTAACGACCCGCTCACACGTGCGGAGTTAAGCCTGGGTATTGCAGAAATTTTATATCAGCAGAATGAATATGAGAAGGCATTTAATGCAGCAAACAAAGTGTTGATGGGTGTGTCGGAGCGAGCTAATCAAAAGATATTTCTGAGAGCATCTATAATCAGGGCTAAATATTATTTTCATCAACAGCAATATGCTGAAGCTATACCAATTCTTGAGAAAATTGTTACCGATGCTGAAAATTCGGGTATATCTGTATTTCAGCGCGATGCATTGTTCGTCTTAAGTGAAATCCATCAGCGCAAAAATAATTTCCTCAAAGCAGAGGAATTTAAGCATCGCCACCAGATGCTCAACGAAAAAATCCAGAACACCGATCTCACAAGACAAGTTGAGCGACTTCAGTTTCAGCTTGAAATAGAGAAGAAGGAGAAGGAGAATGAATTACTTAAGGCAAATAGAGAAAAAGATCTTGCGCACATCTCCAATCAGAAATTTCAGAATATCTTTTTAGTAATTATTATTATCATCGTGAGCATTGGAGCTTTCTTTTTATGGAAGGGAGGACAGAGGCGAAAATTGATTAACAGCCAGTTGGAATTAAAGAATAAGCAAGTATTGCAGCAGGGAATGGAGATAGCTGAAAAGAACGAGCACCTATCAGCCAGAAACAAGGAACTGTCTGACCTTAATCATGAAAAAGATACCTTGATGAATATTGTGGCTCACGACTTAAAATCTCCGTTGAACCGGATCTTTGGCCTTGCTCGTTTAATTGAGATGGAAGGAAGTGGTAAGCTTCAGAAGGAATACGTAAAGCTTATTAAGGACGTCACACGTTCGGGTTTGGATTTAATTACCGATCTACTTGACGTAAGTGCTCTGGAGGAAGCAACTAATGGCCCTACTATATCAATGTTTGATCTTTCCATTGTGATGGAAGATCGAATAAATTTTTATCAGGTGGGAGCCCGAAACAAGGACATACAATTAATCTTACTAAACGTTTCTCCTGGTAGTATTTCTTCTGATCCGGACTACATCAGCCGGATCCTTGACAATTTACTTTCCAACGCAATAAAGTTTTCACCCAAAGGTTCAACGGTCGTTGTTAATGGTGAAGTGAAGGATCATCGCCTTGTGCTATCTGTTAAAGATCAAGGTCCGGGAATTTCACAGGAGGATAGGATATTCATTTTTCAAAAATTCAAGAAACTCAGCGCACGACCAACGGGAGGGGAGAGTTCCAATGGTTTGGGGTTAGCGATTGTTAAGACGCTGGTAGACAGACTTCACGGAGAAATTGAATTGAGAAGTGAAAATCGCAAGGGGAGTGAGTTTCTGGTGAAAATCCCAGTAAAAGTGCTGGAGAAAGTTGTTATATAAAATATTTGAGGTTGACATTAAACTCTTCTTGAAAGGCCAAGTCTAAAGGCCAAAATCACATAACTATGAAAAAATTAATTGTAGTAACCTCTTTGTTTGTCTTAATTAATATGGTCGCCTTTGCACAGGACAGAACACCCCGGGCTAATGCAAGACAAGGCGCGCAGCGTGCACGCATTCATGATGGCCGTCAGGATGGTGAAATTACCAATAAGGAAGCTGCAGTGTTGAATTCTCAACAAAGGCACATTCGCAGAAGCGAGCGCAGGGCAAAAGCCGATGGCGATGTAACGCTTGCTGAGCGTAGACGCCTGGAGAAAAAACAGGATAGGGCTAGCCGCAGCATTCGCAGGGCCAAGAACAACGACATCGATAAGAACGACAATTAGCAAATCTGTCGCCCCAAAACTAAAACACCATCCTGTTATAAGGATGGTGTTTTTTTGTGCGCTTCATGATTTCGTGTCAGACCTTTTCCAGCGCTTGATTTAGATCGGCCATCAGATCTTCAACATCTTCAACTCCAATACTGAGTCGGATCAATGAGTCGCTCAGGCCATTCTTGATTCTTTCTTCTTTTGGAATGCTTGCATGCGTCATGGAGGCAGGGTGATTGATAAGAGACTCTACTCCACCCAATGATTCTGCTAACGAAAAAAGTTCAACACTTTCCATAAGTTTAGTGGCGTTTGCAAGATTGTCATTCTTCAATGTGAATGACAACATGCCTCCAAAGTCTGTCATTTGTTTTTTGGCGATGGCATGATTGGGATGATCTGTAAACCCGGGCCAATACACTTTCCCCACCTTGGGGTGGTTGGCCAGGTACTCAGCAATCTTTTTTCCATTGAAACAATGGCGCTCCATTCTAAGATGCAATGTCTTTATACCCCGAAGCACGAGAAATGAATCTTGCGGGCCAGGGACAGCTCCACAGGAGTTTGTAATAAAGGCGAGCTCCTGATAGAGTTTCTCATCGTTGACTACCAAAGCTCCCATGATAACATCGCTGTGTCCACTGAGGTATTTTGTAACAGAGTGCATAACGATGTCTGCTCCCAGCGCAAGCGGATTTTGCAGATACGGTGAAGCAAACGTGTTGTCAACTGCTACGAGTATATTATTTTCTTTTGCAATTTCTGTGCAAGCTTTGATGTCAATAATCCGCATCAATGGATTGGAGGGCGTTTCAAGCCATAATAATTTTGTATTTTTATTGACATGGGAGCGAATATTCTCAGCATTTGTCAGGTCAATGAAATGAAACCTGATGCCAAAGCGTTCGAATACTTTTTTGAACATTCTGTACGAGCCGCCATACAGGTCGTTGCTGGTAATTACTTCGTCTCCAGGGTTGAGCAATTTGATAACGGCATCTGTCGCGCCCATGCCCGAAGAAAAGCAAAGCCCAAATTTTCCATTCTCTAACGCTGCAATACTTTTTTGAAGTGCATTTCGGGTAGGGTTTGCTCCCCGCGCGTAGGCATACCCCTTATGTTTTGAAGGGGACTCCTGCACGTAGGTTGATGTCTGATAAATGGGAGTCATAATGGCTCCGGTTGAAGGATCGGGTTCTACCCCTGCGTGAACTGCTTTCGTTCCAAATTTCATGCTATCTGAGTTTGAGTGGCAATATTAAACATTCCGGAATTAGATTTTGAAAGGGTGATAAAAACAATTGAATTGTTAAAGGCTTGTTAAGAGTCCAACCAAGTACCCCTTCAGGCCGTAGAATCGGAAAATAACGAAGAGCAATGACGAATGAGCAAAAGACAGATCGGAAACTCTTAATGTGGTTCCTGGTTACACTTCTCATTGCTATTATACCCTGGTTTATTTCCCCTTCGCAAAAGGCGAGTAAAAAAGAGAATTCAAGTCCGGTTAAACGAGAACAAAAAAAGATATCAGAAGGATGCGCATGAAATTTGCGAATCAAATACCCCTGTTGACATCAAATTTCTCGAGATAGTCGGCTACTCTTCGCAGCACACTTCCCCCCAAAGCCCCGTCAACTACGCGATGGTCATACGAATGGGAGAGGAACATCTTATGGCGGATGGCAATAGCATCGCCATATGGAGTTTCAATGACAGCCGGTTTCTTTTGAATAGCTCCAATAGCCAAAATTCCAACCTGTGGTTGCATGATAATAGGAGTACCCATTACATTTCCAAAGGTTCCTACATTCGAAATAGTGTAAGTGCCGCCTGCCAAGTCATCCGGCTTTAGTTTATTTTCCCTTGCGCGTTTTACAAGATCGTTAACTACTTTGGCCAGGCCGGAAAGATTATACTGATCAGCATTTTTAATGACCGGTACTATAAGATTGCCTGAAGGCAAGGCAACGGCCATACCGATATTGATATCTTTCTTTTTGATGATCCGATCGCCATCTACCTGAATGTTAATCATCGGATAATCTTTTATGGCAAGTACTACCGCTTCCATAAAAATTGGAGTGAAGGTCAGTGCGTCACCTTCGCGCTTCTGAAATTCGTTCTTCACTTTGTTCCTCCAGAAAACGATGTTGGTCACATCCGCTTCTACAAACGAAGTGACATGAGGAGACGTTCGCTTGGAGTCCACCATACGTTCGGCAATCATCTTGCGCATACGGTCCATTTGAATAATTTCATCGCCTGCGCTGATTGATGCCGGTACTAAAGGAGTAGAGGAGATAAATGTTCCTGCCGATTTTCCCGGTGTTGGAAGAGCTCCACCTGCTTTTCTGTGTTGAACATACGAGAGAATATCCTTTTTTGTCACCCTTCCTTCTGCACCTGAGCCGGAAATGGTTTCCAATTCTGCTACCGCGATGCTTTCTTCTTTGGCAATATTTTTTACGAGGGGTGAGTAGAATCTGGAGGAGGATTTAAAATCGGTAGCATGACTATGACTTGCACCGTTGGCGGCTACTGTAGCTGCAACTTCCACTTTAGGTTGCGCTCCTGGTTTTTTCTCTTCTTTAGGAGCAGTAGGAGTTTTACTATCGGCACCATCGGTTGAAATGATGGCGATCGCCTTTCCCACCTTCACTACCTCACCTTCTTTGGCAAGTACTTCTTTGAGAATACCACCATGCGTAGAGGGAACTTCCGTGTCTACCTTATCGGTGGCTACTTCCAGCACTGATTCATCCTGCTCTATTTTATCTCCTGGCTTTTTGAGCCAGTTTAAAACAGTAGCCTCCATAATGCTTTCGCCCATTTTGGGCATAATCAGTTCTACAAGTGCCATAATTATTCTATTTCAGTTAACAAAGTTAGTATTTTTTATACTCCCCGCTAACGATTGAAAAGTGGCAAAAGGAATTGAATTGGTGGCCCTTGTGCTCCTTGTTAAAATTTCTTTACGCCTCATTTTGGCGAAATATTCTTTTGGGTTTTAGGAGAGGTAACCGGAACCTGCCATGCGATTTTTTGTGAAGTTAAATGAATTTCGTTTATTTACTTGACAAAATATAAGGATATATATGGCTAAGGAATACTTGGGTGAATTTGAAGAACTGATTTTGACCATGGTGGCGGCCTTGCAAGAAGATGCGTACGGAGCTGCCATTAGTGAGGAAATTGAAGTGCGCATGAGGCGCGAAGTAAACTTGAGTGCTGTGCATGTAACGCTGTATCGATTGGAAGATAAAGGCTATGTCAAGTCGAGTATGGGAGGGGGAACGAACGAACGTGGCGGCAGAAGGAAGCGAATTTTTACAATCACCAGTGCCGGCATGGCAATGCTACGGGCCATGAAACAATCGCGCGTGGAGTTGTGGAAATTGGTGCCGCAGCTGAAGATAATGTGATTATGAGGCATGCCAACCCGCCATCATGGTTTTTACGATTTCTTCGACTCATTTGTCCTGCTCACCTCTACGAAGAAATTGAAGGTGATCTTATTCAGAAGTTTAATCGTGATGTGAAAAATTTTGGAGAGAAGAAAGCGAAGCGAAGACTACTGTGGAATGTGATTCGGTTTTGCAGACCGGGGATTATTCTCAGAAACAAACCATCATTCTACATCAACCCATCGCCCATGTTTAAAAATTATTTAATTACCAGCATTCGACATATTAAGGGAAGTAAACTCAATTTCGGGTTTAAACTAGGAGGCCTTACACTCGCCATTTTTAGTTTTCTTTCCATCGTTATGTATGTGTCCTATCAGATGTCGTATGACATGCATCATAACGATTATCAAAATATTTACCGTGTAAATACTCAACTAAAAGAAAACGACCAGGTAGAAAAATATGCCATTGTACCGGACGCCATCGGACCTATACTGAAACAAAATATTCCGGAAATAGAAGCGATGGTTAGAACACGGTATGCACATGGCTCTTATCTCCGGTACGAAGAAAAAAGCGCTCCCAGTGGTGGCTTATTGATGGAAGCAGACAGCACCTTATTCGAAATAGTAAAGTTCGACTTTATCGAAGGTTCAACTAATGCATTGAAAATCCCGAATGGTATTGTGCTAACAAGAAAAATCGCTGAGAATCTTTTCGGAACGGCCAGCGCTTTAGGCAAGCTGATCAAAATCAGCAACAAAGAAAAGGTGTATCAGGTAACAGCCGTCATAGAAAATCCAAGCCATACGTTCATGGGTATTGAAGCAGTCATGCTGAATGAGATCGAATCTACTCTAACATTCAATAGTATTGTATCACCTGGCGAATTTGACCGGTCGTCTGCTCTTTTTGTTCGACTGAAAAAACCAGTGACAGAAGAGCTGAACTCAAAAATAGAATCGGTTCTGAACAGGTTCATCGACAAATCAAAGCGACAAGAAGGGGGCTTTGGCCTCTTCTTTCAACCCATTTCAGATGTTTATCTCGGCTCGGAATATAGAGCGGAAGTAGGTCGCAAGGGCAGTGCTGTTTATGTTTATGCATTTTCTGTTCTAGGAATTTTGCTATTAATCGTTGCCAGTATCAATTATGTTAATCTCTCGATTGCTGATTTCAGTAGTCGTGCGCGCGAAACGGGCGTGCGCAAAGTGTTGGGTGCACGAAAACATCAACTCGTGTGGCATGTGACCCTTGAAACGTTGTTGTTCAGCCTCATCGCATTGATATTGGCACTTGGCACGCTGTACCTGTTGTTTCCAACCATAACGCAGTTGCTGGATGGTGACCTGCGCTTTGGTATGTTGCTTAACACCAACGTAATGATACTGGCAGGTGCAGGCTTGGTTGTTTTACTCTTCTTTTCAACCTACTTCCCGGCAAAGATGTTTACGACATCGGGTGTGATCCAAAATCTCAAATCTAAAAACAGCGGATATAATTCTTCACTCAGCAGGATTTTGTTGCTTGCTCAATTTAGCATTTCAGCCATATGTATTAGCTGCGCAGTAATGGTTGGGAAGCAAATTAACTTCATTCACAACAAAAATCTTGGGTTCGACAAAAAGAATCTATTAATGTTAAATATGCCGCGAGGATTCACTGTCAATAACATGACGTCATTTAAACAAGAACTTAAACGGGTTGTAGGAGTCACTCAAGTATCAAACAGTTCGTTTTTTATAAGTGGTGGATACGGGACGGATTGGTACTTTGTAGAACAAGAAAGTAAGCCGGAGATGAAGCAAATTGAATTGCATGAAGTTTTCTCTGATGACGAACTCTTCGCGACACTAGGGATAAAAATTTTGCAAGGCCGTTCTTTTGATGCCGAAATTCCATCGGATAGTGGTGCGGCTTTTATTGTGAATGAATCGGCTGTGAGAGAGCTGGGTTGGAAAGAGCCATTGGGTAAACGCATCTACACGCATCCCGAAGAGAAGGGCAAGTGGGACGGAACTGTAGTGGGTGTTGTTTCAGATATCAACATCAGTCCGTTGTACGACAAAGTGAAACCACTGGTGATGCGATTGCCGTGGACGAACGAGTATCCTGACGGTTTTATTTATGTCCGCTACACAGGTGATGCAAAATCCGTTGTTCAATCAATAGAAGAAAAATACAAAGCAATCATGCCCGGCTACCCGCTTAACTGGTTTCACGTGGATGAGATGTATGACAAAAGCCATGAGAAGGAAAACAAAGCATTTGCGTCACTTCAATTTAGTACACTCGTTATCGTTTTGATTTCAGTTCTTGGAATTTTTTCAATGGCCATGTATATGTCTGTGAAACGGATGAAGGAGTTTGGTATACGCAAAGTATTGGGCGCATCGGTGACCCAGATTTCCATGTTGCATATAAGCTATTTCGTGCGGCTCGCATTGATTGCCTGTACTGTTGCGTTGCCGATTGCATTTATTCTTGTCGGGGAATGGCTAAGTACATTCGCTTACCGAGTCGATGTAAGTTATTTACCATTTGTTTTGGTCGCGTTAGTTTCCGTAGTGATGGTGACGCTATCTGCGGGATACTCCGCGTGGAAATCTGGTAGAATGAATCCTATTGATGTGATTAAAATAGAATAATGAAATTTATTTTCAGATTTCTCCGCAACATTTGCCCTGCTCATCTCTACGAAGAAATTGAAGGTGATCTTATCCAGAAGTTTAATCGTGATGTGAAGAATTTTGGAGACAAGAAAGCGAAGCGAAGACTGGTGTGGAATGTGATTCGGTTTTGCAGACCGGGGATTGTGTTTAGAAACAGATTTTTCTTTCAATTAATAAATGCTAATATGATACGTAATTATTGTATTGTTTCATTCAGAAACATTCGAACCAATCCCCTTCATTCATTCCTCACTATTTTTAGCCTTGCGATCGGTTTTGCTTCTTGCCTTGTTATTTATCTTTTCATAGCTGGCGAAAGGAGTTTTGATGATTTTCATGCAAAGAGATCGCTCATTTATCGTCTTTACGAAGTTCCTCACTTTTCTGGGACAGGCGCAGAAAAAGTGGCGCTTACTATGGGTGGCATGGGGCCCGCAATGGCTAGCGACTATCCGGAAGTCGCCAGCTTTACACGCTATTGGAACAAGGGTAAGATGGCGTTCAATGATGGCGAGACACAATTTATTGTTAATAACGTGGCGGCTGTCGATAGCACATTTCTAAACATCTTCAATTTTACGCTAAAGGCAGGCGACCCAGCGACAGCGTTGCAGCAGCCCAATTCCCTTTTATTAACTGAAGAAATTGCCTTGAAATTTTTCGACAACGCAAGCCAGGCGGTCGGTAGAGCAATTACAATTCAGGGTGTTGAATTTAAAATTACAGGCGTGTTGCACGACCTACCCGACAACTCTCATCTTCAATTCGATGCACTCCAATCTATCTCGACCTATGTGAGTAAAATCCCAACATTCAATTCCAACTGGGACGAGAATTTTTTAAACACCTATCTGCTGGTTCACCCGGGCGCAGACCTTCCTGTTTTGGAATCCAAATTTTCTGATTTCATGTTTCGTCATACTGGCAAAAAGGATATTGGTGATAGCTACTCGCTTTATTTGCAACCCTTGAAGGAAGTGCATTTGAATTCAACGGATATAGCACATGATTACAATAACTACCGAAAATTCAATGGTACCTATCTAACGCTATTTGAAATCGTTGGTGTTTTAATATTACTGATTGCTGGTGTAAATTTTATGAACCTTACGATAGCTAGGGCATCGCATCGCTGGAAGGAAATTGGTGTACGAACATCCATAGGGGCAAAAAAGACACAGCTCTTCGGGCAATTTATTTTCGAATCTGCCTTACTGTCAATCATTGCTCTAGTTGTGGCGATCTTACTTGACTTCGCCCTTATCCCTTCACTTAATCAACTTGTCGGACGACAATTGGTATTATCATCCCTACTTGATCATCCACTTCACATAGCATCCATCGGGGTGATTACCGTGTTACTCGGCCTGTTAACCGGAGTTTACCCCTCATTTTATATGACCTCTTTCAACATGGCATCCGTGTTGAAGGGTATTGTTAATAGGCAGCGCAATTCTGTTTTTAGAAATGCTCTTGTTGTGCTGCAATTTGGACTGGCAGTTGCCATGATAGAGTGTACCATCGTGGTAATGAAACAGCTTTCGTTTATGGAAAATACGGAAATGGGTTTTGTGAAGGAGCAAATCATGCTGCTGGATATGAACGATGAGGTCAATCAAAAATTTGAAACGCTAAAAGCGGAATGGTTAAGAGACAACAAATTAATTTCGGGCGTGACCGCCTCAGGTCAGCGGCTTGGAAACAATTTTAATTCGTGGGGATTCAAAATCAAATTAGATACAGGGATTTACCGCTTTACTCCTTCCAACGTAAATGTTGATTACGATTATCTGAACGTTTACGGAATAAAGTTGAAAGAAGGGCGTAGTTTCCAGAAAGATTTTATAAATGATAAAGGGCGCGCCTTCATCATTAATGAAACTATGGTGAGTGAGTTGGGGATAAAAGAACCTATTGGAACGCCTGCTGGTCACGCTTGGTACGAAAATGATTCCCTTGGCGCTATCATTGGCGTGGCCAAAGATTTTAATTTCAATTCCTTTCATCATAAAATCAACACACTTGCTCTCGTATGTCACCCTGAATGGGGTTATAATGAGATATCAATAAAAATAGACGGGACGCAGGCTCAGGAAGCCATTGCCGCAATAAAAAAAGTATGGGAAGCTAATGTATCTTCTTATCCATTCAATTATTCATTTTTGGATGATCATTTCGATGCGTTGTATAGATCAGATCAGCAAATGGGTTCTATTGTAACTATCATGGCCTTTATCGCAATTCTCATCTCATGTATTGGATTGTTTGGTCTAGCTGCGATCAGCATGGAAAGAAAAACAAAAGAGATAGGAATCCGGAAAGCTCTCGGTGCTTCCGGATCTCAGATTGCTGCGTTGCTGTCTGAAAATTTTGCTAAACTAATTTTTATAGCGTTTATTCTAGTCAGCCCGGGAGCCTACTTTTTATTATCACGTTGGCTTGAAAATTTTGCTTATAAGATTACCCTTCACCCATTGCTGTTTTTGGCAGGCGGACTTATTGCATTTGTCATTGCTTTATTGACAATAAGCTATCATACGCTCAAAGCAACCCGTGAGAACCCTGTGAGGTCGCTGCGATATGAATAGCCCTACAATGTTGTGCTGAAGGCAAATCAATTTAAGACGACACCGCTCCCTTTAATTTTACGAAATTGTGATAATTGAACAACACCAGCGCAAGAGCAATGATGATGTAGCCAACTATCTGTATGGTGGTGATCGTTTCATTGAAAACCAAAAAGGCAATTGTAAAATTAAGCAATGGGTTAATATACATGAGAATGCCTATCGTTGCAGAATTGATTTTGTTTAGTGCAAAAAGATTAAGGAATAAAGGGAACACTGTAAAGAAGCCGGCAATGATTATAATTATCGTATAAAATTCTATAGTCACGGGTGTTGACTGAATTAACTGACCATAAAACAGATTTAAAATTAGAAATGAGAAAAGCACCTGGATTCCAAGCATAACCATACGATCGAAACCTTGGTTTCTGCGTTGAGTGATCAAATACAAAGCATAGGTAAGTGCCGTTAGAAAACTATAACCAAGTTCAAGCAAAGAACTGATCCCCATCATAACACAGCTTAAGCCGCAGAGGCCAACCGCTATCCACTGCAAGGTGGTCAGTCGTTCTTTGATTAGCACAAAGCCTAATATAGCCGTAATCACCGGGCAAATTAAGTACGAGAAGGAAGCAGTCTTTATGTTAATGTTATTGACAATATAAATAAAGGTGAGCCAGTTGATGGTAAGTAACGTTCCGCCTGCGAGCGTCAGAAAGATTACTTCCTTTTTTTTGGTTGGTGAAAAGGAGCGGAAATAGGCTAAGTCGGTTTGAATGTGCTTTCTTCTAAAACCAAGGACGATTGTCAACAAGATGAGTGTAGAAAAAAGAATTCTGAAGTAGAGAATTTCTCCGGCTGCATAGCCGCTAAGTGCCTTTAGCAGCAGAGGAAAGAACCCCCAGATGACAAAAGCAGAGATGGCTGCAGCATAGTGTTTTTTCATTGTTTATTGCAGGATGTGCTTATGAATGTAAAATTGAATTTCTAACTCACATTGATTGCTGAGCGGAGTAAGAATCAATAATCTCTTTTTACCGAAGTCTTTAATGACATCTCCTTCACTACGCGATAAAGAAATTCCTGGCCTTCGTAAAAGGACTTTACATTAATCCGTTCATCCTTTCCATGAGCACGCACGTCTGTCACATCGCTGAAGATACCGCAGACACCGTAAGTTGGGATACCTCCATTGCGCAGGTACGCGCCATCTGTAGCGCCAGTTGACATAGTGGGAATAACGGGAACTCCTGGCCACATTTTCTCAGTAACACGTTCAATAGGAGTAAATACATCAGGATTGAGTGGTGATGGCGGGCTTGGTTTCGCGGCTTTAAGCGCAGTAACTAAAATGCTATTGTCAGCAAAAACACTGATCAGCGTTTCTTTTACTTTTTCCGGATCTTCACCGGGAAGTATTCTACAGTTTACAGTTGCGCTAGCTGTTTGTGGCAGCGCGTTTTCAGCATGACCACCACTGATCATCGTAGCCACGCATGTAGTGCGAAGCATAGCGTTGTAATTTGGAAATACGGAGAGACGTGCAACAGCTTCGCTATCGGGTGGAGTTTTAATAATTCCTTTCATGTCTTCTGCAAGTTGGCCCGTTTCGATTTTAGAAGTCCGGTCAAAATATACCCGGGTACCTTCATTTAAGGTAACAGGAAAATCAAAACGACCAAGATTATCCAGCGCACGCGCCAGGCGATAGATGGCATTGTCCTTACGAGGCTGAGAGCTGTGACCTCCGCGGTTTTTTACCTCAAGCTTAAAGCTTTGAAATACTTTTTCACTTAACTGTACCTGGTTTAGAATTTTTTTGCCATCCTGTTCCTGGCCTCTTCCGCCCTCGTTCAGTGCGTACTCTGCGTCAATTAGACCTCTGTGATTTTTAAGTAACCAGTCAACACCATTAAAATCACCGCCTTCTTCATCTGCTGTAAGTGCAACGATGATATCGCGATCGGGAATAAAACGTTCTTGTTTGAAGCGGATCAGGTTGGCCACAAAGATGGCCGCCATGGCTTTGTCGTCACTGGAGCCACGCGCATAGTAGAAGCCATCAATCTCCTCGAACTTGAATGGATCGGTAGTCCAATCTTCTTTCAATGCTTCGACCACGTCAAGGTGAGCAAGGAGTAACAATGGTTTTCTTTTTCCGCTACCGCGAAGGGTTGCCACCAAATTGCCCTTACGGGGATCGGGTCCACCAATAAAAATATCCTTATCTGTAAATCCTGCCGCCTTTAATCTTGCGGCCATAGCCTCGGCAGCCTTTGTTGTATTGCCTGAGGAGTTGGTTGTATTGATTTCGATTAGCTCCTTAAATATATCGTGAGTGAGTTGTTGATTGGGTTGCGCGATGGCCGTTGAAAAGCAAGCTATGGCAAACAGTAGAGTAATATTTTTCATGAGATAAGATTTATTGTCAATTCTAATTACTTCCTTCTTCTTCCTTCGCTTTCTCTAACGCATCATAAGTAAGATCTCTTACTTTCTTGATCTTTTCCATCTCTGATTCCAGATACGCACGGGCTTGCTCCTGGTCTACAGAGTCGGGTAGTGGATTAAACTTATGCATCCAATCCATCATAGCGTTGCTGGCTGAGTCCAGGTTTGAAATTACTTGTTCAAGTTGTTGCTTCTTTTCAAGAACCATATCCGGGGAGGCTGCAATTTTTTCCTGAATCTGTTTTTTGAGACGATAAATCTCGTCCGACTTAGGCATAATCTCGTCATGTACCTCCATCACCTGATTATATAAGGCCGTATTTGGATTATTATCCTCCGAATCGGAGTCAGTATCTCCGTGACCTGAATGTTCGCCTCCTTTTCCACCGCAGGCAGAAATGAATAGGAGGGAGATGAAGAGAAAATTGATAATTGATTTCATAGTTAACTTGTTTGATGGTAAAGGTAATTTATTTGGTTTCGTCAACCAATGCACACTCGATGGCCGACTAAAACAACTAACACTAGTTAGTGATAGGTGCTATATGGTATGTTTTGTCACCTCAATCTCTCGCGAACAGGAGCAATGATTGCTTTGGATACACGATGTTAAGCTGGCGCCATAAATTTTTATACAAATCTTTGATGCTTAGTTGCGTAAACGGAAATTTTGCTCTTTCTTAGCAACACCAAGTAAGAACAATGATCAACAACGGCTTTTATTTTTATTACTTTTTTGGAGCCCAGGCGGGACTTCGAAGAGCCTTTTGTTGAACTTAAATAGAAACAAAGAAACTCAGAAAAGTCCCCCGAATAATCGGGGGATTTTTGTTTTAGATAGGTTTGAAATGAAGAAAAAGAAGAAATTAAAGATTGCCATTCAAGGTATTGCGACCAGTTTTCATGAAGTAGCTGCCATGACTTACTTCAATGAGCCTATTGAGACTGTTGAATGCCTTTCATTTCATGCACTCTGTGAATCGTTGAAGAACGGTAAAAGTGATTTTGCCGTGATGGCCATTGAGAATTCTATCGCGGGAAGTATTCTTCCAAATTACTTTTTGTTGCAGGAATATCATTTCTCCATCATCGGTGAGGTTTATCTTCCTATCCACATGCACCTGCTTACTTTACCGGGTGTGTCGTTAAAGGATATAAAAACGATTGAGTCACACCCGATGGCCATTCGGCAATGCACGGATTTTCTACACCGGTTAAGCGGAGTAGAGATTCGGGAAAGCGATGACACGGCTCTGTCTGCGCAAAAAGTAAAAGAGAAAAAACTTAAAGATACCGCGGCCATTGCCAATGAACACGCTGCCAAAAAATTTGGTCTGCAAATTCTTGAAAAGCGAATCGAAACACACAAGAAGAATTTTACAAGATTCCTTATCCTTTCCAAGAAAAAGGAAACTCCGGATGAAACAAACAAAGCTTCGTTGTGTTTTGAGGTAGCCAACGAAGTGGGAAGCCTTGCAGACGCCCTCATGACCTTTAAGGATAGCGGTATTAATTTATCTAAAATTCAATCTATCCCTATCATTGGAAAACCAAGTGAGTATTCAATTCATGTAGATGTGGAGTGGAAGCGGAGAAAAAATTATGATGATGCTATTCGCAAAGTACTGCGGCAGGTAAGGAACCTGAACATACTTGGTGAGTATAAGAAGTCGAAAATAGAATATAAGTAAGTGCGCAAAAGTACACTATGAAATTGATTGAAACAGCAGATCGTATCGCCAACGTGGAGGAATACTACTTCTCTAAGAAGCTGGCTGAAGTTCGAGGACTGGATACACCGGAATTGAAAGTGATCAATCTTGGTATTGGTAGTCCGGACATGGCTCCTTCCTCAGCCACTACGGATGCATTGATTGTTTCTGCAAAAAATTCAGCTAACCACGGTTATCAGAATTACAAAGGCATACCTGCTCTTCGTAAAAGCATTGCTGATTTCTATAAGCGGGTTTATCAGGTTTCTTTAGACACGGAGAATTCTATTCTGCCGTTGATGGGCTCTAAAGAAGGCATCATGCATATTTCTATGGCTTTTGTAAACGAAGGCGATGAAGTGCTCATTCCTGATCCGGGCTACCCGACTTATTCTTCTGTAGCAAAATTAGTGGGTGCCACGATTCGCACATATGAAATGAAAGAAGAACTGGGATGGGGTGTAGATGTGAACGCCTTGAAGAAACAAGATTTGACAAAGGTCAAGATCATGTGGGTAAATTTTCCGCACATGCCTACCGGCAGAATTGCATCTCGCAATGAATTGAAAGAACTGGTTGATCTGGCAAGAGAAAATCAATTCCTGATCGTTAATGATAATCCGTACAGCCTCATACTAAATGAATCGCCATTGAGCATCCTTTCTATTGAAGGTGCTGATGAAGTTGCTCTTGAATTGAACTCCCTGAGCAAGTCTCATAACATGGCAGGCTGGCGCATTGGCTGGGTAGCGGGCAGGAAGGAATATATTGAAGCTGTGCTCCGTGTGAAGAGCAATATGGACTCCGGAATGTTTCTGGGGCTTCAACATGCTGCCGTGGAGGCATTGCAAAATGGCGCATCCTGGTTTGATGAACTCAATGCTATATACAGGCAGCGTAGGGACAAAGCTCAGAAAATATTGAGTGAGCTTGGTTGTTCCTACTCAGAAAAGCAGTCGGGTCTTTTTGTTTGGGCGAAAGCACCTGATCATGTACAAGACGTTGAGAAATGGATTGATGAAATTCTTTATGGAACTAAAGTCTTTATCACTCCGGGATTTATTTTTGGCGAAGGCGGAAGAAGGTTCATTCGGATTTCACTTTGTGCTACCGTTGAGAAATTGGAAGAAGCACTTGAAAGAATTAAGAAGCTCGAAAGTGCGCAGTCTAAGATCTCAAATGTTATATCTAATGTCTAAATGAAAGTTACAATAGTCGGTCTGGGGTTGATTGGAGGTTCAATGGCAATTGGGCTGCGTAAAGCGGGATTCGCTTCCGAGTTAACAGGCGTTGATCTCAATCCACAAAATGCAAGTAAGGCCCTTGAGTTAGGATTGGTAGATAAGATTGAATCGGAAGACAAGGCGCTATCTTCGGCTGATGTTGTTATTATTGCGATACCGGTCAGCGCCTTGTGTGCTTTGCTACCATCCGTACTTGACCTTATTGGCAAGCATACAGTAGTTATTGATGCAGGCTCTACCAAAACTCAAATCAGCAAGGCCGTTAGTGGGCATGAAAGGCGAAGCCAATTTGTGGCGGCTCACCCATTGGCGGGTACAGAGAACTCTGGACCTGAAGCAGCTTTAGATGGTCTGTTCATCGGTAAAACAATTATCATTTGTGAGCAGGATAAATCTTCGCCTGAAGCATTGACGGTAGCTGGAAATATTTTCAAAGCTCTGGAAATGAAAACAATTTTCATGGAGGCAGACGAGCATGATAAGCATGTTGCGTATGTATCTCATTTGTCTCACGTGAGTTCGTTCTTATTGGGGCAGACGGTATTGGATATTGAGAAAGACGAAAAGAATATCTTTGATCTGGCCAGTACAGGATTTGCTTCTACCGTGCGTCTGGCAAAGAGTTCTCCGGATATGTGGGCTCCCATCTTTGAACAAAATGTAGAATACTTGAGCCAGGCCTTGTTGGAATACATTATGCATTTGCAGAAATTTCACTATCACTTGATGAAACATGATACAAGGGAATTGCATCGCATTATGTCACGTGCCAACGAAATCAGAAGAGTATTGGATGGTATTGAATTAAAGAACGTTAAAACTGAAAAGCAGAAATAAAATTTTGGAAACCATGACAAAAAAAGGACTAGACCTACAACCCTTATCAAGCTGGATGAACATCGATCGTCCGCTCATCATCAGCGGACCCTGCAGTGCTGAAACAGAAGAACAGATGATCGCTACGGCAAAACAAATTGCTGCTACCGGAAAAGTGCATGCACTTCGCGCAGGTATTTGGAAGCCTCGCACAAGACCCGGGCAATATGAAGGTGCAGGCGACATTGGATTGCAATGGTTGATGCAGGCAAAAAAAGAGACCGGCCTCCCTGTAACAACGGAAGTGGCTACAGTGGCCCATGTTGAAGCTGCGCTAAAAGCTGGTGTTGATATTTTATGGGTTGGTGCTCGCACAACAGTTAATCCTTTCTCCGTGCAGGAAATTGCAGACGCCCTAAAAGGTGTTGACATTCCCGTGATGGTAAAAAATCCGGTGAACCCTGATCTTGAATTGTGGATTGGTGCTCTCGAGCGTCTTAATCGTGCAGGTATTACAAAGTTAGTAGCCATTCATCGGGGATTTTCTTCTTTTGAAAAAGGACCTTTTCGAAACGCGCCTATGTGGGACATTGCCATTGAACTAAAAACGAGGTTCCCTGAACTAGATATGATCTGCGACCCGAGTCATATTGCTGGCAACCGTGATTTGATAGCATTGATTGCACAAAAGGCGCTTGATCTGGATATGGCGGGCCTAATGATAGAGAGTCATATCAATCCTGATGCGGCCTGGAGTGATGCCAAGCAACAAGTTACACCATCATCACTGGCAAAAATTATTGATGGTCTTGTGGTACGTACGGTTTCTTCTGACAGTAAGTCGTTCAAAGACACACTTAGTATTTTACGTGAGCAGATCGATCAGCTTGATGATGATATCATGACTAAGATGGCATCGCGGATGAAGATCTCAGAGAAGATAGGTCAGTATAAAAAAGAGAACAATGTGACAATTCTTCAGGTAAACCGGTGGGATGAGATTGTGCAGACTCGCGTGGGCATGGCCAAGGCGATGGGGTTGGATGAAGGGTTCATGCGCGATTTACTAAGACTCGTCCATCACGAGTCGATTCAGGTACAAACGAAGGTGATGAATAAGGTTGCGGAAAGAGTGTAATTTTAATGTAGGATTGAAGATTTGAGAAGTACGATTTATATTTAATAAATTCAATGAGAGTAATTCTATTTATTCTGATTCTTCAATTAAATCCATTCGGACTCAATGCTCAATCTGTTGATAGCCGCTATCTCTTAGGTCAGTTTGATCCTATTATGGATTCTCGTTTCTCCAAACTAAAAGATGAGCACACATACGGCTCGGCACGGGGAGGTGTATTAAGAACTGAAGCTTATGGAGCATTTCAAAAAATGGCGGAGGCAGCAAAAAAAGAAGGAGTGATTTTAACAATCATTTCTGCCACGCGTAACTTCGAAAGTCAGAAACGTATTTGGGAAAATAAATGGAATGGGAAGACCAAAGTGGAAGGAAAAGATCTGACCACCGTAAAGGATAAAACAGAGCGGGCCAGAATTATCTTGCGCTTCTCTTCCATGCCGGGTAGTTCACGCCATCATTGGGGTACCGACATGGATTTAAACAGTCTTGAAAATTCTTACTTCGAATCAGGCGATGGTTTAAAAATCTATCAATGGCTACTTACTCACGCATCAGAATACGGCTTCTGTCAGCCTTACACTTCAAAGTTAGATGGCAACCGAACAGGATATGAGGAAGAAAAATGGCATTGGTCGTACTTGCCCTTGTCAAAGCAGTTGCTTGATGAGTATATAAAAAAGGTTGGCTACAAAGACATCACTGGTTTTAAAGGGAGTGAAATAGCCCAGTCAATAAAGGTCATAGAGCAGTATGTTCAGGGTATTGGGTGCAAATAGACTTGCATAACTCGAAACCTTCGTACTCCAGTCATAGAAAAAGTGACTTCCTGGCGAAACAACGGAAAACGACTAGCCTCATGAGGCCTGAATAAGTAACATCGTTGATCAAATTCTTGGTTACAACCGTGTCCATATCATAGTCATCAATAGGTTGGTGAGGTGGAAATTTATCCCGAAATTGGGAACCCTTTCAAACCTAATCCTATGAAAAATTTGCCTTGGAAAAAACTTGGTCTTGTTGCTTTAGCGTTGGCAGTCATTGCTTTTGGTGTTTTCTATTTTCAGAAGGCAAAAAGTAAAGCAAATGCCATAACTTCCATTAATCCCGCTTTTGGTGAATACATCTCCTCGTACACAGCGGGAGTAATCAGCTCCGGATCTACAATACATATCGTTCTTTCCAAAGACGCTGTCGACTCTACTTCCATTGGTCAGGAAACAGGAGTGAAGTTGCTTGAGTTCAGTCCATCCATAAAAGGAACTTCGCGCTGGCTAGACAAGCGGACATTGGAGTTTCAACCTGAAACTCGTTTGTCTTCCGGGCAGATTTATGAAGTAAGCTTCTTCCTTTCGAAACTACTGGAGGTTCCCCGCGATCTGGCCACCTTTGAGTACTCCTTTCAGGTGATTCCTCAGAATTTTGAATTGACAGTTGAAAACATCAAACCTTATTTAAAAACAGAACTCACACGCCAAAAGATAGAAGGCACTCTATTCACTGCAGACTTTGCCGATAATACATCCGTAGAGCAAATGATTACTGCACAGCAGGATAACAAGTCATTGAAATTAAGCTGGACACATGCTGCAGAAGGTCGACAGCACTTATTTATCGTTGAAGACATTACTCGAAAAGAAGCCGCCAGTGCGGTGAAGCTTTCTACCAGCGGTGCCAGTATCGGTTCAAATCAAACCGATGATCGGGATGTGGAAATTCCTGCGCTTAGCGATTTCAAAGTAATGAACGTCAAAGTGGAGCAAAGCGGAAGCCAGCATGTGGTATTACAATTCTCTGACCCACTCAATGAAAAGCAAAACCTCGATGGCTTTATAAACATTGCAGATATCGGCACATTGGATTTTGAAATTAAGGACAACGAGATACGCATTTATCCTCCTGTAAAGCAGACCGGCTCAAAAACGCTTTCTGTTGAAGCCGGGGTAAAAAATATTTTGAATTACAAAATGAAGGAGAGTGCTTTTTTTGAAGTGTTGTTCGAGCAGCTTCAACCTGCCGTTCGATTTACAGGTAAAGGTACTATCCTTCCCAGCACAGATGGCCTGATCATGCCATTTGAGGCTGTGAACTTAAAGTCGGTTGACTTGCAGATTGTTAAAATCTTTGAAGGCAATGTGCTGCAGTTTTTCCAGGTGAACGACATGGATGGAAGTTCAGAACTTCGAAGAGTAGGAAAAGTTGCACTTAAAAAAACAATTCAATTAGACAATACCGGCATCACTGATCTTGGGAAGTGGAATCGATTTACCCTCGACCTCGCCACGCTCATCAATACAGAGCCAGGCGCTATCTATCAGGTGCGTCTTGGTTTTAAGAAATCGTACCTCGCTTATGTGTGTGATGGAGGCGAAGCTACCACGGGCGCAAATGAGGCTGTTGCCTTCGAAGACGAAGATTGGACCGATGAGGGAGCGGAGGCCAGCAATTGGGATTCTTATGAAGAATATTATTACGGTGAAGACTATGACTGGGAGCAACGCGATAATCCTTGTCACCCTTCTTATTACTCCGGCCAACGAAATGTGAAGCGAAATGTCATTGCCTCCGATCTCGGCTTACTTGCTAAGCGTGGCAGTGATGGCAACACGGTCATATTTGTTAATGACCTGAAAACAACCCAACCCGCTTCCGGAGTTCAACTTGAATTGTACGATTACCAGCAGCAACTGATAGGCTCTGCATCAACTGGTGCTGATGGTAAAGCAATTATTAATTCGCGTGAGTATCCTTTTGCGCTTGTCGCGAAGAGTGGACCGCAGCGGGGTTATCTGAAATTGCAGGACGGTGAATCGTTATCGCTTAGCAATTTTGACATCGGGGGAGAACAAATACAACGAGGCCTAAAAGGTTTTATGTATGGAGAGCGCGGTGTTTGGAGGCCTGGCGACTCCTTATACATGAGTTTCATTCTGGAGGATAAATTAAAACTGTTGCCGGAAAATCATCCGGTGGTATTTGAATTGCAAGATCCAAAGGGACAGGTCACTAGTAGATTGGTGCGCGCCTCCTCGGAAAATGGATTTTACAAATTTGCTACCGTCACTTCTCCTGATGCGCCTACCGGGAACTGGAATGCACGTGTAAAAGTAGGAGGAGCAGAATTTACCCAACCCTTGAAGATTGAAATGGTGAAGCCCAATCGCCTTAAAATTAATCTTGATTTCGGTGTTGAGAAATTGACATCGGATGGGAACAACGTTTCTGGAAATTTGAAAGTGAATTGGTTGCAGGGAACGCCCGGAAAAAACTTAAAGGCAGAATTTGATGTCCTGTTGACCAAAGCAGAAACCAAATTCGCACGTTATCCTGATTTTGCTTTCGATGATCCATCCCTCGACTTCGTTAGTGAGTCTCAACGGATATTCGAAGGCTTTACCGATAGTGAGGGTAATGCTACTGTTAATGCCAACCTCGAAGTATCGGAGGCTGCACCCGGTATGTTAAATGCCGTGTTCCGCGGTAAAGTATTTGAGGAGAGCGGGAATTTTAGCATCGATCGATTCAGCATTCCTTTCTATCCGTATTCATCGTTTACCGGTATCCGTTTACCGCTTGGCGATAAAGCAAGAGGCATGTTGCTGACGGACACCACACACCGTGTAGATGTGGTGACAGTAGATGCAGATGGGAAGTCTGTGTCGCATAACAATATTGAAATGTCCATTTATAAAATACAGTGGCGCTGGTGGTGGGATAATTCTGATGGCAATTCGACCAACTTTATGTCAGGACAATACACAGAACCAATCAGCACTGGGAAAATAAATTCTGTTGACGGTAAAGGAACCTGGAGTTTTAAAATTAAGTATCCAGATTGGGGTCGTTATTTTGTAAAAGCATACGATCCAATTTCCGGACATAGCACGGGAAAGATTGTTTATATCGACTGGCCAGGATGGGCAGGTCGCGCGCGTGGAGGAAATGAAGGAGCTACCATGCTTTCGTTCTCTTCTGACAAGCCGATTTATAACACGGGAGAAAAAGTAAACCTGATGATCCCCGGTAGCGAACAGGGACGCGCGTTGGTGAGTATTGAGAATGGAAGCAAAGTAATTGAAACCTTTTGGGTCGAAACCAAAAAAGGAGATAATCCATTCAGCTTTGACGCCACCAAGGAAATGACTCCCAATGTTTTTGTTCACATCACCATGCTCCAACCTCATTCGCAGACAGTCAATGATTTGCCAATGCGCTTGTATGGTGTTATTCCTGTGCAGATAGAAAATCCGGAAACACATCTTACTCCAATCATTACCATGCCCGATGTGCTCGAGCCTGGAGAAGAGGTAGTGATTAAAATAGCTGAGCAATCCAAACGAAAGATGACCTACACGGTAGCCATTGTAGAAGAAGGTCTGTTGGATTTAACGCGCTACAAAACTCCTGATCCATGGAATCGGTTTTACGCACGCGAAGCACTTGGTGTAAAGACCTGGGATTTGTACAACGATGTAATGGGTGCCTTTGGAGGAAGAATAGAACGGCTCCTCGCAATTGGTGGTGATGGAGAGGCAGCGGGTAAACAAGATGACTCGAAGGCAAACCGCTTTAAACCAGTAGTTAAATATTTAGGTCCATTTACATTAAATGGTGGAAGCAATGAGCATAAATTCATCATGCCTCAATACATCGGTTCAGTGAAAACGATGGTCGTGGCGGGCAACGAAGGTGCTTATGGAAAAGCCGAAAAGGCAACCCCTGTACGCAAGCCATTGATGGTATTGGCCACGCTACCTCGGGTGCTCGGGCCGGAGGAAACATTGAAGCTTCCTGTCACTTTATTTACCATGGAGCCGAATATCAAAAACATTAAAGTGGATGTAAAGACTTCAGGGCCGATCAGCTTGACTAGCGGTGCCAGTAAATCCATTACCATGAGCGGAAGCGACATGACCGTAGAGTTCGACCTGTCAGTGAAGGGCGAAACAGGCGTGGGAAAAATAGAAGTGATCGCTTCCTCTGGGAGTTTCAAGGCTACGGATGTTATTGAGATAGATGTTCGTAATCCGAACCCGCCAGTTACTAAAGTGATTACAGCCATTGTGGAGTCAGGACAAACATGGACATCAGCGGTAGCACCGGTGGGCATTGTGGGTACAAATTCTGGTGTATTGGAGATTTCAACTTTACCTCCCATCAACCTCGGGCAGCGGTTAAAATACCTGATGCAATATCCGTATGGTTGCATTGAGCAAACTACTTCTTCGGTTTTCCCGCAATTATACCTTGATCAGGTGAAGGCGTTGACTGACGGAGAAAAGGCGATGACGCAGACCAATGTAAAAGCAGGCATTGATCGGTTAAAACTTTTTGTCAATAGAGATGGTGGATTTGCGTATTGGCCAGGTGGCGAAGATTCAGACAGTTGGGGATCAACTTATGCAGGGCACTTCCTCATCGAGGCTGATGCCAAAGGATATTATGTTCCGAATGACATGCTTAAGCGGTGGAAGAAGTATCAACGCAGCAAAGCACAGTCGTGGAGAAAAAATCAGGAATACAGTAGCAGCGAATTGATACAAGCTTATCGCTTGTACACCATGGCGTTGGCCGGAGATCCTGAGTTGGGTGCAATGAACCGCTTGCGTGAACAGAGTGGCTTGCCCGCTACTGCAGGATGGATGCTGGCAGCAGCGTATGTGAAGGCAGGACAGCCGGAAGCAGCAAAGAAACTAATCGCCAATCTACCTACATCGGTAAAGTCATATCAGGAGATGGCCTACTCATATGGCTCTGATCTTCGCGACCGGGCAATCATTCTTGAAACGTTATTACTTCTCAATGAACGAACCAAAGGATTTGAATTGGTGAAAGAAATTTCTGCAGCCCTTAGCAATCCAAATAGCTGGATGAGTACGCAGACAATAGCATGGTGTCTGAAGTCAGTGGGCGCCTTTGCAGGGACAGAACAAAAAGGTGACTTGAAATTCAGCTACACATACAATGGAAAAGATGTAACGGCCAGTACCGAACTGCCAATGGCTCAGGTACAGTTGCCGATGGAAGGAATGAAAGGCGGGAACCTGAAACTTACCAGCGCCAGTAAAGGATCGCTCTTTGTGCGCGTGATCACTGAAGGGGTGCCAGCGCGTGGAGCCGAAGAGGATGCTCAGGAGAACCTGAATGTAAGTATTTCTTATTCCGATGCAGATGGTAATGCTGTAGACCCTTCGCGACTGGAGCAGGGGCAGGAGTTTATCGCTACGGTAACCATTGCCAATCCTGGTCTGCGTGGTAATTATAAGAACATGGCGTTGAATCAGATTTTCCCTTCTGGTTGGGAAATTAACAACCTGCGACTTGATGAAGCGGAAGACCACCTAACGGGAGACAAGCCAACGTATCAGGACATCCGCGATGACCGCGTTTATACTTATTTTGACCTGAGTGCCAATCAACGCAAAACATTCCGTGTATTATTGACGGCCAGCTATGCAGGTACTTATTATCTGCCAGCTGTAAGTGTAGAGGCAATGTATGATCACAGCATTTTCGCACGAAAAAAAGGACAAGTAGTAGAGGTAGTAAAGGGTGGAGTGAATCCATAAACAAATTGACTTGTGGTGCTTGGTATATTTGCGAGCAAATACAAGACTGTGCTACCTAGTAAAACAGAGTTAAAAAAATTGACCACGGATCGTACACTTTTGGATCATAAGACAACTATGAAAAGAAACTCCAGCTTAATAGCTCTCATCTTTCTTTCACTCTCCTCCTTAGCTCAACCTGGTAAATTAGAGCAGCAAATTCTTGGTCTCTCTAAAAAGAAATTTGATTGGACGGTTTCTAAGAATATCGATTCACTAAAGGCGGTGTTGGATGAGCGAGTCATTTATGTTCACTCCAATGGATGGACACAAAACAAGCAGGAGATGCTTGAGGATTTCATTAGTGGAAAGCTATCATACGAAAGAGTGGATGTCAGTGAAGCCTCCGTACGACTTTATGAAAACACAGCCATTGTCAATGGTAAAGGAAAGTTTTCCGGTTTTATCAACAAAACCGCATTTGCCCTTGATCTATTATATACCGAAATCTATATTAAGAAAGGAAATCGTTGGCTGCTGGCATCTCGTCATGCCAACCGCCTGCCGTAGTATATGTTTCGAAGGAGAAGAAGTTGGGTTGTAGGAACAATAATAGTTGCCTCAATAATTTTTTATTTCTTTTTCCTTTTACCCCAACCTCTTTTCAAAGACCCTTACTCTACTGTTCTTGAAGATAAGAACGGTACTTTACTCAGTGCTACTATCGCTCCTGACGGTCAATGGAGGTTTCCTCAACAAGAGTTCGTGCCACAGAAATTTAAAGAGGCGATCGTTCTGTATGAAGATAGGCGTTTTGAAAGCCATCCCGGTGTAGACTTTATTTCTCTGGCAAGAGCTATCCGTCAGAATATAAGTGCTGGCAGAATTGTCAGTGGTGGAAGTACACTTTCCATGCAAGTGATCAGGCTATCCAGAAAGGGAAAATCAAGAACGGTGCTGGAGAAAGTCATAGAGATAGTGCTTGCCACACGTCTTGAAATCCGATTTACGAAGGATGAGATTCTTGCCTTATATGCTTCTCATGCGCCTTTTGGCGGAAATGTTGTGGGCATTGAATCAGCCTGCTGGCGTTACTTTGGTAGAGACCCCGATGAGCTGAGTTGGTCGGAGGCCGCCTTACTGGCTGTATTGCCGAATAATCCTTCCCTTATACACCTTGGCAAAAATCGCGAGAAGCTAAAGGCGAAGAGAGATCGACTCCTGGCAAGGCTTGGCATGGCTGGTAAGCTGGACGAAACATCGCTTGAACTGGCAATGGCTGAACCTATTCCACAGAATCCGATTCCGTTGCCGCGCTATGCAGGGCATCTTTTAGATAGGGCAAGTAAAGAAGGCTACGCTCAAACTAAAGTAATTACCACAGTGGACTTTGATCTTCAACATCGTGCGCAGCAAATCTTAGCCGATCATCACGAGCGTCTAAAGGGCAATCAGATTTTTAATGCGGCCCTTTTGGTACTTGAAACAAAAACCGGAAATGTTTTAGCCTATGTTGGAAATACACAAGCAGGCACGGTTAATCAAGAAAGCGTAGATGTAATTGCTTCGCGGAGAAGTACCGGAAGCATCTTGAAACCATTTCTCTTCGCTGCAATGATTGATGAAGGAAAAATGTTGCCAAAAACATTGATACCGGATATCCCTACTACGATTAACGGTTTTTCTCCCAAAAATTTCTCTCATGATTATGATGGCGCAGTTGCGGCAGATCAGGCCTTGATCCGTTCGCTTAATATTCCCGCTGTGTATGAGCTCCGTGACTATCGCTATGAAAAGTTTCATGAACTATTAAAGCAAGTAGGCCTGACAACATTAGATAGATCTGCAGATCATTATGGACTTTCACTTATCCTCGGTGGAGCGGAAGGAACTCTCTGGGATATAACAGGAGCATATGCTTCTATGGTGCGGACATTGACAGGCTATTTTGAGCATCCGGGAAAGAACAGGTATAATAAAAATGATTTTCATCCCCCTTCTTTTACAAAGAAGGATTCGGCAAGGAATAGTCAGGGCAATGAGTTTGTTGAGAACTCTTATTTGAGTGCGGCAGCGATATGGCAAACCTTCGAGGCTCTAAAGGAGGTATATCGCCCAGGTGAAGAAACGGGCTGGCGCTATTTTAATAGCTCGAAGAAGATAGCGTGGAAGACAGGTACTAGCTTTGGCTTTCGCGATGGATGGGCTGTGGGTGTAAATCCCGACTATGCAGTGGGTGTGTGGGTAGGCAATGCCGATGGTGAAGGCCGCCCCGGGCTTGTGGGTACGGAAACGGCTGCACCTATTTTGTTTGATATTTTTTCCTTGCTGCCCGGTCAATCCTGGTTTCAGCAACCAGCATCCGAAATGGAGCAGGTTTCGATTTGTTCAAAGAGCGGCCAGCGAGCTTCTGACGTTTGTATGGAAGTTGACAAGCATTGGATAGTGAAAGCAGGATTGAATACATCGGCTTGCCAGTTCCATAAGGTAGTACACTTATCTAAAGATAAACGATATCGTGTGAATACAACCTGCGCTTCTATCGATGAGATGAAAGCAACAAGCTGGTTTGTATTACCTGCGGTGCAGGAATATTATTTCAAGTCAAAGAATTTAAGTTACAAATCACTGCCTCCCTATAAACAAGGCTGCGACAATCCCGCTGCTATAGCTTCTATGGATATCATTTATCCAAAGTCAAATTCAAAAATTTACCTACCCCGCAATCTTGACGGAATAATAAGCAATACCATATTTGAAGTAGCACATCGCTCGCCATCAGCCACTATTTACTGGCACCTTGATGGTCATTTTATGGGTTCAACTAAGAAATCTCATCACTTTGCCCTCGCACCAGCCGAAGGGAGCCATCGCCTAACCCTTGTTGATGAAAATGGCGAGGTTTTGGAGAGGACTTTCAAGATATTGTCAAAGTAATAACTATTTGACATGTAAGGTTTTGGCCATTATTGCTTAAATTATTTGATCACTATTTCCCATATTTGGGACGGATTTAATCTATAGCTATGAAAAATAAGACTCTCCTGGTGCTGTCAATGGTGGCCACGATGGCTACTCTTGATGCCTTCTGTTATTCTACTCCTGCGATTGCCAGCAGGGCTAATTATGTTGTGATCGGGGCTTTTGCCATTGAGAAAAACGCTGATGAATTTGTTGAAAATGCAAAAAAAGCAAATCTAAAAGCGGTATCAGAGATCAATGTCAACCGAAATCTCTTTTACGTCTACATACTACAGACCGCCAACAAGAGAGCGGCCTTTGATCTTGCAAACAAGATCAGGACTACTACATCATTTTCGGATACATGGGTTTATACCGGGATATTAGGGAGGGAGAGTGACGGAGAGGACTTTAATCCTCAGACAGAAAAAAATCTGGAGGTCGTAGCCGCAGTTGACAATACCACTGGTGTTGTAACATCAGACGCGGTTTCCGAAACTCCTCGTGAAGAACTGCCGACTGTTGTTGCCGCAACTGAAGAGAAGCCTGCTCTTAAAGTTGAGGAGCCTATAATAGAAGGATCGAAGAATTTTCTCTTCAAGATTATCAGAGATAATGACCAACAGGAGTTACAAGGCGATGTGGATGTAATCGATTTGGATAAAACTAAAAAGGCAACATCGTATAAAGGAAATCAGAATGTGATTATTGCGCCTGTGAATAAATCAGGTAACATATCGCTGCTTTGTGAAGTGTTTGGATATCGAAAAATGCAGAAAGAAATTAATTTCAATCAACCTCAGGAGTCGGAGGGCGTTGAAATGAATGGCGATCAGGCCGTTGTTAAGTTTGAGTTAACCCGGTTGAAAAAGGGAGACATTGCTGTCATGTACAATGTTTATTTTTATAAGGATGCTGGAATCATGCGACCCGAGTCCAGGTATGAGGTAAATAGCCTCGTAGACATGATGAAGGATAATCCAAAGTATAAGATCAAAATACATGGACATACTAATGGCAGCGCAGCCGGCAAGGTAATTTCCCTTGGCGAGAGCAAAGATTATTTTTCCTTAACCGATACAAAAGAGGGATTTGGCTCGGCTAAGAAATTATCGCAGGAGAGGTCTGAGGTAATTCGTGATTTCATGGTGAGCGAAGGCATAGATGCTAAGAGGATGCAAATTAAAGCCTGGGGCGGGAAGCGTCCCATTCATGATAAAATGAGTGCCCATGCGCAATCTAATGTAAGGGTTGAGATCGAGATCATGGAGGACAAATAGGGTATGCGGAATGGAGATATTCAAAAGTGATCTTTCCGGAAAGGAATATGCAACGGATCAACGAATTGTAGCCAAGAATATTAGCGCTTCACTTTTTGAGCGAATTAAAATTGAGTATCCTACGCTTTCGGAAACGAGTTGTTTGTCTCTGTCTGAGCTAAATGATTTCAGGCATCGCTATATAGCCAGCAACCTTCAGAAGAATATTGGCACGTTATCTGAACTTGAAAAAGAAGTAATAGAGGCGCTCCACAAAAATCAGGTAATATCTGACAACATAGACGATGTCATTGATGAAGAATCAACATTTGGCCAGCGGATAGCCGATAGAATAGCGGACTTTGGAGGTAGTTGGACCTTCATTATTGCTTTTCTCATCCTACTTTTTTCGTGGATAGGCATCAATTTATATCTCCTTACCAAGCCCTTTGACCCTTATCCCTTTATTCTACTCAACCTGATTTTGTCGAGCATTGCTGCACTTCAGGCTCCTGTTATAATGATGAGCCAGAACCGACAGGAGCAGAAAGACAGGCAGCGATCAAAGCACGATTATCAGGTTAATCTGAAGGCAGAATTGGAGATAAGAATGCTTCATGAGAAAATTGACCATCTTATTTTGAATCAACAGCAGCGGTTGTTTGAAATTCAACAGATTCAGGTAGATATGTTGGCTGATATCGCTGAACGACTCCCCAATAAGAAGTGATTTTATGTGTCCGAGATAGGAGGCTTTATCCATGACTTACCTAATTTTCGGATCGCGTATTCAGATTATAAAAAGAATTCTTAACTTGGAATAACCAATTCAAAGAAAAGTGAAAAACCGACTCATTCTTGTTATCCTGATTGCCATTGGCACTGTGTCATTTTCTTACGCCCAATCTGGCGAGGCACCGACTTATTATGTTACAATTGGCGTTTTTGCCAAGCTCGACAATGCACTACGCTATACCGAGAAAGCCAATAAAAATAATTTTAATGCTCAGTACGCAATTAATCAACAGCGTAAACTGTACTACGTCTATTTGCTGGAAACCGGAGACCGCAAGAAAGCCTTTGCCTTTATGATAAAAATGCGCGCTGAAACAGAGTATAAAGATGCGTGGTTGTTTACTGGCAAGTTGGGCGAAGAACAGCAAGTGGAGGTAGTTCAGCCGATTGTGGAAAAACCTGTTGAGATCGTGCCCGTTGTTAAAGATACTGTGGCTACGCAAACGGTAGTTGTTGAAGAAGTGCCTGTTGTTGAAAAACCAGTGGAGAAACCAGTTGTTCCCAAGCCAGCAGGAAAGGCTTTCTTCTTTAAACTTGTGAATGCGGAGACGGGCAATGAAGCGATCGGTGAAGTTCATGTTCAGGAGTCCGTCAAGGCAAGTCAATATCAGGCTTTCAAAGGAAATGAAATTGTGTACATCAAAGCGCCCGTTAATAAAAATGGAACGTATACCGTGATGACCATAGTTCCGGGTTATCAGCAAATGAAAATTACACTCCCTTACAATGAACCAGGAGGAACGACTGGAAGTGAAAGCGAAATCATTATTCCTTTTGAACTGAAAAGAGCTAAGCGGGGTGATTATATAGATTTTAACAATGTGCGTTTCATTCGCAATTCAGCGATTATGACACCTGAGTCACAAAATGAGCTGGACGGATTAGTAGCGCTTATGAAGGAGAATGCGAAATATAAAATAATGATTCATGGTCATTGCAATGGCAAGGATAGCAAGGATATTATAGGCCTTGGCACAAGCCAAAAGTATTTTGAACTTGACCCCTCATTAAATAAGAAAGAAACGACAACTGCCAAGGCACTTTCTGAGTATCGGGCCAATGCTGTAAAAGGTTACCTCGTGAGTCAGGGAATCGAAGCCAAGAGAATAGGCGTCAAAGCAGAAGGCGGTAAAATTCCTTTATACCCTGAGCAAAGCACACTAGCCAGCTATAATGACAGGGTGGAGGTAGAAGTCAAGAAACACTAACGAAGGAATTTGCGATTTGATATGTAGGACTTGTGATTTGGTTGTGAGCCAAAGTTCTCAAATCGTAAATCTAAATTCTTACTACGCACTCATCGCCTTCAATATGTCATGCTGAGTGATGATGTGAGCCTTCTCCTGCACATCTCTTACCAGCAAAGCTTTATTATTCTTATTTAGCATTGAAGACAGCACATCAAGCGTACTATGCAGGGCCACAAAGGTCATCGGTTTGTCCATCGCTTCCGCAATCGATTTATTAACAACTGACGGGTCGCTAATAATTTTTTCCAATAGCGTTGAAACCGCTACGCTGCCGACAAATTCGCTGCCTTCTACAACGGGTACCTGATCAATTCCTTCCTTGTTCATGATACGAATAGCATCGCCAATCGTTGACGATTTGCTGACCGTGAATAAACTTTCTTTTCCATTTCGGTTTTTAATGATATCACGGGCCGTGGCGAATGCCCTCTCTTCCAGAAATCCATGATCCTTCATCCAATTGTCATTGTACACCTTGTTGAGATACCGTGTTCCATGATCGGGAAGAAGTATTACCATCACATCGTCTTTGGCCAGATGTTCTTTGGCCCATTCCAGTGCACCGTGAACAGCTGATCCACTGCTCCATCCAACAAAAAGACCTTCCTCTCTTGATAGTCTGCGCGCCATGATAGCTCCATCTTTGTCAGTTACTTTGATGAATTGATCAATCATGCTAAAGTTTACATTCTTGGGAAGAATGTCTTCTCCAAATCCCTCGGTGAGGTAGGGATAGATCTCATTTTTGTCAAAAATGCCCGTCTCTTTGTATTTCTTAAAAACAGATCCATACGTGTCAATACCCACGCTTACGATTTTTGAGTTCTGCTCTTTTAGAAATTTGGCCGTGCCGCACATAGAGCCACCCGTGCCTACCGTTGCTGCATAGTGCGTGATCTTTCCAGCCGTTTGATTCCAAATCTCAGGGCCCGTTGTTTCATAGTGGGCAGCCGTGTTGGATAGGTTATCGTACTGATTTGGATAGTATGAGTTGGGAATGTCTTTATTTAATTTTTTTGCGACCGAGTAATACGACCGCGGATCTTCAGGCTCAACATTCGTAGGGCAAACGACAACATCTGCACCAACGGATCGGAGTATATTGATTTTTTCTTGTGACTGTTTGTCTGCCATCGTAAAAATACATTTGTAACCTTTTGCAACAGCAGCCAACGCAAGTCCCATACCGGTATTGCCCGAGGTACCTTCGATGATTGTTCCACCGGGTTTCAAAAGACCAGCCTTCTCAGCATCCTCGATCATTTTTATAGCCATCCGATCTTTTGTAGAATTTCCGGGGTTGAAATACTCAACTTTAGCGATGACTGTCCCTTTAATTCCCTTGGTGACTTTATTTAGTCGAATCATCGGGGTATTGCCGATGGTTTCAATGATCGAGTTATAAATCATAGGCTTTAAATGTAAGGCCGTAAAGGTAGTAAGAAGCCTGAGAAGTTAGCTAACAAATGGTAGCAAGAAATTTTTTAGAATAATGGTGTTAGGCGGAAGCCCCGGCAAGCAGGTAAAGAACAGCCATTCGAATGGCTACTCCGTTTTCAACCTGATCGAGAATGACAGAATGCTGCGAGTCAGCTGCGTCACTGCTCAGTTCAACACCACGGTTAATGGGCCCGGGGTGCATCAGTACAATTTCCTTTTTTAAATTGTCGAGCATCTTTTTAGTGATGCCATAATAAAGAGAATATTCCCGAAGGGAGGGGAAGTATTTTATCTGCTGACGTTCCAACTGAATGCGTAGTACGTTGGCTACATCACACCAATCCAATGCCTTTGCTACATCCAACTCTACTTTGACGCCAAGGCTTGAAATGAATTTGGGAAGAAGTGTTGAAGGGCCACACACCATCACCTGCGCTCCCAGTTTCTTCAGTGCAAAAATATTGGACAATGCAACCCGTGAATGGAGAATGTCACCTATGATTGCAATCTTTTTGCCTTCAATATCGCCCAGCTTCTCGCGAATAGAGAATGCGTCCAACAATGCTTGGGTAGGGTGCTCATGAGTGCCATCACCTGCATTAACAATATTGGCATTGATATGTCGCGAAAGATAATGAGGAGCGCCCACACTGCTGTGACGCATCACAATCATATCAACCTTCATGGCCAGAATGTTGTTGACCGTATCTAACAACGTTTCTCCCTTTTTTACGGAACTATTGGAGGCTGAAAAATTAATAACGTCTGCAGAGAGTCTTTTTTGAGCCAGCTCAAATGAAAGGCGTGTTCGTGTTGAATTTTCAAAGAAGACGTTGGCAATCGTTACGTCCCTGAGCGAGGGTACTTTTTTAATGGGGCGGTTGATGACTTGTTTAAAATTCTCAGCAGTTTCAAAAATTAATTCTATGTCTTCGCGAGTGATATCTTTAATTCCAAGCAGGTGTTTTTGACTGAGCTTCGACATAGTGCTATTCCTTATTGATCAACCAGATTTTGTTTTGTTTGTGTCCTTGTGCTTCGAGTTCAACCAGTACACGTTGTGTTGAAAGTGTGTCTACGTACTTGCCTACATAATCAGCTGCAATCGGTACGTCGCGGGTATGCTTCCGGTCTACGAGTACAAGCAGTTCCACTTTCTCAGGTCGTCCAAAAGCAATCATGGCGTCCAGAGCGGCCCTGACTGACCGACCTGTAAAGAGAACGTCATCAATCAGAACAACTTTTTTTCCTTCAATGACAAAGTCAACTCGTGTCTCGCTGGCTTTGGCTGGAATTTCCCTCCTCCTGAAATCATCGCGATGAAACGTGGTATCCAGGTAGCCGAGTGGGATCGTCCGTTTTGTAGAAGCCTCCAGTTTCTTATGAATAAGCTCAGCCAGAAAAATCCCCCGGGGTTGTAATCCGATTATTACAGTTTCCGTAAAATCGTCATGATTTTCAATAAGTTGTTGGCAAAGACGGCTTAGCGTTATATCGAGCAGGTCGGTGTCTAAGATGAGTTTCTTCAGCATACGCCAGCGCGAAGATAGCAAATTGCCTACTTGTAGTTCAGTTTATTAATAAAAAAGACCTTTCTATGAAGAGAAACATCACCTTCCGTCAAATTCTTCACATTTTGTATGCCATAGGCAAAAAAGTAGTTCTTGTACCAGTGGTCGAGGTGGCTGGTTTCGGTGTCGAGCCCATTTGATTCATCGCTCTTATATTTCGTTTTCATCTCTTCCTGAGTCAGTCCTTCGAGCACTTTTGAGTCCTTGATGATTTTAGAGCGGATCTGATTTTGGAACAGGTAGAGCAACACAATCCGGCTTTGTTCTGTTTGGATTTTTACAAATTGAGTAAGCTCTCTCGCTTTTACATCATTTAATTCAAAGCTATTATCCCAGGTTAGCTTCCCTTCCTTATTGAAGCCAATAATCATAGCATGAGTATATTGAAATTCATCGAAGATGATATCACTTTTGATGCGCGGATCGTATGCGAACCGCTGAAAATTCTTGTAGTAGGCAGGGTAGATATAGGTGGGATAGAATGCCTCACCAAGCAAAATGTATTGATTCCCGTAAGGAATAATGTCATGAACCAGAAAACGGTAATTGAATTTTATCTTCTTGCCATTTACTTTTCTTCGCTCGATTCTATTCTTTACTCTCCGTTGTTTATCATCCTTCATGTAATTGAAGAAATTGGAGAGGTCAGCAAAGTTGTAATAGTTGACTGAATATTCTCCGTACGGATTAACAGATGCTATGAATAATCCCCTTGAATACTCGGTATTTCTACCATAAACACCACCGACAATTTGTTCGTCATTTTGAATCTTTACGGATCGTCCATAGATAAAATTTTTCTTGGCCTCTGGTTCGATAACAGTTGTCTTAATCAGATTTCCTTCAGGATTATAATTCCTTATCCATAGGCATTTTTTACGCTCCAGATTTTTGGCGATAACGACAACATCAACGGATCCGTTAGTATACGCTTTTAGCTGGTTGAGCTCTCCAGGCTCATTGAAGAAGCCCGGCAACGCCTTGGACGTTTGCGTATTGAAATTATAATGGACGATTACCGGTCTATAATTGAAATAGCCTCCAATCCAGGCAGCATTCTGCGTTATGATAAATTCGGATGGATTAAATGGAATGGCATTGCTAACCAAATGATAGTCATAGGCTCCTGTATCGCAGTTGATTTCTAATACCTGAAAATCGCTTTTAGCGCTATTCCGCTGTTTGAATAGAATGAAAACATTGCCGTTGCTAACCCGCGCCTGTTGCATGGAGAGGCTGTTATCAAGGGTGATGATACCTACCCATTGCTTTTGTAAGGTTGTATCCATGCGGGTAATCTCGAGCGAGATATAGCCCTTATTAAAATACCTTCGGTATACCAGAAGGCCTTTATCTTCCAGCGAAATCACGCGGTAGTCGTTTGTATTTTCGTCTTGAGGAATTTCGAAACGACTGATCTGATTTACTTGCGCAAACGACATCACTGCTAAGCAGCAGAAGATAAACGAGTGAAAGATAACGTTACTTAGTTTCAAGCTTGTTAATATAGAAAATGTAGCGACCCTGATCTTCATAGTTTTCTTTATCGCGAATGGACTCGTACCCGTAAATGTAAAATGTATTGCCAAACCACTCTCTCACCCCGGTACTTTGATTGTATTCCTGACGGACTTTGTCTGTTGGATTCTTAAGTTTGATTTTTAAGGTATCCTGTGATGACGAATCGTCTATCCAGGTTTTGATATTTATTTCTCCTTCGTTTTTAAAGGTTAGTGACACACGATTTCCATCTGCGATGTAATCTGAAAATTGTTCGAGATCAGGTTGTTTGACATTGTTGAGTTTAAATCCGTAATCTTTTTTAAATTTTCCCTGAAGGTCAAAGAAAGTAAGCGAGGTGTGAAGCATTGAAACGTCTGCGTTAGGAGACGGTGAATAATTGGAGTAAGGTGAGTTAAAATAACGTGGACTAAAGGGATTAAATCCGTAGGAATTATAGGCATACGGATTACCATACGGTGATGTGTAATTATTCCAGTAGGGAGATGAATTCATACTAGAGGATTGCAAGTAAACTTCTGCTAACAATGAAAAGCCATCCGTATACTCATTCATCTTAACAATATTTACATTGGTTTTGAAATCGGGAATTCTGCCTGCGTCTCTGCTTCGCTTTGATTTTGCGTAGATCTTCTCAGCTTTCTTGGGCTTCATGTATTCAAAAAAGTGATCAAATTGTCCGAAGTCATAAAATTGAATGGACTGCTCACTAAAGGGATCAACTAACACGGAAAAAATACCGGAAGCTTGGTTTGATTTTGAAGCTGCCCAGGTGCCAAGAAGTATCATCTCGTCACGTTCAAGAGCGCTGGTCATCCCGGCCAGAATGGTTCTGTCTGACGGGATCTTGATGGCATCCTCCAAAAGCAGACTGCCCCATTCGTCAAAGGTTTTGACAATTAGTCTCTTGCTGTCGCGCGATCCCCGATCTATAAGAAGTGCATTAAATGTATTGTTTCGGTTGATGCGTAGATCGAGAAGTTCAGTATCCGACAGAAAAAAGCCGGGCACAATTTTAGTTTGATCCGTGCTAAGTTGGTAAAGGATGGCGGCAGGCTCGCGACTAACATAACCCCCGAGGATAGCCGAGCCTCCGGCTACAGTAAAGTGAGTTATCTTGAAATTTAACTCCTGTTTAATGGTATACTGGGTGAATGAATAGTTTTCAATATCAATTCTGAGCAGTAAAAAATCATTAATGTCGGTTTCCGTTTTTCGAAACAAGAGATATAATTTGTTATTCACGTATTCATAGCCAATTAGATTTAGCCTGCTCTCCAACTCATACTCCTGACTGTTTACCTCATTGAGCGATGCGTCAAGAACGATCAGTTCCCAAACCTTTTTGCCGTTATTATATTTTTCTTTATCACGAACCAGAGCGATGCCTTTTTCTTTTAGAGAAATGTGAGTGTATCCCTTATCACCATTTTCTAACCTTTTCTCATAGCGAATAGTTTGTTCGTATTGGGCAAATAGACTGACACTCCCAAGCAGCAGCAGGGTAGTCAATGAAATTAATCTGACCTTATTGAAAATTTTCAAAAACCAGTTCCTCATTTTATTTTGACTCACTCAGGTTTAGGAGAAGGTCCATTTCCTCTTCCCTTACCGGTTGTACCGAAAGTCTGGAACTTCGGACTAGCGCCATGTTGCTAAGTTGTTTGTTTGCTTTTACCTGGGCCAGTGTGATTGGATTAGCCAACTTTTTCTCAAGAGAAATTTCAACGGCTATCCAGTCTTTGTCTTTAGGGTCGGGGAAAAACTCTTTTGAAATCTTTGCCGTGCCGATGATGGCTTTATCTTCACCGCTATGGTAAAACAAGACGATATCACCTTTTTTCATAGCCTTCAGATTATTTCGTGCCTGAAAATTGCGAACACCATCCCATGTGGTTTTTTTGTCTTTTACCAGGTCATCCCAGGAGTAGGTACCCGGTTCGGTCTTCATGAGCCAATAGTTCATAGCATTAGGTTAGAAAAGGTTTGAAAATACAGATTCTTTCTGCTTATAGCATTCAATTCTATTTCTAAAATAGCAAATAGTATTTGTAATTTTCTGCCTTATTTTAAAACATCTTTGTGTACCTTTTTTTGACAAAAAATTACCCCATGACACGTGAGTGCCGTGTCAAACTTTCCCTTAATCGAACACATAAAAGATGAAGGTTTTGATAATCCGGTTTTCGTCCATTGGGGATATTGTACTCACAACTCCGGTTATTCGGGTATTGAAAACGCAATTAGAGAATGCGGAAGTTCACTATGCAACTAAACTCAAGTTTCAAAGCTTAGCTGAATCTAATCCCTATTTGGATAAAGTTCATTACCTGGGTAACAGCCTTACTGAATTTATTAGCGAATTGAGGAAGGAAAAATTTGACTGCATAATTGACCTTCACCATAATCTTCGCACGCGCATCATTAAGACGGCTCTTGGCATTACGTGCTATAGTTTCAATAAGCTTAATTATAAAAAATGGTTAATGGTAAATTTCAAAATCAACCATTTGCCCAATATTCATATTGTGGATCGTTACCTCAAAGTGATTGAGCCATTGGGAATCAAGAATGATGCGTTGGGGTTAGATTATTTTATACCTGAAAAAGACGAAGTGCCGTCAGATTGGTTGCCTGAAACGCATCAAAAGGAGTATGTTGCTTACGCGATTGGTGCGCAACATGCGACTAAGAGATTACCGATAAAGCGAATGATTGAGCTTTGCGATAAGATCAATCGACCGATCATTCTTCTTGGAGGTAAGGAAGACATAGAAGCGGGTAATGAAGTCGAACTTTTCTTTAAACGAAATGATAGTTCTGCCAATTATGAAGGTGGCCTCAACGAATTGAATAAAAAAACTGTCATCTACAATGCTTGTGGAAAATACAACCTTAATCAGTCTGCGGATATCCTGAGAAAAGCGACTCATGTGTTTACCCACGATACGGGCCTGATGCACATTGCTTCCGCATTTAAGAAGGAGATTTTCAGCATTTGGGGAAATACAATCCCAGCATTTGGTATGTACCCGTATCGAACCAAATTCACTATCCTTGAAAACAACAGAGTGAATTGCCGCCCTTGCTCAAAAATCGGATTTCAAAAATGCCCAAAAGGTCACTTCAAGTGTATGAATGAAATCGTCTTTGATTTTTATTTGCCTGTTTAATAGGCTCTCACCAATCTTCCATCCATGTAGTTTACGTAGGAGCGATTTGAAACGCGCATGCCACCCATGGTAGGAAAATTTCCTGTGAAGTACCAGTCACCTGAATGATTGGGAATTGCTCTATGAAGATTTTCTACGGTTTGAAATACAACCTGCACCTCTGCTTTTATATCGTTGGATCTTACCATATCGGAAATTTTATCAGAGATCTCCTCATAGGTAAACTGATCATAGAGATGCTTTACATAGTTCTTCGTTACCTCTTCATTTTCGGATTGGATACATTGCTCATAAACCTCACCTAGCAAATAGTCTTTTCCTTGCTCCTTTATTAATTGAATCATAGCACGGAAGGCAATGAAATCGCCCATGCGGCTCATATCAATTCCGTAGCAATCGGGGAAACGAATTTGCGGGGCAGAAGAAACAACAACAATCTTCTTAGGCTGAAGACGGTCCAGCATTTTGAGAATGCTCTTCTCTAACGTTGTGCCACGAACAATTGAATCGTCAATCACGACTAAGGTATCTTTCCCCTTATTGACCACTTCATACGTTGTGTCATAAACATGCGCTACGAGCTCATCGCGATGATCATCATCGGTAATAAACGTGCGCATCTTTACATCCTTAATGACTATCTTTTCTATGCGTGGACGGAAGGATAGAATATCATCCAGCGAATCAACGCTTGGTTTGCCATCAATGATGATATCTTTTTGTTTGCTGATGAGGTAATCTTCAATTCCCGCCATCATTCCCAGGAAAGCAGTTTCTGCAGTATTAGGAATGTAAGAGAAGACTGTATTCTTCAAATCAAAGTTAATGGCTTTTAGTATTTGAGGAACCATGAGGCGGCCTAGTTGCTTGCGCTCACGATAGATTTCAGGATCTGTACCACGGGAAAAATAAACTCTTTCAAAACTGCATGAGGTTTTATCCAGCTTCGGCAGTACCGGATGCTGCGCGTACTCACCACTTTTGGTAATAATCAATCCATGTCCCGGTTCTATTTCACGAATCTGATCGTAGTTAATATTGAATGCGGCCTTTATGGCTGGCTTTTCAGACGCAACGACAACCACCTCATCATCGGCATAGAAGTACGCAGGGCGAATACCCGAAGGATCGCGCACAACGAATGCTGATCCTGATCCTGTAAGGCCAGCCATGGTGTAACCTCCGTCAAAATCTTTGCATGCTCTTTTTAAAACCCGCTGAAGGTCAATTTCATTTTCGATGATATCGGAAATCTCCTTGTTGGTGAATTGATCCTTGTATTTTAGGAAAAGCGACTGTACCTCTTCATCCAGGAAGTGGCCAATTTTTTCCATCACCGTTACGGTATCAACTTTATCTTTTGGGTGCTGACCAAGACCTACCAAAATGTCGAACAATTCATCAACGTTGGTCATGTTAAAATTGCCAGCCATCACCAGGTTTCGGCTTCTCCAGTTATTCTGCCGAAGAAAGGGATGAACGTTTTCTATGCTATTAAAGCCGTGTGTTCCATACCGTAAGTGGCCTAGCCAAAGCTCTCCAGAGAACGCAAGGTTTTCTTTCAGCCACTGCTCATCTTTGAATTTCTCTTTGCCTTCTTTTTGAGCCTTTTTATATTTCTTTCCTATCTTTTTGAAGAGGTCCGCCACAGGCATTTGCTTCATGGAGCGGTAGCGGCTGATGTAACGAAATCCTGGCCTTTGGTCTATTTTAATATTTGCAATTCCAGCGCCATCCTGCCCTCGATTATGCTGTTTTTCCATCAGAATGTACATTTTGTTCATTCCATAGGAAGGGCCATACTTCTCAATGTAATAGGAGAGAGGTTTTCGAAGCCGAACCAGGGCTATCCCGCATTCATGCAAAATGGTATCACTCATAGGCTTTCAGGACTTGGGCGTCAGGAAATTGGGTCTACCACCTAATTCCGGTGACTGATTTAAAGCACAAAGTTAATCCGATTAATCCAACCCATCAATAAGTCAGGTTGAAAGAAAAGGACTAACAGGAGTACAACCAAAAATGCAGATAAAAGATTTTCCCAAAGCGGTGTATTGACCAAAAATGTTTTTTCAGAGGGCGGCTCCTTCAAAAAGAGATAGTATGGCATTTTTAAATAGTAGTACAGGGACACAACCATGTTTACCAACCCAAAAACAAATAATACAATGAGTATTGGCTTACCGGCTTGGCTGAACGCTTCCCAAAGAGAAGAAAAGAGGAAAAATTTAGCAGTGAAGCCGGCTGTTATCGGAAATCCTACCAAAGAAATAAGGCCAACGCCCATGGCGGTTGATTGAAACGGAAATTTTCTTCCCAGACCAGCTAGTGATGGAATTGAGAGCGTGTTGTGATCAAGTTCAAACTGCTGAATAATCAAAAAAGTAAGAAAATTCATGATGAGGTAGATGGCCATGTAAAATAACATGGCGTGAACACCTGAAATACTTAACGAGGTAAGCCCTATCAATAGAAATCCCGATTGAGCAATGGAGGAGTAGGCCATCATTCGTTTTGGATTGTTTTGCCATAAGGCTGAAAAGTTTCCTATTGTTAACGACAACATGGATATGGTTCCAATAATCGTTGGCCAATTGTAGGTAGACTGACCAAATAAATTAATGGCAAGCGTAAACTTAATCAGCACGCCAAAGCCAGCAAGTTTGGGCACGACAGATAAAAACGCCACCACTGGCGTAGGTGCTGACTCATAAACATCGGCTGCCCATACGTGCAGGGGAGCTGCCACTATCTTAAAAAGAAATCCACTCAGTGTCATCAATCCACCAATTAATACCAGTGGTGATTTTTGTTCAAGTAAGGCACTTACAAATTTGTTGGTAGAGAAATCCAACGTTCCCGACATGCCATAAAGCAACGACATGCCGAAAATCATAACCGCGGTGGCGACTGACCCGAAAAGGAAATACTTTAAGCTTCCCTCAGCTCCTTTTTTGTCAAACCCAAAGCCTGCCAATACATAGGAACTTAGTGAGATCATTTCCAGAGAGAGAAGCACCATCACAAAGTTCATGCTCATCACAAGCCAATGAGCTCCAAGGATGACGGTTACTAACAATAGAAAATACTCTGCCTTCTTTTTTTGGATTCTGTTTCGCGTCAGCACAATTGTTAACAGTCCGCCCAGATCGATAAGAATTTTCAAGTAACTAGAGAAATCGTCAAAGCGTATCATCCCATTAAATAATCGCACCGGATTCTCAGGCCAATCGATAACAACAACCAAGGCAGAAGCGCCAATACTTAGAAAGGCGAGGAGGTGAAAAATAATCGTTCCTTCCTTTTTTAAAATCAGCCCACTTATTAATAACGCTATTATTCCGAAAAGCAGAATCAGTTCGGGGCTTAAAAAGGTAGCACTATCTGATATCCACTGAAGTTGATCTTGAAGGTTCATCGCTGACTTTCTAATGAACGTTCACAAATCGACTAACAATACCTGCCAGCTCATTTGCAAATGGGTTGATAATGTCAAGCAAAGGCTGCGGGAAAATACCAAATACAACTGCCACGAAGGCTAATGGAATGAGCATAGCATACTCCCTGTTGTCCAGATCATGAAGATCGCCCGGTACTTTTACCGACAAAGGCCCAAAGAACATCCGCTGAATTGTCCATAAATAATAGGCTGCACCAAGAATGAGTCCAAGCGTAGCGGTTACGGCCATCCATTCTGGCAGCAACGCATTTACACTGTGCGATTTAAATGCGCCAAAGAAAATCATGACCTCAGCGATGAATCCGGAAAAGCCGGGAAGACCCATGGAAGCAAAAAAAGCAATGATGATGAATGCTGTATAACTTTTCATTACCGATGAAAGCCCTGAGTAGTTTTCAATAAGTCGATCGTGCGTGCGGTCATAGATCACTCCGGCAAGCAAGAAGAGCATGGCGGAGAGAATGCCATGGCTAAACATTTGATAAATGGCACCACTTATTCCTTCGATGGTCATTGAAGCAAGTCCAAGCAGAACGAAGCCCATATGAGATACAGAGCTGTAAGCAATGAGTCGCTTAAGATCTTTTGAGGCGAGTGCATTTAGCGCACCATAGATAATGGAGATCAATCCCATTAGCCCGACAAACCAACTGAAATAAACTGCTCCATCGGGGAACACAGGATAAGCTAATCTTGCCAGACCATAGCCTCCTATTTTTAACAGCAAAGCAGCGAGGACAACGGAGATGGCCGTGGGTGCTTCAACATGTGCGTCAGGCAACCATGTATGTAAGGGAACCATTGGTAGTTTTATCGCAAACCCGATAAACAGAAATAGGAATGCCCATAGCCTTGCCGACCAGGCACCAATAATCCAGGGTTCTGAATAATTAAGAACCGATCCCGAAATGTAGTTGCCGGAGTCTTTCATGTACTCCATGTTGAAGGTGTGAACAACCTGAACTGAAGGCCCTGGTTCTTTGACGGAGCTGTAGAGTCCGATAATAACAACGAGAATAAGAATGGAACCCAACAAGGTGTACAAAAAGAATTTAATAGAGGCGTATTCTCTGCGTGGGCCACCCCAGATGCCGATAAGGAAATACATGGGCAAAAGCATGAACTCGAAAAAGAGGTAGAATAATAGAAGATCCTTTGCGCAGAAACTTCCTATTACAGCTCCATTTAAAATCAGAAGTAATATGAAATATCCTTTCGCGCTTTTAGTGGTGGTCCATGATGAAAGCACGGCAATAAAAAGAATCACTACCGATAAAAGAACCATGATGAAACTTAACCCATCAAGGCCAACGAAATACTCAGCTTTAAAGAGTCCCCACGAGCCGAGTTCTAGTGTTATCCATGAAGTTTTTTCAATGAGCTGAGAGGATGAACTAATGGGTGAGTATGATCGAGCAATCAGAAGCAATAGTAAAAGCTGAACGAAACTTACACTAAGCGCAAGTAACCTAAATGTCTTTTGGTACGCAGACGGGATAAGCAAAGCCAATAGCCCTGCAATGATCGGAAGGAAGATAAGATAGGATAGCAAATGCTGCATAGTTGTCTAAAACAAAATCCAGACGATAAATATAAGTAGTCCAAGCATTGCCCAGAGAATGTAAGATTGAATTTTTCCGGATGACAACGACCGGGTGATGGAGCCGGTTCCTTTGGCAACCATTGCCAAGCCATTAACCGATCCGTCAATAATTGATTTGTCCCACCACCCTATAAAATGCGCAACGGCAACCTGAGAATAGGCAGTCAGGTGAATCAATCCATCAATCCATTTCCGGTCAAAATATTGAGTGCCATTCGAAACTTTCACTGTGGTAGCAACAATAATTTTTTTGTACACGAGGTCAAGGCCAAAATTACTGAGTGCCATATCAGCGCTCTCTTTCTTTAAACTTTTGTCTTTAAAATAAAAGAAGGCAGCTAAAACGGTGAATAGAATGACAACAGCCGAAGTAGTTGTAATGAGCGTTGCGTTGATCGATATGTCGTGCTGTGCATAGCTGGAAATCCAGCCATTGAAATCAATTGGATTCCATGAAATCAGCAACCATAACGAAGTGATTGCAAGAATAACGGTTACACTTTTCATAACAAGCGGTGGATCCTTGATCTTCTCCTTCTGAATAAATTCAGGAAGTGAATCCTTAGCAAGAAATGTAAACCATAGAAGTCTGAAAGTGTATATAACTGTCAACACGGAAATACCAAATCCAACAATCAAAAATGTCGTGTGCCCTTGCAGTAACCCGGTTAGAATTGCATCTTTTGAAAGAAACCCGGCAGAAAGAGGAATGCCAGCCAATCCACCTGCCATCAATAGAAAAGCCATGTAAGTAGCAGGCATCAACTTAGCTAAACCACCCATCGCGCGAATATCTTGAATGTCTGATGCTGTTCCTTCCGAAGCGTGGTGCAAACTATGTATGATCGACCCTGCACAAAGAAATAGTCCGGCTTTGAAAAAAGCATGCGTATAAAGGTGGAGCTCTGAAGCGAATGGATCACCTGCACCAATACCCATGATCATAAGTCCTAGCTGAGAGATGGTAGAGTAAGCAAGAATTTTTTTAATATCAAAATGAAGCAGTGCTCCGATCGCACCGATGATTGATGTAACGGCACCAACAATGGCGATCAACATTAATACATCACGAGTGAAGAGAAAATAAATTCTTACAAGGAGAAACACGCCCGCTGCTACCATTGTTGCAGCGTGGATTAATGCCGACACGGGTGTTGGTCCTTCCATTGCATCGGGTAGCCAGGTAAAAAGAGGAAACTGTGCCGACTTCCCTATCACGCCACAAAAAATGCAAATGCCAGCGAGGGTTAAGTAAGGCGATGGTATACTTATGATATCGATTGCGTCAATTGTAATGGAACCACCATACGTCCACAAAATCATGATGCCTATTAGAAAACCAGCATCTCCAATACGATTGATAATAAATGCTTTTGTTGCTGCCGCAGCCGCTGCAGGTTTGTTATTCCAAAATCCAATGAGCTGATAGGAGGAAAACCCGACCAATTCCCAGAAGAAAAAGATCATTAATAAATTATTTGCCATTACAATTCCCATCATGGCGAAAGTAAAAAAGCCAAGCATGGCAAAATATCGTTGAATACCCGCATCACCGGCCATGTATCCGGTTGAATAGAGATGGACCAAAAAGGAAATGGCTGTGACAACAACCATCATAAGAGCTGCTCGTGTATCGATTAGAAGTCCAAAGGTTATCTCTTTTTCTCCTAATGAAAACCAATTGATTTGAAAATGAAGTGGCGCCTCTTTTGAAGTTTGGAGAACTACAAAGCACGTGCAAAGGAAAGCAAGCAATAATAGTCGCGAGGCAATAGATGAAACTACCCGGGGGTAGCGAGTTGTAGTGGCCGTGGAAATAACAAATGATAGCAATGGCAGCAGCAACGCAGCCAGGGCAGCATAGAGGGCAATTGAATTCTGTGCAAGATGGGCAGTCAACTCTTTTCTTTTAGGTCACTAACTTGATCAGGTATTGCACTATGATAAAAATGATATGCTCTGAGAATTATCGCAATTCCTACAGAGGCCTCGCATACTGCCACGATAATTACGAACACGGCAAATAGTTGCCCATCAAACAATAATGGGCGAGCCTGGTTAAAGGCGATAAGGTTAAGATTAGCGCTGTTGAACATTAATTCGATTCCCAGCAGGATCATGATGGCGTTTCGCTTGGTAAAAACGATTAATAACCCGATCGAGAACAGTAGTGCTGCAAGAAATAAAAAGGACTGACTTCCGTTCATGCTATTTTTTTAGAGAAAATACTGATGCAGTAATCGCTGCACCTATCAGGCTTGTCAACAAAAGTATTCCGGAAACCTCAAAGGGTAGAACAAAGTCAGTCATCAACAAAACACCAATTCTGCTGACGGAGTTACCAGGCGGAAGCACTGAAGGCTCTTGTAAGATCAGGCCGGAAAAAGAATAAATCAGCACACCGAAAAAAGTGAGCGCGACCAAAGTTCCAGGTAATATATTTTGATTGCCAACCTGTAAGGGCTTCCCAGCAATTCGGGTGGTGAGCATCAAGCCAAAAATGATAAGTACCAGTACACCTCCCGCGTAAATCATAATTTGTGCAGCAGCAAGAAACTCCGCATTACTTAAAACAAAAATTCCCGCTACCGAAAGCAAGCAGGTAATTAATAGTAGTGCAGCGTAAAAAATATTTTTCACAAAGAGCATACTCAGGGCCGAGCCTGCGGCAAGGATGATAAATACGTTCAAGATGATAGTGGCTAACGTCATGATTGCGTAGCCGTGCTGTCGGACGCCTGCTGTTTATTCTTCAAATGGATCTCCCATTCGTTTTTCTTTTGTGCTACCTCGGCTGGTGTCATTTCACCAAAGGAAAAATTGTGATTACGAATATCAAAAACACTAAAGTCATACGTCTTGGTCATTGTGAGGCATTCTGTAGGGCACACCGTAGTACACAGGCCACAAAAGCAACACTTACCCATATCAATGTCAAACTTGGCTGCGTAGATTCTTTTGGATGTGCCATCAGACGTTTTTCCAATTTCCTGATTTGATTTAATTGGTTCTATGGTTATGCAATCCACGGGACAAACTTTAGCACACTTGTCGCATACAATGCAGTCGTCAATTTCATTGTGAAGTTGATACCTGCCCACGTCAGGGACGGGAAGTTGAACGTGAGGATATTGTATGGTGGCTATGCCTTCCTGTTTTGAGAAATAGACCGTGCTTTGAATATCAACTGAAGATTGATGTTTGCGCGCTCCGACCATGTGAGAGAATGTCAATCGGAGGCCATCCGCCAGCGTCCGAATGGCTGAAGCAATTGAATGCCAATATGAAGTGGTAGCCTTTTGCACGAGTCAAAGCAAAAATAGAAGGAAAACTTCTAATTGCTTTGTCTGAAGACCACCTAAATAAGTTTATTTTGCTTTTTTAACAGTGAAGAAGAAGGTACTGCCTTTACCAGACTCACTGGTAAGCCAGATTTTTCCACCGTTCCTTTCCACAAACTCTTTGCAAAGGATAAGACCGAGTCCCGTACCTTTTTCATTGGCCGTTCCGCGTGAACTGTATCCGGTTGTTTTTTCAAAGAGAATCTTTTGAATATCCTCATTGATTCCTACACCATTATCAGCTACAGCAATTGTAAATTCATTTCCGCTATCCTGAGCGCTGACCGTTATCGTTCCGCCATTCTCTGTAAATTTTATTCCGTTAAGAATCAGGTTGCGGAAAATAAGATTAATCATATTCGTGTCGGCCCAGGCTATGCTACCTTCCTTAATTTGATTGACTAGGTTTGTTTCTTTGAGATGAAGGGAGTTTAGCATCTTGAAGTTTTCATCTACCATGGTACGCAGATTAATTTTCTCCGGCACGATCTTCAACTTATCCATTTGTAGCAAGGCCCAGTCGAGGAGGTTGCCTATAAGCGTCTTGGTGTGATTGAACTGTATTTTTAATTCCTTTGTCAGCTTTGTAAATTCTTCTGGCTTAAGCTGATTGTTTTCAAGTAAATTCAATATGCCCAACAGCGCATTCATAGGGGAGCGGAGGTCATGGGAAATAATGGAAAAGAACTTGTCCTTTACCTGGTTCAATTGTTCCAATTCAATACTGCGATGCTTGATCTCCTCCTGATGTTGTAAGAGAAGTTTGTTGATTCGCTTTCTGCGTTGCCCACTGCGATAAATGGTAAACAGCAAGATGCCAGCCAACGCCACTACTACCACCAGAATATTTCGGATGAACTCCTGCCGCCTGATAGCTGAGTCCTGCTTTGCCTTCTCTTGGCTAAGTGCGGCTATTTCAGAATCCTTAATTTCAGTTTCAAATCGAAGCTGATCCTGAAAGAGATTGCCCATCATTTTTTGGCTAAAGAGACTGTCACGCAATGCGGTAAAGTTTTTGAAATAAGTTACCGCCTTTTTATAATCACCATTTAACTCCGACAGTGCAGCAAGTTCACGGTAACTCGCGATCTCTAAGTTGCGGGCACCTAATTCCTGAGCAGACTTAAGGCTTCGTTCAAATAGACCTTCGGCTTCTGAAAATCTTTCCAGCTTTAGCAAGACCTTGCCCTTTCCGAGTTCGCATTGAGCGATACCATAAGGATTACCAAGTTCCTTATTAATTGCATAAACAGAGTCATAATAGATTACAGATTTATCCCAATCGTTCATTTCATAAAACAAGTCGGCCAGGTGGGATTGTATACGCGGAATAAGTACGCTGATTTTTTTCTGCCTGGCATGCTCCAGCGCTGAGCGTAAATATTTTTCTGACTGCTGAAAGTCTTTCATGCCTAGGTATACATCTCCTAACTCATCGTTACAGTAAGCGATACCGTTGATGTCATTAATCTTATCACTTATTTTTTGCGAAAGGGTCAGGTGATTAATGGCGATCTCGTGTTGACCGAGCTCTTTAAAAACAACACCGATGTTGTGTAACGCAAAGCACATGGTAAGTGAATCGTTCATCTTTCGCGCTACCTGATAGCTCCGGGTAAGGTATAGATAGGCATCATCAAACTCACCAAGTTCTCTGTAAGTATCACCTAATGCATTGAAGGTGAAGGCGATTTTTGAACTGTCCTTGAGTTGAATAAAATTTTGAAGACCCGAATTATAAAATTTCAACGAAGAAGCATGGTTCCCTTCTCTTGCTTCATGAAAGGCCAGTCTCACATAACCCATTCCTTTGGCCCAGTCCGATTCTATTTTCTCTGCAAGTTGCACAGCATCTTCTGCATACTTTCTTGACTTAGGATAATCAGCGTACTCATAGGCACGGGAAAGTTTGATAAGCAAATCAACTTTCAGTGAATCATAACGCGCTTCTTCGTAGTGCTTCAGCAGATTCTCAGTTTCATTTTGTCCAAATGAACAAAAGCCGGACAAAAAGAGTATCGCCCACAAACTACAGATCGTTTTATTTTTTGTTCGCAACATCATGCAATAAATATTTTCCAGGCACTGCAGCCAACTAGTAAAAGCAATGCAAGAGGGGTGAGGTATTTCCAGCTTAGGGACATTAATTGATCAACTCGTAATCTGGGGAATGTCCATCGCACCCAGATTTGTATTCCGACCATCATCAATACTTTTGAAATAAGCCAAAAAATTCCCCAGAGGTGAAATGCAATGGTGCCCGCCTCTCCGGTAGTCCATGTGGCGAGTTTGATATTTCCAATGTTTGGTAACGGAGTATTCCAACTGCCCCAGAAAAGAATGACCCCGATGAAACTCACCAACAACATCATCGCATATTCGGCAAGCATGATCACAGCCCATCGAAATCCCGAGTATTCGGTATGAAACCCACCAACAAGTTCTGACTCTGCTTCCGGTAAATCAAAAGGAGCTCTGTTGCTTTCAGCGAGTGAAGCGATAAAGAAAATAATCCATGCCACAAAAAGTAAAGGCATCTTGAAAATATTCCACGTTAAAAATCCACCGATAGTAGTTGTTGATAAATTCCAACTTTTAACTCCAAGCAAATAATTTTGATCGCTTTCATGCCCCATGGGCTGTTGAAGTAAAATGCCTTGTTGGTAAGAGATTTCCTGGAGGTCCAGACTCTGACACACTACGCAGGCGCATAAAACCGACAGTGCGAGAGGAACTTCGTACGATATAATTTGAGCTGCTGCCCGAAGAGTACCCAAGGTGCTGTACTTATTATTGGAACTCCATCCCGCCATCATTATCCCGATAACATCTAATGAAAGAATTGCCAGAAGTAAAAACAGAGCAGAGGGGATAGATGCACCTTGCCATCCGGGGCTTAGTGGCAGAAAAGAGAACCCGGTGAAAATGAATACGAATATGAAAATGGGTGCGGCTTTGAATATTTTCCCGTTCGCCTGAGTTGGAACAATGTCTTCTTTTTGAATTAATTTAAGCAGATCGGCAACAGTCTGCAGAATGCCGTAGTAACCCACTTCCATTGGCCCAAGTCTGTCTTGCATAAAAGCAGACAGCTTCCGCTCGGCATAGACTACCAAAACGGTGTAAATGATCAAAAAAGGCAATATGAACAGTAATGTAGACACGACTTTAAGCAGCTAATCAACGATAAAGATCATACATTCACGATAATGTAAATGTCAAATATCTTCAAAAAACCTACATGTATGATTTGATTTCAGATTTTTCAGCTCCAGAGAGGGTGCTTTTCGAGGTGTACCACCTCTCTGAAAAATATTCTTGTGGCAGCTTCAAAGGAATCGGTATAGTCTGAAACCATGAAAGAATGTGTCGGTGAAGTGGTTTTTAAGAGATTTTCCTCTTGCAAATAGTCTTTAAGCGCTTTAGCTACTACTTCCGCGGAGTCTAAAATTTGAATTTTTCCCTGATAAAAATCCTCAATCTCTTTTCGTATTAACGGATAATGGGTACATGCGAGAATAAGAGCATCTATTTGGCTCAGCAATGGATCGCGCAAGTATTCCTCTATAATATTGTGGCTGATTTTGTTATTGAAATAACCCTCCTCAATCATGGGTGCGAGCAGGGGAGTAGCTACCGAGTGAAGTGTAATTCCTTTCGAAGTCTCTTTTACCTTTCGGGAATAGATATTTGAATTGACGGTTCGTTTTGTTCCAATGAGCCCAACATTTTTTCCAGAAAGATTTTGAGCCACCCATTCTACCATAGGGTCAATCACATTGATCACCTTTGCTTCCTTGTTCACATATTCTTTCAACAATTCATAAGCAGCCGAGCTGGCAGAGTTGCATGCGATGACAATGACTTTACATCCTTTCTTAAGTAAGACCTCAGCTATTTTTATTGAGTATGCCTGAATAGCAGCTTCCGATTTGTCACCGTATGGAAGGTGGGCAGTATCTCCAAAATAAATCATGCTTTCTTGTGGAAGCATCTGACGGATAGCATAGGCAACGGTGAGGCCGCCAATACCGCTATCAAATATTCCAATAGGCGCTTCTTTTGATTTATTCATTTTTCAAAAATAGCGGCTCTTGACCAGATTTTGTATTATTGTGACACAATCAACCGAAAATAAAATTGTCATGGCCTACAATCTATTGAAAGGTAAAAAAGGAATCATCTTCGGAGCCCTCGATGAAAACTCTATCGCCTGGAAGACAGCGTTGAGAGTAAAAGAAGAAGGTGGAGCGTTCACGCTCTCCAATGCACCCATCGCTATGCGTTTGGGAAAGATCAACGAGCTGGCGCAACAATGTAATTCAGAAGTAATTCCTGCCGATGCCACTTCAGAGCAAGACTTGAACAATCTCTTTACTAAATCAATGGAAGTATTGGGAGGCAAAATAGATTTTGTGTTGCACTCCATCGGCCAAAGCCCTAACATCAGAAAAGGGCGCGAGTATGGTGATCTTAATTATGAGTGGTACTTAAAAACCATAGACATATCTGCGCTGTCTTTTCATAAGGTAATGCAGTCCGCAGAAAAACTGGATGCAATGAATGAATGGGGATCGATTGTAGCATTAAGTTATATTGCTGCACAGCGAAACTATCCTGACTATACTGATATGGCGCAGGCGAAAGCGATGCTCGAGTCAATCGCGCGTAGCTATGGTGCGCGGTTTGCAAAACTTAAGAAGGTAAGAGTAAATACAATCTCGCAATCACCCACCAAGACTACCGCGGGCGCGGGCATCTCCGGGTTTGATGTGTTCTATGATTTTGCGCAGATGATGTCGCCTCTTGGAAATGCGACTGCAGAAGAATGTGCCAATTACATAGTGGCCATGTTCTCTGACTTTACCCGTATGGTCACCATGCAGAACTTAATGCACGATGGTGGTTTTTCTTCATCGGGTATCACGCAAGACCTGATTGACAGACTCACCAAGTAGATTGTTTCTCGCATCAGATAGTCTTCGTTTACTTTACCACCAGGGTTGATGATCGCCTTCCCTTTCTGTAAGATAAATCTTGGACTGAGTGTTCTCTCAAAAAGAGCCGATGGATTTCATGCTATAGAAACGTGTTTTTACCCGGTTCCATGGACAGATATTTTGGAAATCATCCCATCGGATGAATTTTCATTTACCGCCTCCGGCATTCCTATCGATGGTGATGGATCCAATAATCTTTGTGTGAGAGCCTATCATCTTTTGCAGCGTGAATTTAATCTTGGCCCGGTAAAGATTCATCTTCATAAAATTATTCCGATGGGAGCCGGTCTGGGTGGAGGTTCTGCGGATGCTGCGTTTACACTTAAATTATTGAGCCAGCTGTTTGAATTGAAACTTACTATCGATCAATTGAAATACTACGCATCGCAGTTGGGTAGCGATTGCAGTTTCTTCCTTGAAAACAAACCACAGGTAGGTGAAGGTAAGGGCGATGAATTAAGCGATGTCGTGATTGATTTAAAGAACAAATTTCTTGTCATTGTTAAGCCTGATATTCATGTGTCAACGCAGGAGGCTTATGCAGGTGTCAACCCAAAATCACCAACGATAAAGGTAAGGGAAGTGGTTGAAGCATATCCCTTACCAAAATGGAGAGATCATCTCATCAACGATTTTGAAGAAAGTGTTTTTGAAAAATACCCGGCTATTAAAAAAATCAAGGAAGCTCTATATAAAGAAGGAGCCGTGTACTCCAGCATGAGTGGGTCGGGCTCATCTGTATTTGGAATCTTTGAGAAGCCGGTAGAATTAAAATCAAGCTTCCCACGGTCAGCCTATTGGTCAGGGCTTTTGTAAGTCGTGCGGTTTGCCGCTTGCCTTCGCTTCAACAACGGGTAAAAGATCACCGCGCTTATAATCACGGCCGTGCCGAGATAAAACTGAGTATTCATTTTTTCACGATCGCCAAAAATGATTACAGCCATTACTATTCCGTAGATCGGTTCCAGGGTCATTGTGAGTTGAATAAAAAAGGTGGATAACTTCTTCATCAGTTCGATAACAGCGGTGTAAGCATAGACAGAGCACACGAGCGCAAGAACGCATAAGTAAAACCAATCGGGTAATGTTGGATTGAGGTGCAGTTCACCATCCGATGTGACAAATGTTTTGTATAGGGGAAAATAAAGTGCTATAGCCAACGTAGCGCCCATCATCTCATAGAAGGTAATGGTGAGGGAGGGTATGCGCTTCACCAATTTCGAATTAATAACGGAGAAGATAGATCCACTGAGTCCGGAAAAAATTCCGAAGGCTAGGCCAAGAGGATAATGAAAGTCAAAAGAAAAGATAATATAAAGCCCAGCGATGACAAGTATGCCGAGGCTGATTTCCAGAAAGCTGATTTTTTTTCTGTTGGAGATTGGCTCGATGATCGCGGTCCAAAACGAGCCTGTAGCGAAGCCCACCAAACTTACTGAAACATTCGCAATGCGTGCGGAATAAAAAAAAGCAATCCAGTGCGCGGCAACAATGAATCCGGTGAGTATGATCTTTATATAATCACCTCCGGTTAATTTAAAAACACCGGAAGTAAAGTAAATGACAAAGCCCATTCCTGCGGTGGCGATCAATGTTCTCAGGAATACCATCTCCACAGCAGGAATAGAAATTAGCATCCCCAATATGGCTGTGAAGCCCCAGAGAAAGACAATGAAGTGAAGCTTAAGATAATCGAATGTGCCTGCCATCAGCGAGGAACATATTTATAGAGCATCACAGAGATGACTCCAAACGTAAGGTTAGGCAGCCATGCCGCAATAAATGGAGAAAGTGATCCTGCCTCGGCAAAAGTGCGCGTCATCATAAAGAACAGGATAAAGACAAATGACAGTAAGAATCCCAGTGCAATCTGAAAACCCGTGCCGCCTCTGCTCTTGCGCGAAGAAACAATCACGCCCATGAAGACAAGCACGAAGATGGTAAAGGGTGAGGAGAAACGTATTTGCTTTTCTACTTCGTAAGCTTCCACACCGGATGCACCCCGAAACTTCAGCTTGGCAATGTATTCAGTAAGTTCATTAATTGACATGCCGTCATACTTGCGCTCATCATTTTCAAAATCTTTTGGAGTGATCGCCAGGGTAGTATCCAGACTGACACCACTGATTGCCAACCCAGTTCGATCCGGCTTGTAGCCAACGTGAAACACACTATCCACTTTCTTTATTTTCCAGTAATGAATAGTCCATTTGTGTTTGGTGGTGTCCCACTGAATATTGTCAGCGGTAAGTTTTTCCACCAACCTGTTTTCCTTAAATTTTTCAAGTGAAAACTGATAGCCTGTGTTGGTTTGATTATTGAAGTTCTGAAGATAGAGGTAGACATTCGGTTCTATCTGCAAATGAACATTTCGCTTTTCAAAATAATAGACCCTGTTGAAGTATTGCATCTCAAAGGCCAGCCGCGATTTATTCGATTGAGGAATGATCCAGCCATTGAGCGTGAAGCTAATGATAGCGATGGCAAACGATCCCATAAAGTAAGGGAGTAAAAACCGGGGGAAGCTCACCCCGCTGCTTAAGATGGCAATGATCTCTGTGCGCCCTGCCATTTGAGAGGTAACAAACACAATGGCGATAAAGGCAGTAATGGGAGTAAGAAGCCCGGCAATCCAGGGTATAAAATCACGATAGTAGGTAAGAATAGTGAGTACATCGAGGTTGTTCTTTGAGAACTTGTCCATCTTCTCGGTCACATCGATGACCACAATGATGGCGATGAGAATGAGTACTACGAAGAAAAAAGTAGTGAGTATTTTTTTAAGGATATATTTATCGAGGATCTTCATTCCTAGAGCCGCTGAGAGATTATGTTCACCATTTTATTTTTCCACGTCATAAAAGTTCCTTCCTGAATTTTTAGCCTCGCCTCCTTCACCAGCCAAAGGTAGAAGGTAAGGTTGTGTATTGAAGCAATTTGTGCGCCTAAAATTTCCTTGCTGATGATCAGGTGCCGAAGGTATGCTTTTGAGTAAAAGGTACTCACATGACCTCCCAGTGCTGCATCGATGGGGCTAAGGTCATCTTTCCATTTTTCATTCCTTATATTAATAACGCCTTCGGTAGTGAAGAGCATGCCATTGCGGGCATTGCGCGTTGGCATCACACAATCAAACATATCAATGCCTAATGCAATACACTCCAGGATATTTTCAGGAGTGCCGACACCCATAAGGTAACGAGGCTTATCGGCTGGGAGAATATCACACACCAACGATGTCATTTCATACATCAGCTCATGTGGCTCACCTACCGACAATCCGCCAATGGCATTGCCGGATTGATTTTGATTGGCAATAAATTCTGCCGACTGTTGACGCAAGTCTTTAAACACACTTCCCTGCACGATGGGAAATAAAGCTTGCTCGTAATTGTATTTAGGAGGAGTGTTGTCTACTTGCTTGATGCATCGCGTAAGCCAATCGTGGGTAAGGTGCATCGATTTTTTTGCATAGTCATACTCACAGGGATATGGTGTACATTCATCAAACGCCATGATGATATCGGCTCCAATGGATCGCTCAATGTCCATCACACGTTCGGGGCTAAAAAAATGAGAAGACCCGTCAATGTGAGACTTGAAAGTCACTCCCTCTGCATTAATCTTTCGATTATCAGATAAGGAATAAACCTGATACCCGCCACTGTCCGTGAGCAGGGGGCGAGTCCAACCATTGAACTTATGAAGCCCGCCTGCCTTTTCCAGCAATTCGATGCCCGGCCGAAGATAGAGGTGGTACGTATTACCCAAAATGATTTTTGCGTCAATGTCGGTTTCTAATTCGCGCTGATGTACGGCCTTTACGGAGCCAGCCGTGCCAACGGGCATAAAAATAGGAGTGGGGATATCTCCATGATCGGTGGTAAGTACTCCTGCCCTGGCCTTGGAGTGTGGATCGTTAGTTTGAAGCGTAAACGTCATGCGGCCCAAAGATAAACCAGTATTCATCCATTTTTTCAGGATTTTTGAGATTCGATTATCGCCAGGCCGTAGGCAACTGGCCTCGGCATCATGTATTGAGTATCCGTATTCTTACCGGGGCTTTTTTGCAGAAAGAGCGGGAATTGCTGATCATCCCTATCTTTGCGACTTACTTTTAATCAGGAATCCCTTTGCAAGTAGCGTTTGTTGTCTGTCTGTTTATTCTGGCGCTTCAGGTTATTTACATTTCCTTTTTTCTGTTTGCCTTTTTAAAGAAACGAAAGGAGACACAACACCAGCCGCATGCTGTTTCGGTGGTGGTGTGTGCACATGATGAAGAGAGCAACCTGCGGCAACTGGTTCCGATGCTTTTGCAACAAGATCATCCGCAGTTTGAGGTGATCATCGTAGAAGACCGATGCAACGATGGAACCTTTGATTACCTATTGGAAGAAACGAAGAAGGATTCCCGCCTGAAGATGGTGCGCGTGGTGCAGAAGCCCGATCATATCCAGGGTAAGAAGTTTGGATTGACCCTTGGTATCAAAGCAGCGCAGTATGATTGGGTACTATTGACCGATGCTGACTGCCGACCATCTGGCAACGATTGGATTAAAAGCATGAGCAAAAATTTTACGGAAGAGAGTCAGATCGTATTGGGTTTTTCTTCTTATGAACACCGCCCGGGCTTGCTCAATTCCTTTATCCGGTTTGAGACATTGCTTACCGCCTTACAATACATTGGTTTTGCTTTATGGGGTAAGCCCTATATGGGTGTAGGTCGCAACCTGGCTTATCGCAAATCACTTTTTCTTGACAACAAAGGATTCAATAATTATTTAGGTGTTACCGGAGGAGATGACGATTTATTCGTGAATCAACATGCCAGCAGCACGAATACGCAGGTTGTTGTGGGTAAAGAAGCCTTGGTTTACTCCAAGCCAAAAGATACCTGGAAAGAATTCTATTATCAGAAGTTGAGGCACCTGGCCGTAGGAAAATACTATCGGTTTTCAACTAAGGTAATGCTGAGTTGGTTTTCACTTTCGTGGATGGGTGTCTGGTTTTTTTGTTTGCCTGTTCTTTTTGTTACAACTTATTACAATGTGCTGTTATTGCTGCTGGGGCTGCGATGGGTGTTGCTCGCGAGCCTGATACACACGGGTTCTCGCAAGATGGGTGCTCCCTTTGAGGCGTGGAAAACCCCTTTTTTAGATTTTATTTATGCCTTTTATTATCTTGTTGCGGGCTCAATTGCGTTAGTATCAAAAAAAGTACGATGGAAGATGTAGAAGGCCGGTTTTCGCCAAAAGCGCTTGAAGATTTCAAGCTGATAGACATGGCTGTGGACGGTGATGAGAAGTCGTATGCCAAGCTATTGAACCGCTACCGAAGGCCGGTGTACCACGTTATCCTGAAGATGGTACGCAATGTGGATGATGCCGAAGACCTCACCATTGAATCCTTTGCCAAGGCATTCCGCAGTTTGCATCGCTTTAAGAAAGACTTTACGTTCAGCACGTGGCTGTTCCGTATTGCCACCAACAACACAATCGACTTTATACGCAAACGAAAACTCAATACGCTGAGCATTGAGAATACCTATACCGATGACAACGGAGACTCCGTATCCATTGATGTGGAAGACATGAACCTTAATCCGCAGGAAGAAACGATCAAACTGCAGAAAGAGGAAATCATTCAGGTTTTTGTAGGCATGCTACCCGCCAAGTACCAGAAGCTCGTGCGGCTCCGTTATTTCCATGAACTCTCTTACGAGGAGATTGCCAAAGAACTGGATGCTCCGCTGGGAACGGTGAAAGCGCAATTGCATCGCGCCCGCGAGTTAATGTATGAGTTGGTGAAGAATAAGAAAGAACACATTTAGATAAGTTGACGATGGTCAATTGATAATTGTCATTCCTGTTTCAAATTATTTTTTCTATTACAATTTCCTTTTTGTTAAACGTGATGGATGCCCCGGCTGATAGCCCCATCAAGGCGGAGCCAATGGGAGATGCCGGTGAAATGGCATAATAGGTTATTCCATCGATCACCATCGCTCCGGCAGGAATAGCCATAAAGTAATTTCCCTGACTTGTAAACACTAAACTGCCCGACCGCACTATGGTAGTGATTACCGCGGACTGCAGTTGATCCAGCACTTGCTTTTGTTTCATGGCTTCTGCCAGTTGGGCGCTGTTCTTTTCAATTTCCAATTGGGCCATCGCACGGCCCGTTTCATATTTATCACCGGCACTGCTTTTGGTTTCTTCATTGGCGGAGTGTTGCGCCAGGCGGATGGCCTCGTTGGCAGAAGCAATACGCTCTTCAATAAAGACCAGGCAGCGGGAGTGGAGTTGTTGTTTTAGGGATGGAGCGGAGGTGGCCATGCGGCAAAGATCGTTTTTTTATACTTCCAAAAATGGCTGGTTATATGTACCTTTTCAATAGGTAATGGTGGATATTCTCTAAGTTGTGCAATTGTGAGTGACAGAAAAATATGATTCGAGTTTATTTAGATTGGAATGTGATTAGCAATCTTAAACGCTCTGAGTTTACGGATGTAAAAAAATTCATATATAAGTATAAGAAGCACCTTTTATTTCCCTATACGCCAGCTCATTTTACCGACTTAATGAAAAGCTACAGCCCAAATAATCAGTTTTTTTACGAAGACTTAGAGACTTTGGAGTTCCTATCTGACAAACATTTATTGAGATGGGGAAAAGACGGTATTGAGCCTTTATTTGGGACACCATCTGAATATTTTGAAAGTGAAAAAGATAAAGAAGATATATCCGAACTTATGGATATGGAGAAAATATTCCAGGACCTTGACGAATCGCTCGATGAACTTGGCTTAGGAAAAATGGGAGGCTTAATGAAGTCTCTTTTTCAACTTCAACCTTCCGGAATTGAAATTACAGAGCAGAATAAAGATATTATGAAAAAGATGTTTCCGAACCTTAAATCAAATTCGACTATGTGGGATTTGATGAAGGATATCGGTCCCTTTTCTCAAAAACTCCTGTGGGATGGTGAATATTACAAAGATTTCCGAAAAAAAATGGCTGATTATGGATTCAAACTTGAATCTAACTCGGGGAATTGGAGCCATGACGAAGTTATTAAGAACCTTGACGATTTCTTGTTGAAGCTCGGAACCAAAATGACTTACCTTGAATATGTTGAAACTACATTTAAACATAGAAAGGAACCTGTCAATCAATACGACTACTACACCACTGCATATCTAATGCTTGATATGATTGGATATAAAATTGATAAGTTGACTAAACCAACGGACAATATGCAGAATATTCATGCTGATGGTGAACATTCGTTTTATGGAGCATATTGCGATTACTTCGTGGCAATGGATAAAAACCTAAGAATTAAATCTAAAGTTCTTTACAACGAGTTTAATATCTCGACAAGAGTAATAGAACCAAAAGAATTGATTTCAGAATTATCCGAAGTTCTTGATGATATTGAAAATAAAAGTAATTTCCTCGATGAAGCGATTGGCTTTTGCAAAGAGGGCTTACTAGTTGAATCATATCCACCACAAGATAAAGATAACATAGAATCACATGCGTTTAAATTGCCTAAATTCTACTTTAACTATTTTAACTACGTAATCTACATGAGCTACCCTGAGCAAGACGGTTTTGTCTTGATATTCAGAAAAGTATTCAAGAATTTCTCCAGGTTTATTTATTATACTGAATGCGAGACACTAATTGACACAATTACACAGTTTTTTGGATATGATGATCAACAGGAATTGGAGTCTAAGAAAAAAGAATTTGTATATGGAGACAAAGAAGTGAATTTTGATTGGACATTTGAGGGAGGTTTAATACGATTGGAAAAAGAAGAAGACACCAAAAGACCAATTTTGAGCTATATATTATCAACCAGTAGAAAGGGAAAAAGCGACTAACACTCTTGATTCACTCCCGTTAGTAGCTTTTTTTTCGCTAGGGATTTAGTTTTTGTTTCTTAATTTCGTTCGGTCGCGTGGCATAGACTCAACGGGTGGCCGTTATTTAGAGATACGATATGAAAATAATTTTGGTGGCCTTATTGGCGTTTACAATCCCCACTTATTCGCAGACGTCTCCAGCGATCGAGGAGATCGAATTTGTTAGTCAAACATATCAATTTAAACATCCAAGAAATTGGCAGTTAGACAGCTCTAAGACAATGGGTACTGACTTGCTTCTTTTTGCACCATTAGAGAATGAGTCTGATCAATTTCGGGAGAATGTTAACATTATTATTCAAAACTTAGCAGGACAAAACATCGACCTTGAAAAACACAAGCAAATTACCGACAAACAGTTAGAGAGTGTTGGCATTGATGCCAAAGTATCAGAATCTGCAATCCAAAAAAACGGCAACGAGAGCTTTTATAGAACAACGTATGTAATCGCTCAGGGTAAACTGAAATTAAAGATATCTTCAAAATGCTTTATTAAGAATGATAAAGCTTTTTTGATAACATTCACTTCCGAAGTTGACAAGTATGACAACTACCAAAAAATTGGTGAGGAAATTTTAAACACTTTTCGGCTGAGGAGGTAAGCGAACGCTCAATAAAAGCTTTTTTTAAAGTATCGTCTCCTGCTTCACTGACGATGTGTTGATTCCTTGTTGTGTTGTAGTTTTAGTTTCTTAATTTCGTTCGGCCACAGGAGGCAGTACGCAGAGGTCGGTCTTAGTATTCCGCTACGCTCATTGCTAAGTCCCTCTAACCCGCGACTGCTTATGCACTCACGTTGCATGCAAGACCGTTGTGGCGGCCAGTGACATGCTTTGAAAACAGAGGACGTTATAAACCATGAACGTTGGGCGTAATGGCAATATAATTTGACTTCAAACAAATGATGATGAATAAAGTTTCTGTTTTAGTAAAGCATGTTGAGCAAGTTCGCAATTCATATGCGGCATTGCTGGCAAATGTTGACGAAAATGAAGGTAACTACAAACCAACTTCGGATACGTGGTGTCTAGCTGAAATTACTGAGCACTTATTTTGGGCCGAGCATGGCGGTATATTGGGAATGTGGAAAACCCTGCGTGCGATACGAGAGGGTAAGATGGAGCGCACTTTTGAGTCCATTCATAAAGGGCTTAGCATTGAAGTGATCGTAGATCGAACATGGAAATTAAAAGAACAGGTGCCTGCCGTTGCGGCTCCCCGGATGGGTGGAACGTTGATATTTTGGAGAGCGGCTCTTCTTAGCCTTCAATTGGTATTGGATGAATTTGGAAATGATTTGAAGGAAGATGAGCTACGTATGCAAGCGCATCCTCATCCGATTTCTGGCCCCATGGATTTTCAGCAACGACTTGAATTTTTGGCCTTCCATATCCAAAGACATCACCAGCAAGCAAAAGAAGTTCGCAAACAGTGGTCTCCAACAATGTGACTGCCAAACGGGAGTAAAGAAACGCCTGGAAGGCCAGTGGTATGGCTACAGTGCTAACCTTTAAGTCTTGGCACACTCCAATACTACACTTGGTTTCTAAAATTTGAGGACATAAATTGCACTCGTGACTAAGAACCTAACAATCTATACACTCCTGTTAAGCATGGCTTTGCATTGCGCCTGTAGGTTAGGAGTTCTTAATCACCTATATCAACAACGACATCAGATAGCCTACACCATCGGAATGATCTCGGAAGTTCCAATATCGATGTGTAACCACGAACATAATCCTGACGAAAGTTTAAAAATAGAGACGCAACAGGACGAATCCACTTTACCTTCTGGATTTTTGCAGACACAAGAGATTAAACTATTTTTTAATTTAACCGAATTGAATATCAATCCGGTGTATCAGCTATTGGCTAAATCCCCCTGGAGAGATTCCTTTATTAAGGAATACGCTTCTCCCTACGCTTCGATCTTTCGTCCCCCATCGTTGATTTCCTGATTTCATAATGCTTTAGTGCATTACTCCTTTAGCTCAACGCTGCTTGCTGTCTGAGCATATTCTTTATTAATCACTTTTAATCTGAACAATATGAAAACGTCTAATCTTTCCTTTGCTCAATCGCGAACCAAAGCAATCAATGGTACTGTCAAAACTCAATCAGGCGAAGCTTTTGCATTTGCCAATATCTCGGTATCAAACAGTTCAAGTGGAACAGCCGTTGATCAAGACGGTAATTTTGCGCTTTATGAAAGAGTTCTTTAAATATCAATCTTCTATGAAATACATATTATTTCTTTTTGCTCTCGTCTTATTAGCCTGCAGCGATAGAAAATCATCGCACCAACATCAAGCGATGAAAATTGAGCGCATGTCATCAGCCGACTCATTACTTCGCGATAGCTTGCCACAGGAAATGGATGCCGAGAATCACTCCATGATAATGGACATGATTTTGGGCAAGCCGAAACAGACAATAAAATCAATCGGCATTTTAGTGTACGATGGCGTGAACGACCTTGATTTTATGGGGCCGCGTTATGTCTTCGGGCAGACCGGGGCAAAGGTTCAATTGATCGCTACCAAACCGGGTAACATCAAAACTGTAATGGGCATTGAAGTGGTGCCCAATACTGTTATTGATTCGGTGCAGCATCTGGATATTCTGGTTATCCCTGGTGGTGCTGGCGGCACAGTGCTCACGGTCTACAATGAAGCTGTTTTAGATTGGATAAGGAAAATAGATAAGCAAACTATTTATACGACATCGGTTTGCACCGGAGCCTGGATTTTAGGATCATCCGGGTTGCTGAAGGGCAAAAGAGCTTCGACCAATTGGTACCGCGAAGAAGAGTTTTTAAAAAAATACGGAGCCACTCCGGCCAACGAACGATTTACTAGCGATGGTAAATACTGGACATCAGCGGGCGTGACAGCCGGGATGGATATGTCGCTCGCCATTGTCCGCGATAACTGGGGCGACAAATTTACGCAGGGTGTGATGCTAGACATGGAGTATGATCCTGCTCCAATGATTGAAGGTGGCAGCCCGGAGAAGACCAATTGGCTTGTGGAGTGGATGATGAAGGCTATGTATGATGCTGGAATCAATCCGCTGATGGATAGCCTCGAAACAATTAAAACCAATGAGAAATGAAAGGTAGTCCATCATTGCAAAAAAACTTAACATACTCAAAATGAAAAAATCAATAGTTATAACAATCCTAGTAACTTTCTTTTATCTTCGATTAAATGCCCAACAACCAACAACAGAAAATTGCAAAGTAGCTGTGTTCATCTATCAGGGAGTAGAACTACTCGACTTTGCGGGGCCCCTTGAAGTATTCAGCAACACATCAGGCTTTGATGTATTTACTGTGGCTCCAAAAGTGGAGACCATTACAGCCATGAACAAAAACATTAAATTCATTCCAAACTATTCTATCGATGATTGCCCTCAGCCCGACATCATTGTTTTTCCAGGGGCAAACATGGAAGGTCTTATGCCAGTCTACAATGACACTATTGTAATGAACTGGATTAGCAAAATCCATAAGAATACAAAGTTCACCATGTCAGTTTGCACGGGCGCGGCCTTCCTGTCAAAGGCCGGAATATTGGATGGTCACTCTGTAACCACGCATTGGGGTGCCGTTCTGAATCTCCAGAAGATTACGCCAAAGGCAAAAGTTATTTTTGACAAGCGTTATGTAGAGGATGGGAAGCTATTGACCACAGCCGGTGTTTCAGCTGGTCTCGATGGAGCGTTACATCTGGTTTCAAAAATCAGGGGAAAAGAAGAAGCCATCAGAGTTGCGCGGGCAATTGAGTATGATAAGTGGAACCCCAATGCTGGGCTGGTTGTGGGGAAAGAAACACCAATTCAAAAAGCGGTGATTAAGAAAGCTTCTCTCGAAAAGAAGGTAATTGACAAAAAAATTGAGAATAAAAGCACACGTCTTTTAAAGGAAGATTCGATAGACCCAATTTATAGAATGAAAGTGGCGAAAGGCACTTCCATCACCACGATTCACAAGGGAAAACAATATGGCTTTTGCAGCGAGGGTTGCAAAGAGTTGTTTCTTAATAATCCGGACAAGTATGCGGTAGCTAAGTAATCAGTTTCTTTTTTGTGTCATCGCAAGGGTGATCGTTGACCTGACTGGAGTACAAACTCATCTTAAGTCAAGCGCTTCGGGGACGATACGTTGATTCCTTGTTGCGTTGTAGTTTTTGTTTCTTAATTTCGTTTACCCACGTGGGGCAAGTCGTAGTAGGTCTGTTTTGGCGCTCCGCTTCGCATGCACCTATGTTGGCAGTCTTTTTAAATGAGGGACACACGACTATGGAAATAGATACAAAATGAATAAAGACTTCAAACCCACAAACTACAATTCAGTTTCACCATACTTTATTGTAAGTGGTGCTCAGAAATTTATTGACTTGATGAAGGTGATTTTTGATGTTAAGGAGCTTAGAAGGTATGATATGCCTGACGGAACAATAATGCACGCTGAAATTCAAATTGACGACTCGGTAATTATGATAGGTGATTCGTCAGACAAATTTCCTCCTGTTCCATTAGTTATGCATGTTTATGTTCCTAGCGTTGACAAGACTTTTAACAAAGCTATAGAGGCGGGTTGCAAGGTGATTGAATTGCCAAAAGAGAGAGGGGGCGACCCGGACCGAAGGGCAACATTTAGGGACTTTGCTGGAAATGTGTGGTCTGTAGGAACTCAACTCAAAAACTAACCGCAGTGGTTAGGCGATCCAAACTATTTGACAATGACTGAAGAAAAGAATTTACAACTAGAACGATTAGTATTCTTTACAGATGCTGTGGTGGCAATTGCCATTACCCTGTTAGCCCTCGAACTCAAAATTGACGCTACGAATGGGCATTTGACGTTTGCTATGCTATATGAGAACTGGCATAAGTTTGCGGCATTCTTGTTGTCATTTGTCAGCATTGCTATTTTTTGGAAAAAGCATCATGAGTTTTTCAAATTTATCAAATCGGTTGACGATAAATTATTTTGGTACAATTTGGGCTGGTTACTATTTATTGCGCTTTTGCCTTTTACTACCTCACTGATAAGCTCATACTTTAGCGACACGGCCGCCATGTTTTCTTATTGCTTAAATACATTTCTAATTACCTTATTTCAAAATCAAATTTGGGACTATGTAGCAGGAAAGCCAGATTTTATTAAAAAGGAATTAAATGTTAAGACCAATCACGACAATAAAGTAGTATCTAATGTTGCAATGCTTAATGGACTTTTAGCAACAGTGACATCGCTATTTAGTCCAATAATTGCGTTTATTATTTTGCTTCTTCGCTTTCCGATGATAGTAGCAGCGACTAATAGATTTAAATATAGAGGGAGAAATTGATCAACTACATAGACGCTGTCATTGTCACCTTGCGTTTTTACTTATTTAAATTGTGTCGCGCTTATCATTGGTGGAGCAATAATAGTGGCTGTAATTGGACTATTCATTTTAAAAGCCTGAAATGATGGAGATAAATTTTATTCATTGGAATACCGATCCTGAGATTATTAACATACTCGGCCTCTCATTGAGATACTATGGTGTTTTGTTTGCAGGAGGAGTAGTGCTATGCATTTATATTTTAAAGTGGATTTTTAAGAAGGAAAATATCTCGTTGGATAAGTTAGACACGCTAACACTTTACGGAGTAATAGGAATTTTTGTCGGAGCGAGACTAGGTCACTGTTTGTTTTATGACCCATCTTATTATTTTGATCATCCGTTGGAGATGTTTTTACCTATTCAGCAAGAAGGAAATGGAGAGTATAAATTTACGGGATATCAAGGTTTGGCGAGCCACGGGGGCGCTGCGGGATTAATTATAGCACTCATTCTTTATTCAAGAAAAACACGGGAGTCAATAATCAATACGATTGATTTGATGGGAATTGTTGCTCCTTTGGGAAGCTGTTTCATAAGACTGGGTAACTTGATGAATTCGGAGATAATTGGATTTCCAACTAATGTGCCCTGGGCTTTTATTTTTGAACGCGAAGACAATTTACCAAGACATCCGGCTCAGTTATATGAAGCGATAGCGTACTTGATAATATTTGCGATCATTTTTTACTTATATAAAACAAACCGCAACAAGCTGCGGAATGGATTTTTTTTCGGAATATCAATTTCATTAATATTCATTGCCAGATTTTTTATCGAGTTTGTTAAGATGAGACAAGTTGCCTTTGAGGAGCAAATGCAATTTGACTTGGGACAGTTGTTGAGTATTCCGTTTATCCTGTTCGGGTTAGGATTTGTGATTTATGGATTGATAAAGACAAAAAGAGACAAGGAGAGGAACGAATTGGCCACAGCAATGGAAATTTAACCAGATTCAAACTTGTTGTAGAGTTAACGAGACTAAATGAGGCGTGCTTGAATCTTCCTAAAATTTATTGCGCAATACCTCAATGTCATTTAGAATCATTTCCACAAGACCCTCTGTTACAATTTTGCCTTTCTTTAAAGTAGCTAACGTTGCATCGCCCCAAACACCCGTAGGAGAGTAAGTTGAATTTTTATTGTTAGGATCGCGGGTGAGCCCACCCCCGGTAGAGGGCGTATAATCTTTTACTGCTTTCTTCATATCCACGGCTTCTGGTTTCATGTAGAGAATCATAGAAGTTTCTATTTCATCAGCATGCGTGCCTCCTTCCTGTTGACGAATGGTTTTTTCTACGGACTCAAGTTTTTTTAAATCGGTAAAGTGCATGGTAATACCGTATGTTGCCAGCGAATCGGCTGCCGGTTTCAATGCCCGGACTGTAGAAACGCCCGTGTTGAGAATATAAAATTGTGTAGGGCCAAAGCGCGACAACCCCCGACAAATGTCAATCACCATATCGCGTGCCGTGCTCAGTCGCAATGAGGTAGAACCAGGATACTCCACAAAAGAGGGATAGAAGTGATAATTAATGGTAGGAGCAATCACCACATTAGCGGATTGGTGAACGCGTTCTTTGAGATATTCCGCCAGAATCAAATCGTTCTTCAACAGCAAGTGCGGCCCATGTTCTTTGGCGGCCGCCCCGAGTGGAATAACTACGATTGTCTTCGGAGTAAGTATTTTTTCTGCCTCAAGCCAGGTGAGGTCTTCGAGGAGAATACCTTTGGGCTGCGCGATCAGACCGAGGGGTAGCACCAATAGGAATAGGATTTTTTTCATGCGACATGAGTTGGTACGACAAGATATTCATTATGAACTCATGATTCAAGAATAACATAATCTTGCCAGCGTCAACGCATGCGAGAAAAATTCACTCTCCCTTCAAGCTCTCCACAGGATTTCTCTTTGCTGCTGCGAATGATTCGAAACTGACCGTAACCCACGCTATGACCAACGCCACCGCTCCAGAGGCAATGAAAACAATGACACTTAGATTGGTGCGGTAGGCAAAGCCTTCGAGCCACTGGTTCATCATGTAATATCCTGCTGGTATCCCGATGAGAAAGGCAATGATTACCAGCGTCATGAATTCTTTTGACAACATGGCCACCAACTGAAATACAGAAGCGCCCAATACTTTGCGGATGCCGATCTCCTTAATGCGCTGTGCCGCGGTGTAAGAAGCCAGGGCGTAAAGTCCAAGGCAGGCAATAAATATCGCCAGGCTGGCAAACAACAATACAATCGTGGATAGCTTTTCCTCTGATTGATACAGCTTCGCCATTTGCTGATCGAGGAACGTAAACTCAAAGGCGGCAGGAATTATTTTTTTGAACGCACCCTCCAGTTTTTGAACAGTAGCAGATAGTGAGCTTGCGTCTACCTTCACCAACAAATATATATAACGGTTGTCCTTACTGTTATTGAAGCAGTATGGACCTATTTGTTGCTGGAAGGAGGCGAAGTGAAAGTCTTCAACTACGCCAACCACCTCGGCAGGGCCTTGATAGAAAATTTTCACACGGCTACCCACGGCTTCTTCGGGGGACAATTGCAAATAGTCCGCTGTTGATTTATTGATCACTACCTGAATGGTGGTATCGTTAGGATCTTTTATTTCGGGAAGTGTTTTTCCGGCCAGTAGTTTAATTCCCAGTACATCGAGTACTTCATGTGTTGCCCTGGTTGCTGCTATCGATGATCCTTGCTCGGGCCCTCCTTCGCGAGTAACAGTATAGCCACTCGTGCCTATACCAGGATAGGATTGACTACGTGCAACGCTTTTCACCTCGGGTAATGCTTCTAATTCTGTTTTCAACGACATTACTTGTTGTTGATCTTTGGCGGCAGAGACCATAATCGCAATTACCTGCTCCGGTTGATAGCCAAGCTTTTTTGTACGAAGAAAATTGATTTGCTTGTAGAACATTACTGCACAGATGATCAGTGTGATGGATACAGCAAACTGAAACACCACGAGGCCTTTGCGGACGGAAGCCTGTCCACCAGACTGAGAAGTTTTTAACAAGGCTGACTTGGGAGAAAAAGAAGATAAGTAGATGGCGGGATAGAAACCGGAAAGCAGTGTGAGCAGGATCCAAAGGGCGGCACATGAAGCCCAAAACCAGCCCTCAGTTATGAAGCCGGTAGAGATTGCCTTACTGCTGATGCTATTGAACAATGGAAGCGCGATTATAAATAGCGTAATGCTGAGGATAAGGGATAACATTACGAAAACAGATGCTTCAAAATAGAATTTGACGTTAAGTTCGCGGAAGGTAGCTCCTAAGGTTTTGGAAATTCCTACTTCCTTGTTTCTCCTTTGTGATTGGGCAGTCGTCAGGTTCATGTAGTTAATAGCGGCAATGAGTAGAATAATGGCGGCTAACGCGATAAGAATTTTCACCTGATTATAATCCCCATATTCTTTACGATCAATGCTGGCCGTAAAGTCTTGTGAATGCAAGCGTATGTCTCGCAACGGTTGTAAGGTGATGGAAAACCAACGCTGGGCTGCAGGAATATTTCTTTCAAGTAGCACGGCAATTTTCTGCTGGACAACTTCCTGTGAACCACTTTTGTTCAAGAGGAAATACGTTTCAAAACTTGCATTGCCCCAATCTTGCCTTTCCTCCTGACCAAAAATATTGGAAGAAAAAGAAGCGATAAGTTGGCATTGAAGAAACGAATTAGAGGGAAAATCCTGAAAAATTCCTGTGACTTCCAGCGACAGCGAGTTGTCTACCAGAAGGCTTTTTCCAATTGGGTCTTTATCTCCAAAGTATCGCTTAGCTGAACTTTCACTGATAACAATTGTGCCGGGCCTGTCCAGCACTTTACCAGGCGTGCCTTTCAGCAGCGGTATAGTAAATACATCAAAGACTTCAGGGTCTGCGTAGAAGAGTTTCGTTTCAGAAAATTTTTCTGTTTCTGTTGAGACAAAGCCGATATCGCCAAAGTTATGATGGAAGATACGTGTGACGTTTTCGATTTCAGGTATCTCGCGGGAAGTAGGGCCCAACTTATTCGGCACCGAACCCCAGCGGGCTACTTGCCCATCAAAATTAGCATTGGTGATAGCGCGATAGATTTGTTTGCTGTTGGTATGGAAGCGGTCGTAAGAAAACTCATCAATCACATACAAGCTAATGGCCAGAAAGGATACCAATCCTATGGTGAGTCCAAGGATATTAATCAGACTAAAGACTTTGTTTCTGATTACGGAACGGAAAACAATCTTCAGGTAGTTGCTAAGCATGGCGAGTTGGCTGTTGGATTGCTCCTAAGACGCCCTGTGAAATATTCAGGTTACATCCTACGAGCAAAGAAACTTGCCTGCATGGGAAGGGTTACATAAAATCTGCGGATTTTTTAATTGGTTCATTCGATTCTATCCACCTATTCAGGTGATTTTTAACGGCAATGGGCCCAAAAGGGCCCATTGTATTATTGTAGATAATTGTGTTTGATGGTGAATCAATTCAATTTTTTCTCCACCAGCTTTTTTATCGCATCGGCACGCTCTTCCTTAATCTTTGACAAGAGAGGGACTGCAAGTTTCTCCAATGTCTTATCATAGATCGCCTTCACGCCTGTCATTTGTTCCTCTTGTGCAAAAGTGGGCGTAACAAAGCTTCCCATATTTAGCACTTGAGTGATTATATCCTGCTTTGTGGCTGTTGGCCCACCAATATATTCCCGCACAATCAGTGATGTGATCATATTCAGTGATGCGGTAAATTTTATTTTTCCCCCGATTTCTTCGTTACTTGAACGAATACGTGGATCAAGTGTGTAAGCAAACACAACTTTATACCTTGACGCCCACCAATCGTCTAATCGTCCAAACTTCGTCTGGCGATAGGGTACCGTGTTGATGTCAATCAACTCTATCATCGAAGTATTGAGCGCTTGATTTAGTTCCAAGACGAAATCATTTGCTGTCGCTCTCAGGGACTCATCCATGTATTCACCATCCACCTTAGTATAGTCGGTGAGATTCGCTCCCATAATATTTCCGCTAGCATCTGGAGGGTTTACGCGAACAGGTTCCAGGTATAAGATAACACCTACTTTATTGCCATCTGTCTTAATACGGTCCAACTTGGCGGCAAAGGTTTCTTTTTTAACGGGGACATTATCTTTGGCAGAGGCATTTTCTGAAGAAGGAGTTTCGGTACGATTAACGAACAGGTCATCTATTTTCTTTTTGGTCGCTGCTTTTGCATCTGCTTTTTCTTTTTCACGTTTTAAATTTTCAAGGGGTGTTAATTTGCGCACCGGAGCATCTATAAAGTAATATTTTACTTTTCCTGGATTTTCCTTATTGTACCACGCACTGTAGTTGTTCAAAATCAGCATCATGTCAGTGGAGGCCGCAGTCATGGATACAGATTTTGCTTTCATTTCGGCTTCTTTTTTCTGTGCTGCCTCCAGCTTGGCTAATAAACCTTTGGGTTTTGCTCCTTTATCCTGATTTGATTCACTTGCGTTAGGCTGGGTATCGTTTTCAAGGTTCTCAGCAACCTCCTTTGATTTTGCAACATCAGCGAGTGAGTCTGATTGTTTCAATTGATTTATGATTTCTGGTGAATCCGACATCCACTCCCGCAGCTGTTTTTCACTGTACGCCAATGTGGAATTGACAGCTTCTCCACCTTGCTTTTGAATGTATGTTCTTGAAGAAGAACCAAGCTTGTCTTTGTGGATAACCGTAAATTCTTCTATTGCACCTTGTTGAGTAAGTTTGACAAGCACGGTTTGGTCAGATCCCTTCATGATACTTTTCACACTAGGGCTTGGATCGGACCTCCTTCCATAAATGATATTGTCAGCTTCAAATGTAATGGCTTGGATGGTTTTGCTTTGGTACTTGGTTGCAAAGGCCTCATTGGTATTATTTAGTGATATCGAAAATTCACTGCCTGGGTCAGTGATAGCTTCCGGTGCCACATACTTCATAAGAACATTAAATACCGTTCCATCGTCTGCAGCTCCCCGATCTGCAAAGATGATTTTTGCAGGTAAGAATTTACCCTTCCAACTCTTTTTTAAACTCCTGAGCCATCAGAGTAGGTGAATACAATAAAAGGAGAATAATTATTTTTTTCATAGTGGTTAAACTTTATTGAATGTGGTTACAGTTTTGCAACCACCATCGGCCGGAGTATTTTGAATGGTCAATGTCAACGTTGTTCCGGTGATAGCTATCGTAGCGGTGAATGTTTGTGTGCCAACTGTTACAGTAAGTGTATTGCCATTAGCTGTGTAGGGATAAGGAGGTTCCCCCGGAAACGTAAGCGTAGTTGATGTTGCCACCATGGTATCGCATTTTGTACAATTGCTCGATTCATTGTCATTCGAGTCTGTACAGCCGGTTGCTACAAAGCTTACCTCTTTCCATGATCCCACCAACTGTTCCGCAGGTGTAGGATCATCATCCTTTTTACATCCTTCTACAAAGAAGATCATGGCAACGATCGCCATCATTAATAAAATTCGTGTTGCTTTCATTTTGAATTTGGGTTAAGGTTGTTTTGTTGATATGGTTTACTTCACAATGATATTTCCGCTGGTATTAGAAGTGAATGTATTGTTATTCGCTACATTGGCAGCATCAGGGTTTTGCTTACCTGCTTCTACCAGAATGCCATAACCACTGCTACCGGAAATTGTATTGTTCTTAAATGTGTTGGTAGCATTGGTTGTATTGTTGAAAACAATATTTGCTTTTTCCGTTGCCAGTGTCACCCCTCCTTTGAAGAGAAGAGACTCGCCACCATTTTTTATCTGACAGAATTCGAGTTTGTAATTGCTTTCGATGACAATACCTGGCCATGTGCCCACCGTTCCGGCTTCACTATCAAACGTTATGGGATTCAAAGCGGTACCGATAGCAGTGAAGGTTCCTCCCTGTACATCCAACGATTTTCCTGCTTTAAATCTCAGGTTTACTCCGGGAGCGAGTGTCCAGGATGTTCCGGCAAAAATATTTCCCGTGATAAGATAGAAATTGCTGCCACCTAAAGCCTGCCAGGTACTTTTTGGCTGGTAGGTATTCGGGTTGAAGGCCAGAACCTCAACTGCCGCAACACCGGCTGGCATCGTATAGGTGTTTGCAGGATTGACGATCATCTGATCGATAACGCTTACAAGTCCTCGTATAGCAGGGCTGGCCGGGTTGGTAAATGTTGTTCCGGAAACACTCAGATCGACATTAGGCGGACCATCGATATATACACCATAACCCTTGCTATTGATAATTTGTGAATTGGTTAGCGATCCGGAATTTATGCCAGCATAATAGATAGCCGCTTTTTGCAACGAATTAAATGAGCCAGTGTTGAAGACATCGCTTCCGGCATTTTTAATGATAAGATTACTTACTGAAAATTGTGCTCCGCCCCCCACGGCAATTCCTTTCCACGCGGCACCATTTAAGCCATCGATTGTTGCAGCACCTCCTGTAGTAGTTATAGATGCAGAAGAGCCTGACACCAAAATTCCTGCGCCCGCCTTCATGAAGATACTTGCACCGAGATTGATGTTAATTAATGAACCTGCTGTAAAATCATCATCGATATAGTATTTTGTATTGGTCTGGAAAACGAATCCGGTGATGGAGCCTGCTGTTACCGTTGTGCCTGCGCCCGGTGTTGTTAGTAGGATATAATCGTAGGGTGTTGCATAAGAGTTAAAACTAATTTTACCCAACATGGCAATAGTAGTTTTGATGGGTTTTGCAGCAGAGAAGGAATTACTTTCGATAGTTGTTGATCCACTCCGAAAATCAGGCATTAATAAATCATAGCCTGTACTACCGGTAAATGAAATGCCTGTCAGGTTCAGTGTTCCGTTTGTGTATGCTGTAATGGCAGCAGGTTCTGTTTGAGCCGATGAAAAAACAGTTTTGGCAGCGTTTTCAATTTTTGACCCTTGTGTCAAGTTCAGGGCACCACTGGCAAGAACGAAACCTTTCCAGCCACTAGCGGATGTAAATGTTAAACGCATGCTGGGGCTATGTGATAAACTTCCACCATCAATCATGATCCCGGCATTCTCATTCACTTCAATTCTGATTTCTCCAGATTTGTCTTCTGTGGTAATTGTTTTTCCACTTGGTACTTTCAGGTCTTCCGTGATTTTGTAATCCGCTTTAGTTGGGTCTGGCTCTATGTCTTTTAAGATTAAATTTTCAGATAGTGTGCCGCTCAATGTAACTGCTCCTGATACCGTTACAGTGACCTGATCTTCACTGAACTGACTGTCTCTTGTAATTCGAAGCGTGAGGGTGTAGATTCCGTTTTGACTTGGTATGAAGCTGGCAACCTTCTCACTTTGGTTAACGATATTTACACTTATCGAATTGCCGCCATTGTAGGTCCATTGATAATTGATGTTTCCTTCACCGGTAGAGGCGGAGCCATCTAATGTAACAGTTGTAAAAGGTGCCGCAGTTTGATCTGCACCGGCATTGGCAGTCAACGCAACGGGAGCAGGGTCATCGCTCTTGCTGCATGAGTCGAGCAGAAGCATGCCGCTAAGTACAAAGATGAAAATGAGTGCTGAAATTAACTTTTTCATAGTTTTTATGTTTTGGTTTCTTTGGTTCAATCCGTTTTTGGGGTGATTGATGATTAAAACTAGGTGTTCGGAAGCACGCGGGTAACAGGCTTTTTGTGAGCACTGCTATTTTCTTTGCAGAGAGGGTTCAACTTTTTGCGACACGGCAATTGAACTGATGGCGAATTCGAAAATTCGCTGATTGTCGAAGGAAACGGAGTTAACGCAGTATGCGGTTATACCTTTTCCGTTTTTAATATTCCATTGATAAACTCATTGGCTCTTTCAGCCATCCAGTTGAAGTTTGGAGATGGATGAGGATATCCTAAGTGCCCACCGGTAGCTGGCATTTCTAGATAAAAATTTGAATTGGCTTTGGCTAACTCGTAAGGATAGCATTGTGGGCCAAGAATAGGATCGTTGAGCGGGTTGATCATTAGACTTGGTATCTCAATGGAAGAAATATATTGGGCGCAGGATGATTGAACGTAAAAATCATCAACATCCCTAAAATGATGGAATGGAATGTTGTAGTAGCTCAGGTAATCATCAAAGGATTTGATCTTATCCAAAGGAATACTTCTGATAGAAGAATGGATCAACGCCTTGGCTTGTAGTTTTTGCTTAAGCTTCTTAATAAAATATAGATTGTAAATGGGGTTTCTTTCTGTTTTCTGCATACTGTCTTTCAGGTTACAAGACACAGAAAATGAAACGGACACCTTAATGCGAGGGTCGGGCCCCGGCCTCTCGCCCAGATACTTTGTTACGAGGCAGCCACCCATGGAGAATCCTAGTAAGGCAGCTGTGGAATAACAATTATCTTTTAATGCATAGTTAATTACCGTACGAAAGTCATGTGTTTCTGCATAGCTATACGTTTTTGGCAAACGATTTATTTCCTCGCTGCAACCACGGTAGTTCCAGGCCAACACATCCCAGCCCTGACTGGAAAAAAAATCAGCTGCTCTTTTCATATAGTGCCGGGTTGCGTTGCCTTCCATGCCCGAACTTAAAATAATCAGTCGGTCGTGTCCATTCCGCAGCCAGTCGAGGTCTATAAAATCTCCATCCAAAAGCTCCAAGCGTTCACGTTGATAAGGCACATTCCTTACATGTGCAAATAATGGCGCAACCAATGTTTCCAAATGGCCATTGCCAAAATATAGTGCATGCTTTGGGTAGGAACTTACATGAACAAGTGGCATACTTATATATAAAAAGAATAATTACTTTTAGTAATGTTTAAAAGTCCACCATCAGCCATTTCCGCATATTAATTATGGTGTTGTATTCGTGGTTACTGGTTGCGTTACTGTTGCAAGGCACTTCCGAGCCGAAGGTAACGCTTGAATACGCAGAAGGCAAGAGCAGTTTTGTGCCGAAAGAATTTGGCTCCGTGCCGGAGGCAGAATCATTGAACGCAAAGTCATTTTGGATCCGGGTAAAAATCTCTTCCGAAACAGAGGGAAGCTATGCGCTTCGGGCCGGCAATTGGTATATGCAGCGCATTGATTTTTTCGATGACAGACTGAATTCGTTAGGAACCGGAAATAATATTGCGATTGATCTGAAGAAGGGCATAACTTACCTCTTTCTCTATTATCCCTTTGCCGATGAAAAAGACGGTAAAGGCATAAGCATAAAGCTCTCATCCTTATCTGATTTTCATCAGGAGAAGATTAGCGTAATGAACCTTCAGTTTGTCTTTATCTCAATTGTGTCTTTTCTGTTTTTGATCAGTGCCATTTACAGCTTTGTTATTCATTCGGCCGATAAAGTATATGCCCATTATGCAGCCTATCTGATGACACTCATTATTTTCTTTTCTTATCAATATGGAATTTTAGGTTCGTTATTCCCCGTCATCACCACCCTACAGCCGGGATGGTTTTGGATGTTCTCTGATTTTAGCACGATCACCTATATTTATTTCACCCAGTCTTTCTTTGACCTTAAACACAAAGACCCGTTGGCCAATAGCGTATTTACAGTGGGTCGTTATTTTGTGTTCGGCATGGCGGTGGTCGAAAGTATTTCATTATTAATATCATTTGATATTCAACATGCTATTTTCTACAAGGGCTTTGTCATTGTGTTTCAGCTCTTCACCGCTCCATTTGTGCTGTATCGCATCTATCGGTTTAAAACAACGCTAAGTTGGTTTTATCTGTTAGGCGCTACGGTGCTGGCATTCGCCAATCTCTCCGGACAAATTGCATCTACCCTAAGAGTGGTGGGGAGCATTAATTACATGGTTGAGGGCGGTCTCCTGGCGGAGACATTCATTTTCTTTATAGCGATTGGTGTGCGCATGCGTCTTTTGGACATTGAGAAATCAAACATACAAAGTGATCTTATTCATCAGCTGAAGGTCAACGAACAGATACAGGAGAAGAACACGGCTGAGTTGGAAGGCAAGGTGATGGAGCGTACAGAAACGTTAAACCAGCGCAATATTGAAAAAGAATTGCTGATAAAGGAGATTCACCATCGTGTAAAGAATAATCTGCAGGTGGTTTCGAGCTTACTGAATATATCCGAACGAAAGATAAAAGATGAAGAGATCAAGCAGCCCTTTCGTGACAGTGCAAACCGCATCAATACCATGGGCCTTATTCATAGCTACCTCTATCAGAACGAAGACTACTCTAACCTTGATCTTAAGAAATACGTGGGCCAACTTTCGCGTATGATCATTGAGTCGTTTCGTAGTAAATACCCCGAGGTTGAGCTGCACCTGGACGTAGGGTCGGTGAAGTTGGATATGGATCGCGCCATTGAGATAGGATTGATCATCAACGAGCTCGTCACCAACAGTCTGAAGCATGGTGTGTACAATAACCGTAAGCCCGTCATTAAGGTGATGATTAACCGCAGTGAAGAACGACTAACTCTTGTTGTGAGTGACAATGGTCAAATTGAAGTCGCCAGGGAAGTTAATGTCGATGCATCCTTTGGCATGCGGATGATAACAGCTATGGCAAAGAAGCTGAACGGAACAATGAATATTCGTCAGCAGAATGGTTTTGAAGTAGAGGTTGTATTTGAGGAGGTAAGTAAACTACCGACATAGATCTATGAAATTGTTTCCCACAACCTTCGTAACAGGAGGGACACAAGCATGTCAAATAGCCATCGGTAAGACTAGTTGATATTACGGATTTCCGAAATGCACGTGTCCTTATACTTCGTTCCCGGGTAAACATCGATCAATTCAATCATAAGCCAGTAGTGGTAGTCCCATGCCTCACCCTGATAGGAATAAGTTTCTTTTTTGAATAGGGGTATTGGCAATGGCTGAAATTGATTGGCGTCTTTCAGCGTCACCGCGGAGGTAGCCATAATTTTTAATGCCTCAAAATAAGAACCACACTGACTTTGACCGCCACCCTGAGGCTTGGCACGGACAACATGAATGTTGATGGTCTTTGGCCTGTTGTTGGCAACGAATAAAGTCTGACTTTTTCCAAAGCCTGAGAGTATCTCCAGCTTTTTGGAAAGATCCAATTGAGTAATGACGAGCAATTCACCCTTGCCACTATCCGTAGCGCCTTCTACCCAAGCCGTAGCATTATTTCCATCCACCGCGCTACCCCCGGCATACATACAAGTCCAGGTGTCGTAGGCGTAGTCGCCATCAGGATCATCGGCCACCCCTTTTGCAGGAGCCTTGCCACTTGCTTTTAAGAATGAACTTACCGCTTGTCCCCGGTCAGGATCGCAGTCGCTAATAAAAAATTTTTGTTGCACTAATTCCTTTTTAGTGAGCAGCTCTCGGGGAAAAGTTCGGCTTGTGCAGGGATTGCCTTCATAACCTTGCGCATGCACTATAAGAACAGTCAAAATGAGTAGTGATGAGATCCACAGGAATTTCATGGCGCGACTGTAGTATGTTGATGTTGACTTAAAATTATAAAATTTAACAATGCCCAACGATTCCTTGGGTTTACAGTTTCTTCTTCAACTTAAATTTGTTCTTTCCTTTTACCGATGTGGCACGCCCCGGCTCAAAAGAGTCTTCGTTCCATTGCAGCGACAGTTCTAAAACATCGGATGTAATAGAATTGATCTCTACTTCCGTGGCTCCATCCAACTTCAGCAGCGTGGCTTCTTCATTGGCAAAGGCCCACGAGCCGGAAGTCTTCCAAACCGGATCGCCTGATTGTGTGGTGTAGGTGTTTTTACCAAAGGTGATGGAAAAATCTTTATACACATCGCTATGATCCACGCCATCTACCGTCACCACAGGGTTTTGCCATGCAGTTGCTGAGGTTAATGTTTTTGTTATTTGCTCCTGTGCAGTGGGGGTGTCATCCTTATTACAACTAATCGAAGTAGCAAGAATTATGAAAAGCGCTAAAGTCTGCCTGTACATGCGCTTTGTATTTATCCTCATTTGTGTTTTCAGTCTAGTGGTTAGTTAAATGGAGCCGTCACATTTATAGCACTGTTCATTGTTATGGTGCATATCCCTGTGCCAGAACATCCACCACCAGTCCAGCCACCGAATGATGATCCTGGAGCAGGCGTTTGTGTTAGTATCACTACCGTTCCTCCACCATAGTATTCTGTGCAATCTCCAGGGCAATTTATTCCGACAATATTGCTGGTTATTGTTCCTGATCCCGCTCCAGTTTTGTTCACAGTAAGCTGAAAACATCCGCCCCAAGTAGGGACCCCATTGCAGAACGACAAGTTCTGACCGTTTACGCCTGCCGGAATTGTGACCCATGCTGAACCATTCCAATATAACATCTGGCCGGCAGTTGTGCCAGAAGGTAATGAAGCAGGCGTTGTCCATGTCGCCAAGCCTGTGGCATCTGAAGTAAGAACTTTGCCTGCTGCCGGTGTGCCGCCAGTGACTTGCAAGCCGCCTGTTATAACTGTTGCTGTGTTGCCTGTGCCCATGCGCACTTCGGTGACGGCATTGTTGCCGAGCTGGATGGTGTTGCTTGCATTTACAATTGCACCTCCTCCTATCGCAGTGGCATTTGTTAAAGTGCCTGAACTCACATCAGCGCCATTACCTAAAGCCGTATTGAGATTTCCTGTGGTGTTGGAGTAAAGCGCATCGCGTCCGATAGCCGTGTTGAAAATACCAGTTGAGTTGGATGTAAGGGCATTCACACCGTTAGCTGTGTTGCCACTGCCCATGTTGGAGTAAAGCGCATTGTATCCGTTAGCCGTGTTGTCAAAACCGGTTGTGTTGGAGCGAAGTGCATTCAATCCGTTAGCTGTGTTTCTAAAACCGGTTGTGTTGGTGGAAAGCGCATTCATTCCGTTAGCCGTGTTTTCATAACCAGTTGTGTTGGCGGAAAGCGAATGCACTCCGTTAGCCGTGTTGCTAGAACCGGTTGTATTGGAGAAAAGTGCAGTCCGTCCGTTAGCCGTGTTGAAATTGCCAGTTGTGTTGGAATATCCTGCCTGATAACCAAAGAAAGAATTTCCACGGTTGTTCCCACTAAAGGCATCGGTTTCTATTCTTCCTGCTTTTTGGTTACCCACTTTAAAAATCAGTGGCACATCATCAGTTGTTCCAATAAAATTTGTTCCATCTACAATTCCGCTATTCCCCGTCAAACTCCAGCCACTTCCGCCAGCCGCATTCACTACATACGGACTTCCTGTTGTACCACTTCCTGTAACCGTAACATTGCTCCCCGCTGTTACTTTCGTTTCCGATCCATCTGTAACAGGTTTGTTTGTCAAATCATTGTAACTGCCCGAAGTGGCTACTGTGGCTAGCGTGGGTTTGTTGGTAAGATCATTATAATCACCACTGGTGGCAATTGTATTCAGCGCACTTGTATTGACTTTGAGACCAAGCTCTGAGTTTATTTTGGAGGATGTCCAGGTCTTGTCGGTCAGCACTTGTGTATTATCGAAGGCAACTCCGGGGTCTCCAGCATCACCTTTATCTCCTTTCAAACCTTGGATTCCTTGTGGACCTGCATCTCCCGTATCTCCTTTATCGCCCTTTAATCCCTGAGCACCTGTTGCGCCATCAGCACCGATGGGTCCGGGGAGTCCTTGAGGTCCCGCAATACCCGAGTCTCCTTTATCTCCTTTTAGCCCTGCTACTCCTGCATCACCTTTATCTCCCTTATCTCCTTTGGGGCCAGGCGTTCCATTCTGTGAGTATAGCGCATAGGGTACACTGAGCAACTGCGAAGCACCCATACTGGTATAGGATGTGCCTCCGTTAAAATCGGCTTCCACTTCAATAAATTTAGAACCACTGCCCCAGTCAATAGAAGAAAAAATTCCATTAACAATTGTACCGCCTCCAACCGAAATTGAGAATACGCCAAATGCATTGGTAGCAGCGGTGTGTGTTTCTTTATACACCACCGTCCCGGTAGCACTGCCGTCATGCACGCTGATGCGCAACCCGATGTTGGCACTCGCAATGGGAAGGCCATTGCTACCGCGTGCCACCGATTGGTATTTAAAACTTTGTGGAGCCTGCGCCAGGGTGTCAAACTGTCCGAGGGCAAAAAGTAGTGCAATGAATGAAAGGGTAATCTTTTTCATATTTCTAACAGATTAAAATATTTCGATCTTATGATGGGAATGTGTACCGGTGGATGTATTGAAAATGCGCAGGAGATAAATGGCCGAGCTAAAACCTCTCAAATCAATTTCCTGAATTTGTGTGCCGCTAACAGAAGCATTTCTATTGACCAGCCTCTGGCCCTGCAGGTTAAATAGCTCGAACTGGTAGTCACCCTTCTCTGAGGTCTTGACATAAAGCACTTCGCGGGCAGGGCTAGGATAAACAAACAGGTTTTCTTCTTTCAACTCATCAATTCCGGTGACTTTAATAACCGCGGGTTGCTGAAAGCCTTGCGTAAAATAGCCTGCCGTCTTTTGGTAGGTCTCGGTCATAATTTCACCCAACGTCCAATCCAATGATCCGCTACTCTTCGCAAATTGATCTCCCGAAGTCGCTACTACCGAAGATGAAAGTTGCTGAGCTCTTGAAAGGAGGGCGGCAGAAACGCAAAAGAGAAACAGTAATACTTTTTTCATGGCGGTATCTTTTTGTACCTACAATTTTTACACCTCTTGAATCAGGGCAACTGGTATATCTTTCACCAAATTACTGCTCTGCCATATGGTATATAGGGTGTTTTTGCATAGACCCACTATTTCTTTGTGAAGGGGGTGAAGTATTTTGTGGAGCTGGTAGTGTGATCTTGCGCTTAGTTAGGCACAATTGATTTCGCTCATGAATTTTTCTCGATAGGAGTCTCCCAGGGGAATCTGATGGTTGTGGATGTAGATAAAATTATGATCAAAAGATTCGATGCACTCAAGGTTAACGATAAACGATCGGTGCACCCGTAGCAAGGACGGTATAGGATTTTTACGAATAAATTGACTCAAGTTTTGGGCGAGGGATAGCTCTTCATTTGCGGTTTTGATGATCAGGTAGCTTCCTGCGGCACTGATGTACATTATATCTTGCACGCGTATTCGCTGATGGCGATCATTCTTGCGGATAAATAGTACAGAAGAGTTCATGATAGCGCTATAGATGTTGAAATATGAAAAGAGTGGCTTGTACGAAGCAACACCATTTTCATGAAACCCGCTTTTTTCTTCTTGAAGGGGGGCTATTTCTTTATTGCCATTTTATAAGCAATGGATTCTGGCAAGAAACTCCTCTTTATGATTTTCGCTGAGGGGAAGCTTATGATTTTGAATGAAGACAAAGGACTCTTCAAAGGATTCAACTTTATCAATATTAATTATATAAGAGCGGTGGATGCGGATCAGACTTGCCAGAGGTGTTTTCTTTTGGAAATGCGCCAGATTTTGCGAGAGGGTATATCGTTCGGAAGGAGTTTGAATATTAACGTAACTTCCTGCCGCTTCAATAAACAGAATATCGGCACTGTTGATCTTTTTATACCGCCCATTTAATTTCACGAACAGGTTTTGATTGATAATCAGTTCCTGATTGTCAGCATGGAGTGTAGTGGTCCTGTCTATTTTTTCGGCATACTTCCCTTCGGAGAAATTGAAAAGTGCCAGATCAAGAGATGCCAGTAGATTGGCTGAAGCAAATGGTTTTATGAGGAACGCATTGGGATGAGTGCCCTTGGCGCGTTCATAGGTAGCGACATCTGAGTTGGCCGTCAGGTATACAATGGGAATGTTCGCTTTTGCTCTAAGCTGCTCCACTAAGTCAATCCCATCTATTGCGCCAGCCAGACGGATATCAACCAGCATAATATCAGGGTTCTCTTTGACGACAAAAGGAAGCGCTGTTTCTCCGCGATCAAAAGTTGCCATGAGTTCATAGCCATGATCTTCCAATGTCATGCGGATATCCTCTGCAATAACAAACTCATCTTCAACGACTACGATCTTTATTTTCCCCTTGTCCATGGGACGCTTTAAATTTTATGAAAACATGAAAACCATTCTCCGCCATCATGCTCCATTCACCCCCTAATTTGCTACTTACTAGTTGATCTACAAAGCGTAAGCCAAAAGACTTTTTGAGCGTAGACAGGTCTTGTTTGAATTTTCTGCCATTATCTGATAAATGGAGTTGTATTTGCCTGCTATTATTCTCTTGAGTAAGTTCTAATGTGATTTGACAATTTTCCTGATCTGGTGAGAATGCATACTTAACAGCGTTCGTCATTAGTTCATTAACAATAAGGCCACAAGCAAGTGCTTTATCCACATCAAGTTCAATTGCCTGGCAATTCAGTTTCAGTTCAACAGGATGACTGTGTTCTGTAAAGGAACTGATAAGGTGCCGACTAACTTCAGTCAGATAGTCACCCAGCTGAATTTGCCTTATGTCTTCGTTGGCATAGAGTTTTTCATGTATTAGCCCCATGGAGTAGACACGTCCATCAAGCTGGTTCAGTGCTTCGTTGGTTTCCGGAGAAGTGGCATGGCGGGTTTTGAGACGAATTAAGCTGGATATAATCTGTAGATTATTCTTTACGCGATGATGGATTTCATGGAGCAATCCTTCTTTTTCCGTGTTGCTGATTCGAAGCCGTTCGCTTAATTTTTTGTTGTGACGGTATCGTATGTAATACAGCCCGCCCAGCGTTCCAAAAATAAGAAGAAGGGCAGCGGCCAATGCGATCTGTAAGTTGCGTGTTTGAATGCTTGCTTCATGGAGCAGGTTTTTTTGCTGAAGCTCATTTACCTCTCGGGCTTTCTTCGCTGTTTTGAATTCAGCCTGAAGCTTGGTGAGATGGAGTGCCGTTTCTGCCCGATGAATACTGTCTTGATAGCTTCTGTATTTTTCCGAATAGAATAATGCCTTGTTATAGTCACCCTTTTGCTCAAAAAGTGATTTTCCTTCTTGATACAAATTCATTTCGTGGATCAATGCCACCTCTTTTGCCAGACCAAGTCCCAGCTGAAGATGTTTTTCAGCTTCATCATAGTTTCCAAGTTGTTTGTTTACATTAACCAGGGATCGATGAATACCAGTAAAGGTGAGACGATTGTTCATCCGGTAATTCATTCGGATGGCCTGATCGTAATAAAACAAGGCCGAGTCAGGTTTTTTAAAGTACAGGTGAGCATCGCCAAGTAGCTCAAGCGTGTAGGCTACATTGGGTTGTGTCATTCTGCTGAAATTTTGCTTTGCCAGGTAATGATAGAAAAAACAAGAGTCCTTTGCATTGGCATCCTTGTAGTCTACTGCTGCCATATCCCACTCTGGCACAAGTCCCAATTCGCGCATGACAGTGGCCGATTTAATGAAGTATCTTGCTGCGGCACTAAACTCTCTCAATTGCCGATAGGCTTTTGCTATGTTACTGTAACAACGCGCCATTGCTTTTTTATTATTGGCAAGTCGATAGGCTCTCAATGCATTTAATTCATCTGAAATTTCCTCGCGATAATAAATACTGTCAATCATTAAACTCCCCATGGCTCCCATGGCTTCAATTTCATGTACACTTTCGGGTAACTGATCTTTCAGTTGCTCTTCCTTAAACAAGTATTCAATTGTTTTTTGAAAATTTCCTTTCCGATGAAACATCAGGGAAGTATTGTGAAAGACGGTAATCATACCCTGGATATTTTTATCGGCTTCATATACTTTTAGCGCCTTGTCAAAAAAATAAAGTGCAGAGTCATAGTACGCCTGATAGTAGAATGTATTACCCATAAGGTCGTAGGTGGCCGCCAGCGTTTCCCGATCACCAACTTTTGTAGCGAGGTCAACGGCTCGCCTGAACTGAACCATGCCCTGTGGGTATTCGCCATTAGCCCAAAAGAATTTGCCTAGTAATTTATAAGAGCTGGCCTGACAGCTCAGACAAGATGATTGAATTGCTCTTTGATGAAGCTCCTGCGTCTTTACCAGTTCTGCAGGATAATCGACCCAGATCTGATCTTCCATGCTAAGAATGCTCTTTCGCAACGAGATGCTATCTGATTCCTGAGTCTGAGCAAAAACAAAGGTTGCAGAAAGCAACCATAAGAATAATAGAATAATGCAATGTTTGGTTGTTGCCATTTCGCAACTCAATCCTTAGCTCCTTTGCGGAGTATTTCAATGAATGTATATTTTTAATTACTTACCCCCAACCTTCACATCCACTGCCTTTCTTGGTACCCACACTTGCATTTGCCCCGCACCGCGGTTATTCCATGTATAGTAGGGGATGGCGGTTACTTTTTGCATTGCACTACTTACGCTAAGCCCGTCAGCTGAAGTTTTTACAACAGGCACTTCGCCACTTATTGTAACCACACCCTCGAGAAGGTCTTTGTTATATTCGCTGGTCAATGCCGCATTATCTGGAATTATGATGTTCATGGCTTTACCTCCATTGTCCGCGTGTTCCACACAATATATAATAGGGCCTCGTTGCAAGGCCACCCTATTTTCGTTCTCTTTGATTTTGTCCAAGGCCACTACGCGCTTAATTTCCATAGTCAGGTTAAACTCAACAACATCTCCTTTTTTCCATTCGCGGTCAATTACTGCATAGCCTTTTACAGCTTTGTAGGGTACGAATTTTCCATTAACCGTGAGCGAAAAAGGTTGATCGGTTTTTTCAAGATAGGTGTAGATATCTCCCGGTGAAGGTTCTCCATTAGCCCAACCTGGTATACGTATTGATATTTTAAATTTGGATTTCTTTTCAGGGTCAACATTAATTTTGATCTGACCGTCCCAGGGATAATTCGTTTGCTGTGTAACACTTACGTTTCCTTTCGCCAGCGCAATTTTTGTACTGCTTGCTATAAATAAATTTATCCAGATGTCGTCACTGGATTTGGCATAAATATAATTGCCCAATGAAGAAATAAGCCTTGCAATATTTGCCGGACAGCAGGCAGTGCCAAACCATTCTCTTCGGTTATACTGACCGTTAGATGCCAATGGGTTACCGTAGAAAAAGGTTTTACCGCTAAGCGATAGTCCATCAGAAGCGGCATTGTATAAACTTTTTTCTAGTACATCCATGTACTTACTTTCTCCGGTGAGTTGATTCATACGCTGATTCCAGAATACCATTCCTACCGAAGCACAGGTTTCACAGTAGGCATTTTCGTTTGGCATATCATAGTCAACACTGAATCCTTCATTACTTCCGGAAGAACCAATACCACCAGTAACATACATATTACGAAGGACAACATCTTCCCAAACATTCTTCATGGCGTCCATATATCCTGCATCATGTGTATAGGTGGCAACATCTGCCGCACCGGTATAGAGATACATGGCGCGTACTGCATGACCAGTAATTTCCCGTTGCTGTTTTACGGGAACAACATCCTGCGCATAGGCGGTATCTTTCCAGTCGGTCCAGGTATAACCTTGTGCGTATTTATGACCACGTTCGGCTAGCAACCAATCAGCAAGTTTTAAATATTTTGTATTGTTTGTAGCGCGATAGAGTTTCACCAAGGCCAATTCAAGTTCTTCATGTCCGGTAACCCAATGACGTTTCGCAGGCCCAAACAATCCATCAAAATGGTCAGCAAATCGAATAGCAACGTCTAATAACTTTCGTTTGCCGGTTGCATCATAATAGGCAACAGCAGCTTCTAATAAATGACCTCCGTTATAATCTTCATGCATGCTCATGTCTGTCCAACGCTTTTGTAGGTCGCCCAGGGTATAAAAGGTATTGATATAACCATCGGGTAATTGTGCGGCAGCGATTTTATCGATCCACTCATCTGCTTTGCGCTCCAGTGCAGCATCAGGTCTTGTCTTCAATGAATAGGCTATGGCTTCAAGAGCTTTATACACATCTGAATCATCATAAAAGATACCTTCATGCTTTTCTCCTTTCTTGCGTGCTACTTTTTCAAAATTGCGAATGCGCGGTGTTTTTACTTCCGTTTGGTCAATGCAAACAGGTAGGGTGACTGTACTTACTTTCTCCATGCGAGGTTTCCAAAAAGCATCATCAATGGTAACTTGAGAAAAATTGATCGGCTCAATGAACTGAAGTTTTTCGGGAGTTTGAGCTGCCAATGAAAGTGTGAAAGTAAGGTAGGTCAGCGTGGCGAAAAGATTTTTCATAGCGATTTAAGGGTGATATTTCAAAGATAGTAGTTTACACTTGTGTATTTTTCAAAGATTTTATAAAAATATACCCCAACTTTGGCGAACCTCGCTCAAAGAAAAATAAATAGTTTGCCCTCATGCAGATAAATAATCACTTCAAAGTCCTTGGCTCGCTAGTATTTAGTGTGCTATTCTCTTATTCTACCTTCGCCCAAAGCGGAAGTATTAAGGGCAAGGTAATCGATGCAAAGACCCTCGAACCACTTCCTTTTGCCAATGTATTTTTGAATAATACTACCATTGGCTCGGTAACGAATACTAACGGAGATTACCTCTTGAAGAATATAGAGCAGGAGGGAGTTTATGAACTCGTGATTTCCTTTGTAGGCTACGAGTCCGTTAAAGTAAAGGTAACCATAGACAAGGGCGAACTTAACAGAGGAACCTTGCGCCTCACACCTTCTGAAATACAACTGGGTACAGTCGAAGTAAAGGGATCACGTGACAAAGACTGGGAAAAGAAAATGAAACGATTTAGTAAAATTTTCCTCGGTGAAGATAAAGCAGCAGAAGAAAGTAGCATTACTAATCCCTGGGTAGTTGACTTTCCTGATTTTGATGATCCGGGTGTCTTTATGGCAAAGGCTTCAGCTCCAATAGAAATTGAAAACAAAGCTCTTGGTTATAAGATATTTTTCTACCTGGCCCACTTTGCTGCAGACAGCAAAGGATACATCATCCAAGGCAATGCTCGGTTTAATGAAATGCCAACAAGTGATGAGGTGCAACGCCTGCGGTGGGAAACAAATCGCAGCCTTTCGTATTTGCATTCAAGCCACCATTTGTTCAAGGCCATTATAGAGCATCGGATACAAGGAGCAGGATTTCGGTTGTATACGGACAGGCCTGGTTTTGAAAAGACGAATGTGAGAGCTCCTTATTTTTATCCTGAGTTGGAGCGATCGGTTATGGTTTATGATACAACAAATATTGTAACACCCGATAAACAGAAAGATGTATATCGAATCAATCTGAAAGGCCGGGTTGAAGTTCATTATTACAAAGAGAAAGCTGCTGTGCGTACCTACCGTGATGTAGCCTATCCGGTAAGCTGGGTTAAAGCAGAAAGAAACTATGTGTTGGTAAATAAACATGGATATGAACTGAATCCGGCCGATGTGGTGATCTCGGGTGAGATGAGTACAGACCGTGTTGCCCGCATGTTGCCCATTGATTATAAACCTAATCTGATTCCCAAAATAAGTGAAGAAGTTAGCCTGTCACATTTTCAAGAAAACGTCTATGTGCACACAGACAAGCCCTACTATTATCCGGGAGAGGCGATGTGGTTTAAGGGCTATATCAATTACGGCACTCCGCTATGGCGTGATTCGTTGAGTCGAACCTTGTATGTAGAATTGATTAACCCGAAGGACAAGGTCATTAATTCCAAAACATTGAGAATCGACAGTGGATTCTTCAACAATGATTTTCTTCTCCCCGATACACTGACGGCAGGAGCTTATTATTTGCGAGCCTACACAAATTTCAGCAGGAACTTTGGTGATTCGCTTTTATATGTAAAGCCCGTGCCTGTTTTACGTATAACCGATAAAGTTAACTCGAATGCAGAGCCGCCTGCGAACGCAGAAGATAGCAACATTAGTATAACAACGAGCAAAGGAATCTACAAACCTCGTGAGAAGATAACGATTAACCTGGCTGTAAAAGATGATGACGGAAATCCAATGAGCTCCAACCTTTCTGTTTCTGTGACAGATGCCACTCAAGTTGTGCCTGTGACTACTGCGCCAACCATATTGGAAGGTTTCCCATTGAAAGAAATTCAGGCGAAGTCGGATAAGTATACATTACCATATCCTATTGAATATGGAATAAGCTTCTCGGGTCAATTTTTTAATAGTGAAAATAAATTGGAAGAGTCATTATTAAACTTGTTACAGCTGAATCCAAAAAATCTGATGATCGTGCAAACCGATGCGAAGGGAAAGTTTGTGGTCAATGGTTTGGATTTTTATGACACCGCAAAGTTTAGTATTCAACCAAACGTAGTTAAGGGCAAAGCAAAGGGTAAGACACAATTGCTCCCCCGTGAAATTCCTTCCATGAACTTTAAGCGGCCTGCCTATAAACTTAACATCATTGATTCGGAGACAGCACAACGTTTGATTTCGGAATATGAAGTACCTGTGGATGCCAAATTTTTGCAGGAGATAGTTGTAAGATCGGCCAAAGAGGTTGAGGATAAAGATATAAGAACCTATGGTAAACCAGATTACGTAATAAGAGGGAAAGACATTAATCCTACTTACGGAAATCTTCTTTTCACATTGCCTGGTAAATTTCCCGGATTGATTGTGCGGGAGTCAAGGAACGGTAATTTCGGAGATACGAGAATAGTAGTTTACTCGCAGCGCGGGTTATCTATGAAATTTCCGCAAGAGGTTCTGGTGACTTTAAATGATGTTGTAATTAGTGGTAGAACTCCTGCCGATATTATTTCTTCGTTAGATCCCTATACCGTTGAGTCGATAGCTTTTACTTCTCGAAACAATATCCGTTATGGAGCGCAAGGCGCCTGGGGGGTTCTTGCTGTTTACACCAAAACAGGCCCGGCAGCTAATGGAAAGGGATCATCGAATCTTCAGGTTATAAAAGTGTTAGGCTACTCCAGGCCTGCCCAGTTTCGCTCCCCTAACTATGAAGATGTTGCAATTGATCCTACTAAGGCCGATTATCGTTCTACACTCTATTGGAATCCGGTGCTGAAGACAGATGGCAGAACTGGAACAGCCGAATTTTCTTTTTTTGCCTCTGATTTATCTGGCCGTTACCATGTTGTAGTGGAAGGCGTAACAGAAAAAGGAATGCCTGTACGAAAAGAGCATTACATTGATTTGGACAGGAAGTAATAGTCCCATAAATTCACTTCATGAAATACCCTGCCGTTGTTCTTCTATGGTTTATAGGGATTTCGTTGAGTCTTGCTCAAACCGGTTCGGTAAGAGGAAGAATTGTTGACGATCAAACAGGAATAGGGTTACAGTTTGCCAATGTCTTTATTGATAAGACAACCATCGGAACGGCAACGGATAATAAAGGAGATTTTCTGATCAGAAATACACCAACAGGATCAACAGAGTTGGTGATATCATACGTAGGCTATCAGTTAACCACCCGAAAAATTATTGTCGAAGAGAGCGGAATAGATTTGGGCATCATCAAACTGATTCCCGTTGAGCAGCAGCTAACCAGTGTAGAAGTAAAGACAACGAGAGATGAAGTATGGGAAAGCCACCTTAGAAAATTCAAAAAACGTTTTCTTGGCACTACTGAAGTGGCTCAATCATGTTCTATACTTAATCCTTGGGTAATCAATTTTGAAGATAAGGGTAGGGAAGTGCTCGTCACGGCTCGTGAGCCAATTCAAATAAAGAACGATTACCTTGGATATACTATTAATTTTTACCTAAGGAATTCAAGTATGAATCCCCTTGGTTATTCCATTAAGGGTAACATTCTTTTTGAAGAACGAAATTCTACGGGCTCATCAGAATCATTTGAATGGTCACAAAATCGATATAAATCGTATCTCCGATCGACACGACATTTATTTAAATCGTTGATAGATAAAAACTTTAATGAAGAAGGGTTTCGCCTTTATTCTGATATGGGCGAAGAGTCAACCACCAGTCACTATGATGAAAGTGATAATTTTCGCCTGTTACTGAACAGGAGAATTCAGGTAAAAGATACTGCGGGAATGGTAACTAAGGGCGACAATTCTAACGAATTTAAAATAAAGTTGGATCAACGCCTTGAAATTCATTATACAAAAGCAAGATCATGGATACGAGCCTATAGTGATATTGGTTATCCGGTAAGTTGGATTCTGGCAAAGGGCGGATATGCGAAGGTCAACAAAGAAGGCATTCTTTTTAATCCTACGGACTTAATCACATCGGGTGACATGAATCAAGACTGGATGGTAAGAATGTTACCGTCCAACTATCAGCCGCCAAAAATTGATCCATTCAAAGAAGGTCAAATTATCGGAACCTTGGATCAGCATCGAGAGCAACTTTATATTCATACCGATAAGCCATACTACTATCCGGGAGAGCCAATTTGGCTAAAGATTTATGTTAATTATGATGAGCCGGCCCTTCGGGATTCTCTTAGCAAAGTGTTGTATTTAGAATTTATTAATTCAGCACATCAGGTTGTACAGCAAAAGCAACTTCGAATCCACAATGGATTTGCTATTGGTGATTTTATTTTGTCAGATGCTCTACCAGAAGGAAATTATTTTTTAAGAGCGTATACTACGCTCATGAGAAATTTTGGTGATTCTAACCTGTATGTTAAACCAATTCCAATTCTCAAAATAACAGATAAAGTAGACCCCACTGAGGCTAAAGAGACATTTCGTAACAGTAATCACCTCTCCATAGCCACAGATAAGGAATACTATGCAACGAGAGAGAAAATCACAATGAAAGTTGAAACAAAGGATGATTTTGATAAACCCTTGTCTTCCCATTTGTCAATTTCTATCACAGATGCTACGCAGGTTGTACCCGTTGAAGAAGTGCAAACCATTCTGAATTCCTATCCTATAAAGGAACACGCTGCCGATATTGAAAAAGGATTGCGCTATCCTATTGAATCGGGTATTACATTGGAGGGAATTGTAACTGATAAAAGAGGAAGACCGTCACCTGCGTTGATAAGTATGATCGGGGTTGAATCCAAGGACATGATTCTAATGCAAGCGAAGGAAGACGGAAAATTCTGGGTTACCGGATTAGGTTATTATGACAGCGCGGAATTCATGTTTCAGGCGAGGGATAAGAAAAACAAACCGTTTGGTCAGGTTAAAATTACTCCAAGAGAAATTCCTTCTCTCCAATCTCCGCTTAAGAGCCAATCACTGACGGTAGTTGCTACAGGGAATCCTCAGCGCATTATATCTGAATATGATGTGCCAAAAGATGTGAGAATTTTAAAGGAGCTTACAGTACGTGGTGAAAAAGTGATAGAAGAGGAAGATGTAAGAACTTATGGTAGCCCAGACTATGTAATAGAGGGCAAAGACCTGAATGCTTCACTAGGTGGATTACTTTATACCTTACCTGGGAGGTTTCCTGGATTGAATGTGAGACTTGCAGCTAACGATGGAGAAGGTCCAAGATGGGTTGTTTATTCGGAACGAGCGTACAGATCTTCTCTAGGGACAACCAGGGAGGTGCTTGTTACCGTAAACGATGTAGTTGTAAGTGGCGACAGACCAGCCGAATTTTTGGCAACTGTTGATCCTAATACGGTTAAGTCCGTAGCGTTTACTACCAGGCTCAATCCTCTTTATGGATCGCAAGGAGCGTTTGGTGTATTATCAATTTATACCAAGTCGGGCCCATCAATTAATGATGTGCCCGCTGTGCCATCCAACTTTCAAGCCATAAAAATTCCAGGCTACGATTTGCCAAGAAAATTTAGAGCTCCTGATTATGATTCAGAAAAGCCTGACGCCACAAAGATTGATTATCGTTCTACAATTTATTGGAATCCGGAGATTGTAACAGATGATAAAGGTGAAGTCTCAATTTCTTTTTACTCCTCTGATTTAGCTGGCAAGTATCGTGTAGTAGCAGAGGGTGTTACTATACGAGGCGAGCCGTTACGTAGCGAATATTTCATTACAATCAAGAGCCGCTAAGGATTTTCAAAGACGTTAGGTTTTAGCCCTTAACAATCTCCGCTACGCATTCAATTTCTACCAGAGCTTCTTTTGGTAAACGACTTACCTCTACAGTAGTACGCGCTGGTTTATGATCTCCAAAAAATGCTTCGTAGGCTTTGTTCATTTTTTCGAAGTCTGCAAAATTCTTCAGAAAGACAGAAGTCTTTAGAATATGAGTTCGATCACAGCCGGATGTCTTTAGTACAGTCTCCAAATTGGTTAATACCAATGTTGTTTGCTCTGATGCCGTTGCGCCTTCAATTACCATGGTGGCAGGATTTAGCGGTGTTTGACCGGAGCAGAAAACAAAATTACCAGATTGAATGGCGTGTGAGTAGGGGCCGATGGCCTTAGGCGCGTTTTCCGTAAATATTTTTTTCATCTGTTAGTTGGATTTAAATATGGAAAAATAAAATTCGAAATAATTTTCTGAATGCCCGTGAGCTAGAGATACATCTTTTCAATTTCCGTACGGTGACGTTCTACTAACAAATGTCTTATGGGTTTTAGCGTATTGGTCAGCTCGCCTGTCTCCGTGCTCCAATCTTTATCACAGACTATAAAATTTCTGACCCGCTGAAAGTTCGGAAGTTCTTCGTTGAGATGATCAATTTCTTCCTGAAGCTTAGCCCTTACTTTAATGTTATGAACCATAAACTGTGGCGCTGTCCAATGTATTCCTTCTTGGATGCACCAGGCTTCTAGAATTTCAAAATGAGGGACAAGAATAGCAGTTACATACGGTCGCTGGAACCCAAGAATAAGGCAGCGCTGAATAAAAGGTGATTTCGAAAAATGATTTTGGAGCGGCTGCGGAGCAATGTATTTACCCGATGAAGTTTTGAAGATGTCTTTTTTCCGATCTGTGATTTGTAGAAATCGTTGATGGACAAATTTCCCCACGTCACCAGTTCTAAACCAACCATCGTTGGTGAATGCCTGGGTAGTTAGTTCAGGTTTTTTAAAATAACCTTGAGTAACATTCGGTCCTTTCACCAAAATTTCACCCTCCTGATCATCATTTAGTTCATCTAATTTAACATCAACTCCTGTGAGGGGAATGCCTACCGTCCCCAATCGATTAAGCCCAGGCTCAAACCTATTCATACTTATAATAGGGGATGTTTCGGTCATGCCGTAACCTTCAACAATATAGATCCCTGCCGCTGAAAATAGCCTCCCGATTTCTGGTCGGAGGGAAGCAGCACCCACTGCCATGTGATTTATACGGCCTCCTAATCTTTTTTTCCACTGACTAAGAACGAGAATTCGTGCAAGAAATAGCTGCGTTGTATACAAGACATTCATTCGACCGGTTAGTCGGTACCTCTTTCCTATCGATAAGGCCCACGTTATTAGTTTTTTCTTCGCCAGGTTTTTATCGAGCAATTGTTCCTGCATAAAATCGTACATTTTTTCCAGCACTCTGGGAACACAGGTGCAGAAGTGAGGTCTTACCGTTTTAAAATCATGAGCAAAGCTTTCTTTATTTTGACTGAAATAAAGTGATACACCAAATGCCATATAGGCGTAACAAGTTGATCGTTCAAAAATATGACTGAACGGCAAGAAACTTAATACATGATGCTTCGGCTCAAGCGGTAGCAATGTCAGGATTGCCTTAATGTTATAAGCAAGGTTGCGATGAGTTAGTATTACTCCTTTTGGTACTCCTGAGCTCCCGGAAGTGTAAAGAATAGTGAGAATATCATTTTCGCTAATCTCTTTTTTAATATTATCCAGAATTTGTAATTCTCTCGTTTCAGTTGCTGCTGACTCAATAGCTGGAAAATACCCAGCAACTCCTGACTCCAGATGGTAAAGAGATACAATAATTTTTCGTTGCTCGATTACGGACTGAAACTTTTTCAAAAGCGCTGTATCGGCCGTCAGGCAAAGTTTCGCTTCTGTTTCACAAAAAATTAATTCAATCTCATCATCATTTGAAGTGGGATGCACCGGAACAGTAATGAGCCCTACTTGTTGGCAGGCAAAATCCAGAATCATCCATTCGGGACTTCCGATAACCGGAACAAAAATTACTTTCTCTCCTTTATGAAAACCGTTTCGAATAAACCAACATGAAAGTGCATTTGCTTTTTGTTGAACCTCTTGAATCGTAATTCCAATCCATTTACCAGCCCGAAAGGAATTAAGAGCCGTGGCGTTTGGATATTTTTCCTGTTGATAGGAGAGAATATCAAAGATGCGTGTGAAATCGACAGATGTTTTTCTAACTACCTCCATTCATGTCATTTTTTGTCCTCAATGTTGAGGGTTTCACATACAGGATGTTGTAGAGGATTTCGAAGAACTCGGGAAATTCCGGAAGATTGTTGTGACGCCCATCGTTTATCTTGTGAAGCGTTACCTTATCAGGATAGAGTGCTTTTAATTTTTCACTTTGACTGAATGAAATAAGGCGGTCTTTGGTGCCGTGGATAATATGAACAGGACATGTTGTTATCTTAAGGTACTGATCGGTACGGATATCATATTTCAGTATCAACTTCAAGGGCGTGAAAAACAAATAGCGGTTGATATTGTAGTAAAAACTAAAATAGGGTGAATCCAGAATCAATAGTTTGGGTTTATTCCAGGAGGCGATGCGAGCCGCAATGCCACTTCCCCATGATCTTCCATACAAAACAATCTTGTCTTCCGGGTAGGATTGCGCCAACCATTTATAAATGTATTGCGCATCATTGTAAACTCTAGCCTGGCTTCGTTTGCCTTTACTTTTGCCAAAGCCGCGATAGTCCATCATGAAGAAATCATAACCATTGCTCAAAAAATCCTTGGCAAATTTTCCCCAGCCTTTTATGCTTTTTGAGTTCCCTTTTAGGTAATAGACCACACCCCTTGAGTTGGGCACCTTGAAGTAGATAGCATTTATCCTTCCGCCATCTTCCATATCAAAGTCCAATTCTTCGAAGGGAAAAGGATACTTATATTGAAATGCGGTAGTTAATTTTTCAGGCCTGAAGAAAGCAAGGTGCTGAAAGAAATAGAAGGCAACGCAAATTGCGACATAAATAGAAAATATAGAGATCAACAGTACTGTCATGCGATCATACGATTGCCCAATAAAATAACCAATTTATATAAAAAACTATAACACCAGAGCCTCAGCCAGTGCCATATGAAATTCTTTAAAGTTTCTCAGGTTGCGGTGACCGCCACCATCAATAATGACGAACTTATCACTTCCATGTAATAATGGTTTGAGTCGCAATGCCGATGATAAGGGCACAATCCAATCCTGAGTGCCATGGAAAATAACTTTGCGGCACGTTACGTTTGCTAAAGAAGTTTTGTTTGAAAAGTAATAACGCTGCGGAAGAAATTTAAGAACAGGTCTGATAATTGGATAAATTGCTCCACTCAATTCATCAAAGGGAGTTTCAAGGATTAGCAAATCCGGATTGTAAACTGTTGCCAGTTGTGATGCGATAGCAGATCCTAATGATCGTCCGTAGAAAATAATTCGATCATGTCTAATGTTTTCCTGAGCCCAATGAAGTATGGTCAACGCATCGCTGTATAGGTATTTCTCGGAGGGAGTTCCACTACTTTTTCCATAACCGCGGTAGTCGGTCATGAGTACGTCAAATCCGAGTTTGGTAAAATCGACTGCATAATTTCCCCACCGTTGTAAGTTATTTGCATTGCCGTGAAAATATAATATCAGACCTTTTGATGGCTGAGAAGTTCTGAACAATAAAGCATTGATATGCTCATTATCATGGGTATTGATTGTGAACTCTTTAAATTCCTGTTCAAAAATAAACTTGTATTCCTGAGGCAAACTCCTGGCTTGAAATACCAGCTGGTCGTGGAAAAAGTAAAAACTCAGTGATATTGCTATATAGGCTATTAATAAACTGCCTACAATCCAACCCATGATTCGCTTGATTTTAGTGGTTTTCAACGAATTCAAAAGTAATGCATGTTTTTTGATTTATGGTATAAAATAGGGCGACTATTAATGTTGCCTATGCTTAACTTTGACCCCAACCCGACTTCAATATGCGTTTCTGGTCATCAATCATATTGGCTACTTTGCTCAGTTATTCCTGGGCGCAGGAGACCCCGGACAAAGTAAGAACCCGGACAGTTGATTATACGCAATATGACCAGCTGACTTCCGCCTTGTCTTATGCTCCTGACAAAGTAAAAGCGGCCGCTAAATTGTTAGCGGTTTCGGATGCACTCTTTACTCCAGAAGATGAGGAGTATTTCAATACCCGAAAGATAATTGCAGTTTATTATGAGATGGCATTTGATCATGTTCGCGCTGCTGAGCTCGTTCAGCAGGCTATTGATGCCTATGAAAAACATTTTCCGTTTTACCATCGGGGGTATGCAACGGTTACAGCTGATTATGCACTATATTCTTACCTTGATTTGAGCCGCTATCATCGGGCGCAGAATTTATTTGAAAAATCGATCCGATACCTCGAAAGCAAACGGACTGAACTTGAGAACAGCTCAGCGTATTATGTCAGGCAGCAATTCTATAGTGAGTATGCTCAATCGCTTTTGGGAGCCGAGCGATATGAGGAAGCTATAAAGGTAGCCCTTCAATTGAAGGATCTCACCGAGGCGGGTGACTTGAAGATGAATCTTCAGTCGGCCGATGAAATTTACAAAATCAACGCAACCGATCCGCCAGAAGTGCAAGAGGTGATGAAGAAAGCCAAGGAACAATATGAAAAATCCATTAAGCAAAGTCAAGAATCAGTGCTTTCGAGCCAGCGATTGAATTACAACACCGTACTTGCTCAAGCCTATTACCAGCAATTTCAATTTGCCGAAGGCCTTCCGTATATGAAGGCAATGGCAGACGAATTGAAAAAACTAATGGGATATTCCCGAAAAGCAATGGCTGATTCTCGGGCACAGATGGCGAGTTATAACCTTCCTGATTCCATCAACAACATGATGACACAGTCTTTAAAGTATATGTCAAAAATTGAAGAAATAGGTGGATCATCTGCATATCTTATTATTGCCGGGATAAAGTCAGATAAGCAAGCTCTTGTTTCTTCCTATGCTACCGGACAAATGGATAAGGCGATCCAATTTCAATTGAACAATCAATTTGTTCAGGCCGAGCAGCAATATCAGCTGGCGTTCAAGACATTAAACGAATTATCCAGTTATAAATTTGCATCTTCAACCGGAGAGCAAATGCGCAAGGGCTTTCTTCCATTTTATCTCAACCTACAGGTGCAAGCAAATAAACTGAATGTTGCGTATGACGAGATGATAAAGGTAATTGCCGAAGAGGAGAGTAAACTGAGAAAGAATTTTCAGTTCTTTTCTGAAAGTGAAAAGAAGGAATTCTTTAAAGCCTACAATCAGAAGCTGGAAAAATTTTATTCGCTCTTATTTGTAATGAATGAGAGAGATAACAATCGCGCGGGTGAAATATTGAACAAGGTATTGCAAACCAAGGGAATTATTTTGGATGTAACCCGAGAGCAGGAGAGGCTTCTTAAAAGAATTAAGGATAAAACTGTATTGCAACAAATTGGTCAAATCAGAAAGCTGCGAGACAAACTGTCGGCCTTCTACCAATTGAGTTTAAAATCACCAACGCCCTCCATTTCTGATTCTATCAATCGTGTATCCATTCGTATCAATGAACTGGAAAGGAAAGTCAATGAGAAATTAGGTGCCATCAGCGATCCACTTAAGCCAATCAATTGGAAGGAGGTTCAGGCCAAACTAAAACAAGATGAAGTATTTCTGGAAATACTTCGGTTAAGGCGGGACAATTTCAGCTTTGATAAACCAAAAATTCAATATTGGGCTTTTGCAATAAGGAAAGGCGATTCGCAACCCATCTTATTTATGATTAGCGAAGGAGAGGCTTTTGAAAGTAGAAGCTTTAAAAATTATCAAAACCGAATTAAGTCTTTGCTTGAGGATGGCGATAGCTACAATACTTATTGGGTAAATGTAAAGGAACATATTCCCGGAGCAAAGAAAATAATTTTTAGCGGTGATGGCGTGTATCACATGATCAATCCCCTTACGCTCCAAAATCCTCAAACAAAAAAATACGTGTTAAGCGAAGTTGATCTTACCAGGGTGTCTACAGGTCGTGATGTAATAAATGAAACAACCCTTTCTGCCTCCAATCAGGAGATCGCGCTGCTAGGCAATCCTGCTTTTGACATGAGCAGAAAGGGACAAAGTAATGCGCATCCCGTAAATGAATTTAATGAGGCTCTTTATGAAGGTCCGCGTGTAAGAAGTGGACTGTCACAGTTGCCGGGAACTCTTAAAGAGGTAGAATCTATTCGCCTTATGGCGATGGGCAAGGGTATTAATACTATTGTTCTTTCTGGAAACAGCGCGACCGAATCAGGAGTAAAGGGATTGAAAAGCCAGCAGATTCTACACCTGGCAACGCACGGAGAGTTTGATGCCATCTCCAAAGCAGACAGTTATTTAAAGGCTAAGTTAATTCTGGCAGGAGCAGGAGATGAAGAAGCATTTTCACTGAGCGACTATGCAAAGTTCGAAGATGGCTTTCTAACAGCTTATGAAGTTACGCAACTGGAACTTTCTCAAACCAATCTGGTTGTTCTTTCGGCTTGCGAAACAGGTGCCGGTGAGATACAGAGCGGAGAGGGAGTTTGGGGGCTTCAGCGTGCTTTTCAATTGGCAGGTGCCAAAACGGTGATGGGATCGTTGTGGAAAATTAGTGATGAAGCAACTGTATCGTTCATGGACGCTTTCTATAAAAAGTATTTCAACGGATCGAGTATAAACGCCTCTTACAAGGAAGCCATGGAAAAGACGATGTTGTTATATCCCCAGCCTTATTATTGGGGAGCGTTTACGTTGACGGGATTAAATTAACGTAGAAAGAATCCATTGGTAAATGGGTCGTCCGGATCAATAATAAATTCATGTTGACCAGTTATATACGCGGTTCCTTCCACGCAGGGAATGACTGCCTCTTTGCCTCCGTAGTCCAATACGTTCGTTACAGATCCAACAAATACAGCTCCAGTGATACTTTCGATCTTCATCTTTTGATGGAGTGCAAGTTCGGTTCGCTTATAGTGAATGGCCATGCGGCCAGAAACACCCGATCCAGTCGGTGAGCGATCTACTTCGCCATCAGCAAAGACACAAACATTTCTACTATCTACCCCTTGACTTACCGGGCCTCCGATGAAGATCGTGCCGTAGAGGAAGCTTAAGTCCGATTCAAATGGATGGGTAATTGATGAATTTGATTTCATCACGGCATGCTTAATCTCCTTCCCTGCGTCAATGATGCGTTTGTAATTATGAGGCGTAAGCTCCAAACCAAGCTGATTACTGTCAACATAAGCATAGAATGCTCCACCATATGCTAAATCATAAACAATGTTGCCCATGCTCGGTACATCCACAGAATAGTCCAGCCCGACTACAAATGAAGGTACACAAAGAAAGGATGCATTAATACCACCATCAGCAATGATAGCTTTCGCCTTTATCAAACCACACGGTGCTTCAATAGCTAAATGTGCTTCTCCATTTTTTGGTTCTATCCACTTCATCTTAACGGCCAAGGTGGTAAGCGCAATGATAGCATGTCCACACATGGTGCTGTATCCTTCATTGTGCATAAAGAGTACACTGAAATCCGCCTCAGGATGAAAGGGAGGTAGCAAAAGACATCCATACATATCGGCATGGCCACGCGGCTCATGCATGATGGCTGTGCGAAGATGATCGTATTTCTCTTTTATGATTCTCCGGTATTCCAATAGCGAAGAAGCCCTTATCTCAGGATAGCCTTCAAGGACGACACGCAGCGGCTCACCTCCGGTATGCATATCGATGGTCTTTATTTTCAGCGTGTTCTTCCCCGGTTGAAATGGTAAGCTGGAACGGATTTTAGAAATCATTATTTACTCTTGATTTTTATTAGCAATAAATGCTGCTATAATTTGTGCTGCAATGAGATCTTCCATGGCGTGGCCAACGGATTTGAAAAGTGTTACCTCCGTTGAAGAATGGCGTCCTGTTTTTTTTGATGAACAGAGTTCTGAGAGTTCCGCTAACACGTCTGATCGTTGTATGATATTTTCATTGAGTGGGATGAGAAGCTCGCCACATTCTTTCAGTGCGCCTGCATAATGATCTACAAAGATTCGTGCACTTTGTATAACGCCATTGTCAGCTTCCCTCATATCAGGACGATAAGCACCCACCAGGTCAATGTGTTGCCCTGAATGGATAAAGTCACCTAATAATATAGGTGTCTTGCTCAGCGTGGCACAACTAATGATGTCGGCTTTTTTGCAAGCTTCCTTTAGGTTGGTGACAGGTTCTGTAGAAAATTTTTCAGCACCTAGAATTTCACAGACACCTTTTGCTTTCTCGAGATCACGCCCCCATACGAGTACTTTTTCGATTGGCCGTACCGAGGTATGCGCCTTGATGAGTTCAGGCGATAAGGCACCTGTTCCCATCATCAGTAATACGCTGCTATCTTCTCGCGATAAATAGGAAGATGCAAGCGCAGATGTTGCTGCCGTGCGCTTCACCGTAACGGCACGTGCATCAAAAATGTATTTGCACTCACCTGTTTGCGCATCAAAGAAAATATATACACCATGAATGGATGGTAAGTTTAAACGCGCATTGGCAGGAGACACAGTTACAATTTTTACACCGACACTCTTGCCGGGCAACCAGGAGGGCATGAGCAGCAGGGTAGAATCTCTTTCACCCTGAGCGCCTTCAAAGTCAAAATGACTGCGCATGGGAGTGACTACCTTTCCTTCACCAAACCCCAAACGAAGTTGATCAACCAGTACTTTATAATTAAGCGCACTCTTTACAATATCTTCACCGATAAATTCCATGCCTGTTTATTACGGTGCTATTTTCTAAATAATAATCCAATTATCAACTTTATTTTGAAGGATGGTTGAAAAATCCGCCCGGGGTGCAAGATCCAGATAAGGGTATGTTACTTTGGAAAGATAGAGGCCTTGCGGAAATGCGGGTTCAAATGTTTTTGGCGTTTCTTTTGTGATGAGATAATTTTCAAACTCATCAATGCTGAGCTCTCCTTTTCCAATTTCCAAAAGTTTGCCTACTATAATTCGAATCATTCTTCCCAGAAAACGATCGGCTGAAATCTGAAATCTGATTTTGTCGCCCGTCTCGTCAGCGTATAAGATTGCAGCGCTAACCTTACAGATAGTGGTGCGGTAATTGGCGGGAGTTTTGCAAAGGGCTCTGTAATCGGAATACTGTGTTAGCAACGATGTAGCCTTTTTCATTTTGTCCAGATCAAGATTCTTCTCAAGGTACAGCGTGCTTGTGGTGCTGAGAAAAGGATCTTTGTAGGTGTGTATAAAATAGTCGTACGTGCGTTGAATGGCATCAAATCGGGCATGGCTATTTTCGGCTACAGGAATGATTTCGAAAATAGCAATGTCATCGGGCAGGGTTTTATTCAGTCGAAATAACAAATCGAAAGTCCACTCTTTTTCGATGTCAACGTGAAAGAAGAATTGACTGGCGTGAACCTGGGCATCTGTCCTGCCACAACCCATAATAGAAACTGGTAGTTTTAAAACCTGACCAAGCGCATTTTCAACGATTTGCTGAACACTCAACGCATCAGCTTGCCGTTGCCAACCGCGGTAAGGAAACCCATTAAACCCAATATGAAAGAAATAACGCAAGACTAATTAGTTGACTGTAGAACTTAACAGGTAAGTTACTAATAACCGAAGTATCCTTACCATGGTTTACCGACTTTGATTGGTTGTAAGTTTATCTTGTGTCAATCGATAGAAAAGAACAGCGGCACGTTTTGCTTGCATTGATAGCGTGCGAGGATCGGCCGTTTCGTTCACGGTATGACCTCCCGCAGAACCAAGTCCCAATCCATCCATCGCCATATCAACATACTCAGCAGTAAAAGAAATATCGGCAGCTCCTGCTTTGCGGGGATGCACTGCTAACACTTCACCGAAGCCAAGATCTTTGCTCACCTGATTAAAGTAACTGAGTAATTTAAAATTGCCTTCCGTAGGAGCAAGCGGAGGATAGCCTTCTCCGAAAAGAATTTCTGCCTTAGTTTGTGGCAAGTGATTAGCAACAATAGATTTCATCGTTTCCTGGGTCTTCTTAAGTTGCTCGGGAGAGATGGCACGAATGTCTCCGGTGACAATAGCTTCTTTCGCTACGATATTACTTTTGCCATACGCACTTCCACCATCCATATCTTTATCGTGTTCCACCGAATTGCCAGCGAGCATCATACCCGGATTGAATGTCAAGTTAGGTTCTGCAGAAAGCGTTTCATAAAAACTGTTTACGATTCGACTCGCTTCATAAATGGCACCCGCTCCAATCTTTTCTGTAAATACCTGTGAGGAGTGAGCGGGTACTCCTGTGACGTTAAGCTGCCAGTTGGAGGAGCTTCTCCTTGAAACAACGGCTGTCTTAGGGTCACCTGCACCGTCTTCGAAGCCTATAGCAATGTCAGCCGCCTTAGCAGCTTCAATCAAATCATGGCGAGCGAGTGTCAATGGTTTACCACTTAGTTCTTCGTCTCCTGTCATCACCACAATGATACTCATGTCCTTCAATAATCCGGCATCCTTTAAGGCCTGCAAGGATTGAACGATAACTACATCGCCACCTTTCATATCACCCACACCTGGGCCAGAGAGCGTAGAATCATTAATTAACTTGAATTGTTGAAAAGGACTGGTTAATTCAAACACCGTATCAAGATGCCCGATCAGCAAAAGTGTTTTTCCTTTTCCTTTGTGTTCAGCAATTAAATGTCCGGCCCGACCGAATGGTTTCCCATCTACCCATCGTGTTTGAAATCCCAGCCCATCAAATTTTGCTTTAAAGATTTGGCCTACCTTATAGACGCCTTCGAAATTCATTGAGCCGCTGTTGATATTCACTACTTCTTCGAGCAGCTTCATAGCCTCCTGGTGATGTGAATCGACCGAAGCGGCTATTTTCTTTTCAACTTTGGAGAGTTGGGCAAATAGGGGTGATGATCCTGAGAATGTAAGAAGGAGGTAAAAGATAATTTTCTTCATTTATAATATGATTGTTGGTAACGCTATTCCGATACTCTTTTAAAATTCAAATCCTGAAAGTCGAAGCTAAAATCTGTAAGTGGGGAGATGGCATTCATTGTTATTCCAACGCCTTTGCCATTTCTATCCAATTGAAATTCGACATAAGCGTCCGCATCGAGGTAGCGATCATTCCATTTTACAATAAAGGTATTGGCTTTGTAATAAAGCACTTCACCTTTTAGCCGTGGCGATCTTTTGGATTCAAACCGGAGCTTTCCGTTTCTTTCGGAGATAACAATATCACCAAACCAAGGATCAGTATATTTTCCAATGTATGGTGTTACATCTAGAGTCGTTGCATTTGTTTTCTGAGCCTCAATGTCCTTCCAAATCTGATCGGTGATTTTTTTGGCTTCAGCGTTGCCCGCCAGCCATCGATCATAATATTCTTTAACCCTGTCTTTCTTTGGCATACCAAGGTAACTGTCTTTGATCGTGTTGGTAATCGAAACAAATGCTTGTCCCACCTGCTGATTAGTAAAGACTATGATTCCTAATTTTAGCTCGGGAATTAATGTGACCTGAGTGACGATGCCCGCAAGCCCTCCTGTGTGAGTGGCCTGTAGATAACCTTTGACATCACTAAGACCCCAACCTAAGCCATAGCTCGAGAAGTGAGTGTTGTAGGGAGTTGGTCCCCTAACAGGAATTATAGTTTGTGGAGTCCACATCTCTTGCTGCACCTCTTCACTGAAAAGTTGTTGAGAAAGTCCATTACCGAATTTTCCATGATTTAACTGCATAATTACCCATTTGCTCATATCGGTAAGGTTGCTATAAATACCACCCGCTGCATTGGCTGTTTCACTCCAGTCTATGTTAAGCACCTGTACCTTACCATTAACAGGAGCATGAGGATCAATAATATTGGATGTGCTTTTAAGCCTCGCGATAGATGCAGCGCTTGCCGCAAAGCCCAGGGGTTGCATTATTCTTTTCTCAACAAAATCTTCCCAACTCATCCCTGATGCACGCGCAACAATTTCTCCTGCTACAATGTACAGGTTGTTGTCATAGTCGTATTTGGTGCGAAAACTGGAGACTGGCTTTAGATAACGAAGGTTATGTATAATGTCTGCTTTAGTGAAGTTGCTGGAGTCAGGCCACATCATCAGATCTCCGGCACCAAGGCCCAACCCGCTTCGGTGAGTAAGCAAGTCTTTAATGGTAAATTCTTCGGTTACCCAAGGATTATACATTTTAAATTCGGGAATGTATTGTGTCACCTTATCATCCCACTTGATTTTCTGTTCATCTACTAATATGCCTAGTGCTGCAGCGGTATAGGCTTTACTATTAGACGCAATTCCAAAGAGCGTATTCTCGTCTACTTTTTGGCGGGTATTCAATGACCGAACACCATAGCCTTTCGAGTGGATGACCTTTCCGTCTTTAATGATGGCTACGGCAATACCCGGAACATCAAATGTTTTCAGAACGCGCTCTGTCAATTGATCTATCTCGGCAGAAGTAATAGGCTGCGCCTGAGATGCGGTAAGAAAATAGAATGCAAATAGTGAAAGCAACACAGAGAATGGGTGTAAACTCTTTTTCATGATTGTATAGTTAGTAACTTCCTTGAGGAGTAAATTGGAAGAGCAAGATAAAGATTTTTCCGGTCGACCTGCCTGTACTGGGAAATCAATACGAGGAGTGATAGATTTGGTATTGTTCACAGCATGATTTTCGACACGGTTGTTATAGGAAAAGGACTGATAGGATCGGCTACCGCCAGGCATCTTAGTCTTGTTCAAAAGAAACTAGCCATTATCGGGCCCGATGAGCCTCAGGATTTGCAACAGGCTACTGTATTTGCCAGCCATTACGATAGCGGCAGGGTGCAGCGATTGATAGGACACAATGATGCAATGACCCGGCTTAACCTTCTTTCAGTAAGGCAGTACCCATCGCTTCAGGCGGAAAGCGGAATTGAATTTCATGGCGGAGAAGGGTGCCTTTATGTAAACCCGAATGGGCTTGACAGTTATTTAAAAGCCGCGCCCTCCAAAGCCAAAGAATTTGGAATCAAAGCGTCATTCTATAGTAGCAGTGAGGAGTTGAGAAAGGCGTTCCCCGAATTCAAGTTCCCGCTGTCTTCCAGCGGTATGTTGGAATCTTCACCCGCAGGTCATATCAACCCCTTACGTTTAATTGAAGCACAACTCCGGGTAGTTGAAAAAAACGGAGGGGTTATACTTCGCGATATGGTCACGGCTTTGGAGTTTAGAAATGGAGTTGCAGAAATTACAACGTTGAAGGGTGAGTATCGGGCAAGGAAAATAGTTCTGGCAGCGGGCGCATTTTCAAATTTCTCCGGATTACTTAAGCACAGACTTGGCCTAATTACAAAAAGCGAAGTGGTGATTCTGGCGCGCCTAACTAAACAGGAGGCCATACGCCTTTCGGCATTACCTTCTTTACTGTATGAAATTGATACGGCAGATGTTGAGGGTATTTATTCTACCCAGCCAATTCAATATCCGGATGGAAATTTTTACCTCAAGATGGGTTGTAACCTTCCGGGCGATATTTACTTTGGAAATGACTTGAAAGAGGTTCAGCAATGGTTTCGAAGCGGAGATAGTGACCGACACCTGTCAACAATGCAGAACGCGTTGAAGGAATTTATGTCTGACCTCAAAATTGAGGGATACGTTTCCAAACGGTGCATTCTTCCGCGCACAAGAAAACATGAAAACCCTTATATAGGTCAGGTGCATGAAGGACTTTATATAACAGCAGGTAATGGTTGGTCTGCCATGTGCTCTGATGGTGCTGGTCAGCTGATGGCAAGCCTTGTTATAAATGGAAAAATCCCAGAAGGTTTTGACTCCGGGGATTTTGAACCTGTCTTTGAATAGATGCCGAAGCGACTATCGGTGACGAGTGTAATTCTTTTTAGGAATTGCTCCCATGAGGCGGTTTTCTTCCACTTCCACCTTTACCATTCCACTCTCTTTCTCTCCAAAAACCAGTTTGCGGCAATTGTCGGCTCCGCACTGGCAAGCGAATGGTTGAAAATTATCATCTAAGAAGTGAGCATAATCAAGGGTAAGTTCTTCTCCTTTGGCTATATCTTTTAGTGCAACCACATTCAAACCTTCATAGCCGGTATTTGCATTACAGCTATGGTTTTGAGGAGCCCAATTCACCGGATTCTCGTCCCAGAGAATGTAAACATCATTTCCAATAGGATAGGCATAGTGCCTAAAGTCATCTTTCTGCTTTTCATTCCAATTCTCTTCCACATAGCTCTTTGAAACTATGCGCTGAGACATGGTTTCGCCCTGAAATAGAATTTCATTCTTGCGAATAGACTGTGTTGCAAAGATGCCAAAGCCCGATAATGCATTGCCTTTTATGACAAATTTCTTCTGCTTGGCTCTATGACGGGCGATACCTTCACCAATAATATGCTTAAGAAATCCGCTCTTACCTGCAGGGTCATTGTTGAGGATATAATCCGCTGAACCCTCGTACCCGTTTACATAAAATGCCGAACAAGTGAAGTTGATTTCAAGGAAGAAGACTTCGTTATTCTCATTAACCCTAAAGTCAAGACGGGCATAGCCGACACCGCCAAAGGCTGCAAAGACCTGTTTGGTAGCGGCCTTCAGCTTTTTCTCCAGTTTTGGATCCTGACATGGAGCGTTGCACTCAGGATGAAGTTCAGAAGTCTTTAAGGCATAGGTTTTATATTCTCTTCCTTCGGGGAAAAGGTATTCAACTGGCTTATAGACGGTAGATGTCTTTCCATCCCTGTTGGCAGCTACCAACACCGTAAATTCTCTGCCGGCAATATACTCTTCCACAAGAACCTCTTCGTATTCCTTTAGAATATCACGGACTTTTGACCTTAACTCGGTTTCATTCTTCACTAAAGAATGCTCATCAACTCCTAAGCTGTCGCCTGCTTTGGCGGGCTTGATAAACATAGGAAAAGAAAGCTTGGACAATACCTCTTTGATGTCGTCCATCGATCCAAGATCAACCGAAGCAGGTGTTTTTACCCCTGCACAATAAGCCACATACTTCATCAGTGGCTTTGGAGGATCGTAAAGAATGGCATTGGGGCCTGTATAAGGCAAATTGAGCAGATCAAGGGTATGTATTACATCAATAGAAGGAACTTCCCACTCCAGGTATCCTTCGCATAGGTTAACGAAGATATCGTATCCTTCCTTGCTTAGGCTCTTGAGCTGCTTATACGTAGTTAACTTATTTAAGAAAACATGATTAACGGTATCGGCAGGAAGCAGATGGCTGAGATCTCTTGCCGGATCGTAATTTTTGTAATCAACATCTGTTGTTGAATAGTCAGGTTGAAGTACACAAATTTTCATTTTAGTATTGCTTTATGTTTTGCCCCATAACGCACCAAAGCGTCTTCGATAATTTCAATTATTAAATAAGTAAAAGATTTTTTTGCAAACCGCAAAATTGCACCGATAGAAGTATAGTTTTCATCTTCGCTCAATCCACACTGTGCATTGATCTCCAGCACATAAAACTTACCCGTTTCTCTATCCATGCGGATGTCGAGCCGACCATAGCCTGTGCCACCAACGGATTGAAATGCCTTTAGGGTTATGGCGTTAAGCTCAGGGATCAGGTGGTCTTCAGCTACCCTGTAGTTGTATAATGTGCCGTTCTCAGGTAGTGGTGTCTCCTTATCAAAAGTCTCCCAAAGGCGGTCAAAGGATAGAAACTGTTCTTTTTCCGGCAGTGAAGAGTGAAACACTCTCTCTACTGGCGGGTAGATGCTGATATTCTCAGGATAATCTGAGGAACCAACCACAAGCGTGGTGAATTCTCTGCCTTTAATGAATTCTTCCACAAAGATGCCTCCCGTATCCAGCTTCCATCCATGATAGCCATTTTGCATCTCTTCAATCACGGAAGTGTATTCATCTGCGTTGCTGACAACATTCTTTACGCTTAGGCCAAGGCTTCCGGCAGAAATGGCAGGCTTTACAATCAATACATCGCCAACTTGCTCAAAGATGGAAGACTCATAAGCCTCTTCCGGTTCAATGACCTTCCAGGCTGGCGTAGGTACCTTATAACGATCAAAGGCCTCCTTCATTGGTATTTTAGAGGTCGTGATTGTATAAAAGAGGTCGTTGGAGCCGGTATAAATGAGATTGTACTTTTCCAAGGTATGGATAACGGAAACGCCTGGTATGCCATTGGTCTCATCGCCATCGCAAAGATTGACGACAATACTGGTTTTAGGGGATGGGTGATTCTTTATCTGAAGAATAACCTTTTCAATGGTATCGATGGTAACATTGGCCCACTTCCACTCACACCCGATTTCCGTGAATACCTTGGTATATTCGGCTATGCTCTGGGTATAATCGTAATAATATTGGAGATTAGGATCCTGCGTCTCCAGATAAGGAGCGATTACCCACACAAGGAAATTATCCTTATTATCGATAAAACTCATATCCCTGACGAGGATAGCTTTTGTTTGATGAAATCGGTGAAACGATATTGTTTAATGGCATTCTTAGGCAGGTACTTGGCCCCTTGTATTACACCAAGGCAGTTTTTACTTCCACAGCCACATCGGAAGGCCTGCCCCATATCCCACTCTGAAGAAGGATAAAAGAAGGTAAGCTCATCACCTGTCTTAATAGGCTTAATGGCTATGAACTGCTTATTGGCAGTATCAAAGAAACAGTTGGGGTCGCAGCTGTGGTTAACACATTCCAGGTACTCTGGAAGTAGTTCAATGTGTTCATGATCGCTCACTTGCACCGTCAGATAGCTTGGCTTTGCGTGTACACTTTTCCAAAAGAAATCAACAATTACCTCATCTTTCTTGAAGTCTTGTTTGGAATAAAGCGCACGGTTGTTGGTGATTACATCGATACGCTTTTCGGCAAATCCTGTTGAAGGAAAGGCAACGGGCGTGGTCTTTGATTGGCTAAGTCTCATAGTAGTGGTATGATTCTTATGTTATTTTGTGAAATAAAATTTAAAAATGGCTTAATGAATGCATTAAAAAAAATATAATGCGATAAAAATGCAATAACATGTCAATATTTTTTTAAAGCATCAATCGATCATACATGATATAATGATTGAATGATACATGATCAACGACCAATGTATAGATGGTTATAGCCTGTAGGCTATGTATAAATTGCGAAAACATCATTGATTAATTGAAGTTATACTTGAGGTAACTCAATACCTGATGTTATGATGGTCAATCGAAAGATCATTGCACCTATAATCAGTGATAATAGCTAATGCTTAAGGCCAACTGGCGTTAGGTGATGCTATGGCAAGTGATGGCTTACTTGCCCAATGCCTTGAGGGTGGCTTGCTTCATAATGCCGAGGCGCGATTCAGAGACTTCTCCTTTCCAGGACATATCCTTGTGTTGTATGAAATCCAGGTTGCTCTTGTCCGTTAAGGTCGCGTAGATGGTTATAGCTGCCAATACGCTTCCCGTAAGGCTTGGGTGAAAATCATCGGGTGAATATAATGGCAGCGCAGAATCGATGTTCCAGGCGTTCTTCCAAGCCAGCCCGGCAGGACATATGAGTGATTGGGTTGACTTGGCAGCATTGGCATAGGATAGAATAACATTGTCCAGATCAAACGACCGATCGGCCGAAGGCCATACCATATAAAGTGCAAGCTTTGAATTGGCCCTCTTACACTGATCAGCGAGCCTTGTTGTATAGTCTAGTAGCAACACCTGAGATTCAGGTAAGGCCGAAGGTCCTTGCTGCGCCACCACAAAATCATAAGTTCCCTTTTGTATTTCCTTCTGAACTTTGCCGTCATTCCAATGATCTTCTAGCGAGTAGTTGGGAAATAAAAGCTCCGTGTATTCGATCGTTAGTCCTTCGCGAATACCCAATTCTTTTACCAGAATAGGTAGATCGTTAGTATACGTAAGGCTGTTACCTACGTACAGAATGCGTAGATCGGGCTTTGTACTTGCTATTACCTCCGGCTCGTCTGAAGAGCATGAAAGAAGAACGATTATAAATAAGGATAGATGAAGACGCATGACCAAAGATAGAAGCCTGGTCACAGACCGTCCTGCCATCAGTTGGGTGATTTTTCAAGTGTATTGATGGGGCGGATGCAATGAACGTAGAACTTAACGTCCACCTTCATGATAGGAAACTCTTTTGGAAGTTGATCTCTATTTATCTCTTCGAAGCCATTCTTCTCATAAAAGCGCTGTGCTGCAATAAATTTTTCGGTTGTGCCGAGGAAGATATTCGAAAAACCCTTGTCTTTTGCCCATTGAAGCAGAGTATTCAACAAGGTCTTACCAACGCCAAGCTCTTTGCCACGGAATTTTTCATGAACAAACATTTTGCGAAGGGCACCGCGCCCATTACCAATATCCAGCAGCGCAATGGTTCCGGCAACCTTCTCATCAACGATGGCTACCCAAAAGTTACCGCTGCCAACCTGGTAGAAGTCGCGGATATTAATAAGATCCGGCTGATCGGCCAACGTAATGGGAATATTGAATTCTCCCTGTTGAATGCCGGTAATAAGACTACCTACTTCGCTCTTGAGGGCATCGGAGTAGGGATGAACATCTATTTTCTTCATAGGGCAAGATAATCCCTAAACTACCATACATCAACTGCTACGCGTTTTGTAATAGCGCAGAGCTCTCTTCGCAACGGAAATTCTGTTGCTATTAACTCCCTTATTAACTATCATCGAAGCCTAATCCACAACATCATGCGCCAATTAGTAACGGTCATCTTATTTAGTGTTTCATTTTCGGTATTTAGCCAAACCGTACCGCTCACCAATTATCAAGAACTTCAATATCGTTCCATCGGCCCGTTTCGCGCAAGTCGTACGGTAGGTGCAGTAGGCATTCCCACCCAGCCCAACGTATTCTATGTCGGAGTGAATAATGGCGGTGTTTGGAAAACGGATGACTATGGCCGTACCTGGAATCCCATTTTTGACCAGGCGCCTACCGGGTCGGTGGGAGATATTGCCGTTTCTCCTTCCGACCACTCTATTATATATATAGGTAGTGGGGAAGGCCTCCACAGGCCTGATTTGGGGGTTGGAGACGGAATGTTTAAATCTACCGATGAGGGAAAAAGCTGGAATTACCTCGGATTAGATGATATACAGCAGATCGGAAGGGTAATTGTTCATCCTGCTGATCCAAACCGAGTCATCGTTGCGGGTCTTGGCCATCCTTACGGAGCTAATGAAATGCGAGGGGTTTTTCGAACCAAAGACGGTGGCAAATCCTGGGAGAAAACGCTTTATATAAATCATAACACGGGTGCCATTCAGGTAGAGTTCGATCCCAACAATCCTGAAATCATTTTCGCTGATATGTGGGAGCATCGCGAAGGCCCATGGGAGAATGGATCCTTTTCAGGGCCAAACAGTGGTCTTTATAAATCTACCGATGGTGGATCAACATGGAGGAACGTAAAGACAGGATTACCCGGTGCTGAGCAAGGTTTAGGTCGTATTGGATTTTGCATTGCCCCAAGCAACTCAAATAGAATGTATGCCACAGTAGATGCAAAAATCAACAGCGGACTTTATCGAAGTGATGACGCAGGCGAAAGCTGGAAGTTAATCAGCAGCGATGGCCGCATTTATGGAAGAGGAAGTGACTTTGCTGAAGTGAAAGTTCATCCCAAAAATCCCGACATCGTATTTTCTGCCAACGTAGCTGCTTACAAATCATTGGATGGTGGTCTCACCTGGACTTCGTTTAAAGGTGCGCCAGGAGGAGATGACTACCACCGGATATGGATTAACCCATCACAGCCTGATATTATGATTATAGCGGCTGATCAGGGTGCAACGATTACAGTCAATGGAGGAAAGACATGGAGTTCATGGTTAAACCAGCCTACATCACAACTTTATCACGTAGCCACAGACAATCAATTTCCATATTGGGTATACGGAGGCCAGCAGGAGAGTGGCGCTATTGGTACAGCAAGTCGTGGTAATGGCGGGCAGATTTCTATGCGCGACTGGATGGGTATTGGTGCAGATGAATATGCATACGTAGCTCCCGACCCAAAGAATTCTGATATTATCTATGGAGGTAAGGTCACGCGCTTTAATAAAAAGACCGGGCAGCTTCAGAATGTTGCTCCCGAGGCCGTTCGCTCGGGTCAATATCGAATGCTTCGAACACTTCCATTACTTTTTCACCCTGCCGATCCATCAACATTGCTTTTTGCAACGAATGTTTTGTGGAAAACAGCAACAGAAGGGCAGAGCTGGGAAATCATCAGTCCTGACCTTACGCGTAAGCAGCCTGCCGTGCCTGAGAGTATCGGAGACTTTCGGACTGAGAAACTTAATACGATGCCACAGCGTGGTGTCATCTATGCGGTTAGCGCTTCTCCGTTGGATAAGAATATCATTTGGGCAGGAACAGATGATGGACTCGTTCACGTAACAATGGATGGAGGAAAGTCGTGGAAAGATGTTACACCACCAGCAATGACTTCATGGGATAAGGTTACGCAGATTGATGCGGGGCATTTTGATAATCTGACTGCCTACATTTCTGTTAATGCCATTCGCAAGGATGACATGAATCCCTATGTATACGCCACGCACGATGGGGGAGCCACCTGGAAGAAGGTAACAAGCGGCATGCACAAGATGGGACCTGTCAATGTGGTGCGTGAAGATCCTAAACAAGCAGGGTTACTATTCGCAGGGACGGAACGTGAGGTTTACTTCTCTATAGATGATGGAGCAAATTGGCAATCGCTTCGAATGAATATGCCTGCTACCTCAATTCGTGACGTTGTTATTCATGAAAATGACGTGGTGGTTGGTACCCACGGCCGTTCTATTTGGATATTAGATAATATCAGCCCGCTGCGAGAAGTGGCTAAAGTAAATTCACCCGAGACTGCTTTTCTATTTCAACCTGTTCAAGCTACTCGTGTTCGTTACAATATGTTTACCGATACACCATTGCCACCAGAAGAGCCAACGGGAGAAAATCCTCCCGATGGAGCCATTTTTGATTTTGTATTAAGTAAGAAGGCGTCTCAGGTCAGTCTTGAAATCTGGACTAAGGATGGAAAACTGGTGAGGCGTTATACAAACAATGATAAGCCTGCCACTATTGATACAACATCTATTCCGCATCCTACTTACTGGATAAGACCACACAGAGCACTTTCTACTGAAGCAGGGCATCATCGCTTTGTTTGGGACTTGCGCTATGCCGAGCCAAGAGGCTCAGCCCGCCAGTTTTCTATTGCAGCGGTTTATCACAATACACCCAGTGGGCCACAAGGGCCGTTCGTTCACCCTGGCAGCTATACCGTGAAGTTGACAGTTGACGGAAAAATTTATGAACGTTCTGTTGACGTTCGACTTGACCCAAGAGTAACCATCAATGAATCTGATCTGCGCTTACAATCGGATTACTCCATGGAATGTTATAATGCCTATTCACAACTACAGGATCTGCGGGAAGCAATCGATGTACGATTAGCAGACAAGAAGAAAAAATTAAGCAAAACTCAACAGGAGGGCCTCGTAGCGTTGCGAGGAGAGGGATCTCCTGAAAATCCGGATTTTCTCTATGGAAGTGCTACAGCCAGGTCCATTGAAACTGAAACGATCGTTGGATTGCAGGAAAAGTTTCTTCACGTGCTGGTACTACTCCAAAATGCAGAAGTGAAACCAACACAAGGTATGATGGAAGGAGTTAACAAATTAAAGACAACGATGGATGGAGTCAAAAAACGATATGTAGCGTTGAAATAAACATGTTGTTAAGGCATCAATTGTTGGACAAAATGCATTCAAACGTAATTCAACTAAAATTCAGACTGATCCTTTTCGGGCTCCTGATTTTCAGTGCCTGCAATAATGACGATGTTAAGCCGGCCGTCACCAAAGTATTGGTCACTGCGGATAATCAGCAAACTAAAACAGCAAGTGAACTTCGTTTTATTCTGGGATTGTCAGGCCTTCAGCTGCCATTTGACAAGTTGCAACACGATGCTGAGATTTATAAAGTAACTTATAATACAACCTATCTGAATGATCAGCCAATCGTTGCTTCGGGTTTGGTAGTGTTGCCCAAAACTCCTGGTGCTTATCCGATGATCAGTTTTCAGCACGGTACTATTGCATCACAGGCGGAGGCACCGTCCGCGTTGAACGGCACCGATGCATTTTTATTTGCTGCCTTGTCTTCACCAGGACTGATCGTTGCCATTCCTGATTTTATCGGGTTCGGCAGTTCATCAAGTGTGCCTCATCCTTATTATGATCGTGATCTGACAGCAACAGCTGTTATTGATTTATTGAAAGCGGCAAAAGAGTTGGCGCTGGATAAGAAAATTGAGTTTAATGGTAAATTGTTTTTGGCCGGTTATTCACAGGGCGGCCACGCTACCCTGGCAGCCCATCGTGCTCTCGAGAAAGAACCACTGGAAGGATTTGATCTGATTGCCTCCTTTCCGGCTGCTGGCGGCTATGACGTAAAGAATATGCAAGAGTATTTTTTCGCGCTGGATACCTATGAAAGTCCATTTTACATAGGTTATGTAGCTTTTTCCTATCGCACTTCGTACAGTTGGACTGCGCCCATCACCGATTTTTTTAAAGAGCCTTATGCTTCACGCATCCCAACACTCTTTGATGGAAGCAAGACAGGCAGTGAGATCAACGGCCAATTGACGAATAAGATTTCTGATCTGATAACCGATGACTTACGAACCAACATCGATACTAATGCAAAATACAAATACATTGTGGATGCATTCAATTTGAACAGCTTAACGGATTGGACTCCGACAAAGAAGGTATTTATGTATCATGGAGATGCAGACCTTACCGTTCCCTATTCCAACTCCGTAACTACATACGATAAGCTAATTGCTAATGGAACTTCTCCTGCTATACTATCACTAAAAGCCCTTCCTGGAAGAGATCATAGCACAGGAGTAGTTCCTTATTTTGAAAGCTTTATTCCTACGATGCTGGATTTGAGATAGACTTAGTTGATGTCTTTCCCTTCCTCCAGTGTTTTAATCATTGTCTCAACAGCATTCTTATAAAGGTTATTAGACGCTTTCGGTAAAGCCACCTTCATGTGGTTGAGTGCTTTTTTATAATCGCCTAGCGCTGAATAAGCTCTTCCCATTCCAACATTGGTTGTAAACTCGTTAGGATACTTATCGTAATTTGATTTGTAGATTTTAAAGGCTTCTTGCTTTTGATTGGCGTTAAGCAGCGTTCTGGCGTATTGATGAACATCCTGCATGCTTCCCATCGGCAGCGCTTCGTCCATCACCTTCTTTGCTTCATCCATTCTGTTCAACTTAATTAGAATAGCAGCCTTCGTGCTTAGGGTCAGGAAATTCTTTTCACCCATGATCCGGAAATTAATACCACGATCCATCCAGGCCAGTGCCTGCTCTAACTCAATATTATTCTCAAGACAGTATTGAGCTGCTTGAACAAAATCGTTGGAACCTCGTGTCGTTTTAAAATCATTTTTAAACGAGGCAATTTGTAAGCCCTGAATATCAGCTTCTACTTTGAACGGGATCATTCGCTTTTCCCACGATAAGGCAATGGTGGCCGAACTCTCCGTTTGATTTGTGAATTCATACTTCAGCCATTCAACGCTTGCGTCCAGCGCCTTATTTTTTACAGTAACCCTCAACGCATCTTCTGAGGGATCGTAGTAAAAACTTCCCCATGAATTGGAAAATTTAGAGAAGATCAATGTACTCTCATTCTCGCCAAGGCTAATGAAAAAGCCATACGCGCCTGCTGGCAAATCTTTGCCTTCAATTTTTACCGGATGTGAAAAAGAGATGGTTGTATTTTCATTCGCGCCAGCTCTCCATGGAGCGGCATTGCTCGTGCCATGACCCAGGTCAACAAATCCATAATGAGCAACAGGTGTATTCCATATCTTTCCTTCACGCCCTTTCACTCCAGGCCTGCTATAGCTAATGGAAATTTTTACAATGCCGATTTGTTCAGTGACGGAGGCTTTCTTATTTCCCCCATCGGGTGCCGTAACTAGCGGTTGGATTTGACTGTAGCCTGGTGCGGCAACAACGAAAAGAAGTAAGGCAATGCGTAGCAATTGTTTCATATGATAAGGGTTGAAGTTTTTTTGGCATATTACGCAGCAGAAGAAAGAGAGGCTATCCGCTGGAATAAATTAAAAGCCCGTTACCAAAAAATACCCCAATTGTCGCACGAAAAGATTCTCTCAGATTAGGCCAGGGCTTTCTCCACCATGGGGTCCATAGAAAATTACCCAGGTAGAGAAGTCGTCACTGAAATTGATAAATCGATGCTCGACACCCGCGGGCACAAAGAGGAAATCACCTTTTTTAAAGGAAACTATCTTACCATCGCAAAAAAAATCTCCGTGTCCTTCTATAATTACATAGACCTCATCTTTTTGATGTGGCTTTTGATGATCAATTTTAATTGGCTTGTAGACTTCGACTGATAAGGAGCCATGCTTAAAAAGTTCGACAAAGGGTTGTGGAGAGTTGCCCAACGATGCTAATGCCGATTCTACAGAAATTTTCATGTTAGTAAAATTGAAATGAGGATACCGATCTCTATCTATTCAATTGTGATTTTAGCCTGGTCAGTTCTCCGAGCAGTTTGGTTTCCGTGACTGCTGCTTCTTTATTGAGCTTCTTTGCCATATTCACAATGGAGAAATTCAATGTTTCTATTTCTGTTTCACGCTTGCTTTTAATGTCTTGTAAAGTAGATATCAATTGTCCATCAGAAGCCTTGCTGATCATGACAAGACTATCCACCACTTCATCCACACGGAGTGCGATGCCCATTGCTGTAGCAATCTCAACACACTCCGTAACTACTCTTCTTGCAATGGTGAGAGCTGTTTCGTTTCGATGAAATATTCCATTATCAATTTCCAGGAGGGGGCATACGGAATTAAATACACTGTTGGCAATAGCTTTTTTCCATATGACGGTTTGTATATCGTCTACGGCTTTGAAAGGGAAGTTTGGAGTATTAAGCTGCTCAATGATATTGTTTAGATCGTTTCCCGTTCCTTGTATTGTTCCCACTTGCGAGATAGATACAGGTTTAAAGCGAAGCGTATTTTGTGAAGTTGTTTGACTCGTAGCAAACAGGACACACCGGTAAATTTCCGGAAAGTTGTTGTCAATAAAAGATTGCTCAACACCCAACCCGTTTTGTAAAAGGACAATAGGCGATTTATCCGTCTTTCCTTTCAGTGCTTGCGAAAGATTTTCATTGCCAAAGGATTTGTTGGTGAACACAATGATACCGTTCAATTTTTTATATTGACTTAGTGTACTTACCTCGATGGAAGCTTCCAATACAGCCTTATCACCTAGTTCAACCTGAAATTTTTCTATAGAGCTTGGGTGGTTATCTACACTTCCGCGAAGCAGGACGACCCGTTTATCGGCAAGTTTCAAAAAGACAGCCAACGCTTTTCCAATGGCTCCCGTTCCGATAATATAAATTGTAGAGTTGTTCATTTTTTATTCAATACTGTCTGTAACAATTTTCCAAATCTCATCAATCCAATCGGCATGCTCTGGCTTCATTAAGCAGGAGCGGAGGCAGGTCACATTTTCATCATCTTTTTCAATGGACCGCCAATGAGGAGGAAGCAGTCGTACGGGGTAGTTAATTAACGCAAGGTGCAGGTCTTTGGCAGCGGCCTTTTCAAAAATTTCTTTGGAAGACTGACTAATAGCGCTGATTGATTTTTTTTTCGGAGCCCAGATCACAATGTCAATTTCCGGTGGCTGTAAACCAATAAATCGCTTATCCTCAATTATTTTATTGTAGAGAGTAAGGGCAGCATGATGACTACTGTTTATCCTTTTTGAAAATTCGCCTCCTTTGGTTAGTGGAAATAATTTTTGCGTTGCCCACAAGCCTACAGCAGAGGCACCTGCCCGCGAGCATTCTAATGAAATTTCACCCAGGTGTAATTCAGTGCTACTGAAGTAAGTATAAGGAGAATCATGTTTGTAGTACCTGCCTACTGTGGGGTCTTTGAATAGAATACATCCACAGCCATAGGGTTGCAAGCCATGCTTATGCGGATCAACCACAATGCTATCTGCCTCTTGCATAAGAGCATACTTTTTCAAGGTAGGCTCCGACAACTTATCGGCTAACCTGAAATAGCCTCCGTAGGCAGCGTCAAGGTGAATACGGAACGAATATTTTTTTTGCAAGTCAAGTATTTCAGGCAATGGGTCGACAGAGCCGATGCCGGTTGTTCCCATGGTAACCACCACAGTGCCGATGTTGCCTTTTTTTAGTTGTGACTCTAACTTCTTCAAGTCCATTTCACCATTTTTCCGGGCGGCAATTTTTTGATACTTAAGCCCGAGCACGTGTGAAATTCGCTCGTGCGTGTAGTGTGCAAGTTCAGAAGCGGCAATTTTTTTCTTCGGATGAATGTTGCCCGCAATCCACAATGCTTCGAGATTGGCAAATGTTCCGCTGCTGGTTAAATGTCCTAAGTGTTCTTTCCACCCAAACATCTGAGATATCTCTGCCACAGCTTCTTTTTCCATCACCGAGCTAGCTCTGCCTCCATCCAAGGCGTGATTGTTTGGATTCACCCACATCGCCAACATATAAGCAAGGCGGGCTATCTCATGCGGAGGCTTGAGCATTTGCCCTGCGTACAAAGGATGGTGATAGGGAAAGTTATCCTTCATTCTTTCTGCCACCTCCAGTAGTATAGGTTCTACTTCTGCGGGAATTTCGGGCTTAAAGGATGGCAGGTGATCAAAACCTTCTGATAATTTGTCAAGTGCTTTTTGCAGCACAACAAGTGATTGTTGATTGTACATGCTTTCCGTGAATGACGTTGGTTTAGGCGCTTTAGTTTTCTCTACCTATGGGATACAGCAAGTAATGGTCATCATAGTATTTTGTTTTGCTGTAGAACCACGTAGCAATAGCGTCAGGATCTTTCGCAAAGATTTCATCCGAGGCCTTCTTCTGCTCGAACTCATTTTTTAGCGCAGGCGATTCTTCCAACATTTTTTTCATCATAGGTTCCATCACATAGCCCTCAATATATTCTGTTCGTTGAAAGATTCCCGGAAAAAATCCCCAGCTGAAGTACGAGTCGGGAGATTTTGGTTCTAGCAATATCATGGCAAGATCGCCCAGCGGCTGATCGGTAGAAACAAAAGCAGAGCCTTTGACAAAAAGTTTCTTTTGACTTTCAGTAGAAGTAGATGCCACCACTTGCATGTGCCCTTCAAATAATTCTGTTTTACCATCATCGTTTTGAAATCGTGCGTCTTTTATTCGATACATGTCCACTGTAACCTCGCGAGCCTCTTTCAGGATTTCCATTTTTATACCATGTCTTTTTAAGCGTTCAATGACTTCTTCACAGGAAGCTGGCACCCAATAGCCTTTGGGACGTGTTACCCATTCAATACCTTCCGTAGCCCGATAGTTAGCGATCTTTACGGTGATTGGTTTGCCTGTCCACTCCACATAGTCTGAATTAGTAATAGACGATTTGCGAATTTTGGATTCTATTCCTAATAGATTCAGGCTATCAGGAGGTGAGGATTGTGTACTGGATACCGGGGAACTTAGTTGGGTTTCGAAATTAATTACATTTTTCATCTGAGGGATTTTCGACTTCAACGAAATTTTGGAGTCCCTTTTCGCTTTATCCGCCTTGGTACTTTCTTTTAAAGATTGCCCTTCGGTGGCCAACAATTTCAATGTGCTTTCTATCAGTACGTACGTTCCTAATACGCGCTGCTTAAAAGGTTTTAGTGAATGGTTCTCTACCAACACGCTGGCCAGGTGGCGTACATTGCCATAGGCATCCGAAAACCGAGACTCACCGAGAATAAGCGCATTGCCTTTTGAAAAATCCTGATTGTTTAAAGCGTTTAACAATTGTCCCGGAATATGACCGTTGGCAGCCAGGTCGTTGTCTGCATACGGTTTGTATTTTGTTTCCAGCCAGTTCATAATGGCTGGTGAATGGCCCTGTTTTCCGTGACCTCCAAAGGTGATGTCATATTGATAATCTGCACCGTCCGTTACGTGAACGTCCATGTACATGAGCGGATCGTAGTCATTAAAGACACCGGCAACTGCCCTTACTTCCTTTGTATCCTGCTTGGCAAAGTCCCTGTTCAAATTTAAATTCTCAGCGTTGGTACGCCAGCCCATATTTTCAGGTCCGCGTTGGTTAGGCCGGTTGTATGGTGAGCTTCGTTCATGACCATCTACATTGAGGATAGGGATAAATAATAAGTTGACATTGTTCAGTAAATTTTTTTTACCTCCGAATGCGATATCGCGCAAGAGCATCATACCTGCATCTTTACCATCAATTTCCCCTGCGTGAATGCCAGCTTGCACCAGCAGGAGTGGCTTGGGTGAATTCTTCAACGCAACAGGCGTTATCGTTTTGTCTGAGGAGGCGATGATCATCATGATGTTTCGCCCTTCCAGACTTTTGCCAATCGAAGTCATGGTGAGCAGGGGAGAGGCATCAGAAAGTTTCTTCAGCCAGTCCATCGTTTCAGTATAAGTTGGTGTGGTTATGAAACCGGATTTCTCGGTGGGCGTGACCCAGGGGTTATTGGCGTTTGCAATGAGTAATTCGCTTTTGCCTTTCCACTCCGCTACGGGAGGAAGAGGAGATTGAGCCTGGAGCGTAATACCTGTAAGTATGATTACCGATGAAATCGTAAGCCGAATTTTTTGATGAATTGACATGATGTTTTGTTAATTAGAATTGGTACGAAATTAGGAAACTAACGCAACAAAGCAGCACGCGTGTTAGCGTGTTGGATGTTTTCTCGTGTTTGTAGAAAGTGCTTTGTTTGAGGAGTAGTTTGTGTTTCTGCGATGGCGCTTCCGCAATGCGCCTTGTCCCAAAATTAGACGTTGAACGAAGATAGGAACTTATAATTTAATAGTCAGTCCCCAAAAGTCTGTTGTGTAAGGGTTGTACCTTGCCGTCTCGGTAACGAAATTTATTACCCTGATATCATTTGCCCTTAAATGGTCAAACAACGAAAATGTATATTCACAGGTCACGTCTTTGTCTATAAAAAGCTGGCAAATAATCCTCGGTGACCAAAGCTCATTAAGGTAGGCGCGTGATTTGAATTTCTTTATTGCATTGTCGAGGTCAGAAATGCTAGTTTCTTTATTGTCAACAAACACTCTAATGTTTCGATTGTCGAACCCTATTCTTATGTTTAAAGGTTCATACCGTCTCAATGATGGCATGACGTTTTGAGCTTCAGGTAGTCTTAATTGCAAACTATTTTTTTTCAAAAAGTATTCTTTAAAGTTGTCGGCCCTTGACTTAAAATAAACAAATTTATCATCTGGTTTAAACCATATTTTCAACGTGTCATTATTCAAAGTGTACGTAAAAGAGTTCTCAGTTTGACCATGATTCCACTCAGGATTTAATCCGGTCCACGTGATTGAGTCATTTGTCAATCTAAAGCCAAATGTGTCGCGAAGCATGGTTGTTTGAAGAGAATTATTAATGACTGAATCTTTGTAAAACTTAAGCAGAGCTTTTTCATTGACTTCAATCCAGAGTCCGTCAATAGGAGATGAACAAGAGACTAAACCCAAAATCAGCAAACTTGTTAGAATGGACTTCATTAGTTGATCTGACTACAATTTGGACACGTAAAGGTGTCGCGAACGACTTCTTTTGGTGTCAATTCCAATTCAACTCCACATTGCCTACACACTGCATCGGTTCTAACTACTGTCGTTCCAGCCATCATATCCCCAATTCTTTGATTTTTTTCTGAGTAGTTAATTATCAATAATGCGGGAATCCCTAAGAACATTATTTCAAACATGTCCAACACTCGCCTTAAGAAGGCTTGAAATATAGAAGGAGGTTGTCCGGTCGTATCAACCACATACAAGTGAAATGCTCGTTTACCAATGGTCTGTCCAACGATCCCCTCACAAACTGGGAAATAAATGAACCAAACTAATGGAATTAATAGAGCCTTTAAACCTGTCACCCGATAAGTCCCGAGTTCGTTAACGTCACCTGCTAGGTAGATATATATGATGGTACAAATCAAGATAATTGAATAATCAATTAAGTTGGCGTAATATCTTTGAGTTAGATTTTTTTTCTTTCCAGCAATTATAATCATGTACTAAGTTAGCTAGTTTTTGATCAGAGGTTGCCTATGACATCCAAATACAAGCCATTGCGCATTCGCTATCAAAAATAACTGATACGTGCTACAAATCCACTGGTACAGGGTTTGCCCCAAATGCGTGCTTGTGCTTGCTTCGGCAGGCCTTGGCGCAGGGCTTTGGCTGCGAGCTGTCACGCTTCAAACTTCGGTCTTCGCCAGTCATTCTCCACTCTTTGTCCACTCTTTCTGCACTCTGTGCTCGGTGGTCGTATGATGCCTGGTCGGTGCTTATTTAGAGGTAAGTCCAGGAAAAGAAATTGCTCTGCCTGCAATAGGCTCTCATTATATGGTTAGGCGCCTGAGCCAATTCATTTTTGAGAATATTCCAGCAGATCGCCCGGCTGGCAGTCCAGTGCTTTGCAAATGGATTCCAGGGTACTGAACCGAATGGCTTTTGCTTTTCCTGTTTTTAAGATCGAGAGATTGGCCAATGTTAAATCTACTTTCTCTGAAAGTTCGTTCAAAGACATTTTTCGCCTGGCCATCATTACATCTACGTTTACAATGATCGGCATGGCTTATACGGTTAATTCGTTTTCAGATTGAATCTCTATGCCCCGCTTAAATATTTGAGCGATAACATAAATGACAGCTGCCATTAAAATGAAGGCATTGCTATCTACCCAAAACTGTTCTAGTTTATCGACTTCATAGCCGTGATGAGATAAGTTTCTGGCCGTTTCCCCCGCTATGTAACTTAAGAGGCCAATGGAAAAAGTATAGTAGCTGATTTGTAATATTTTCCTCCTAACAAATTGACTAAATGGCTTTGACAAATCTAATTTGAGAAGCAGCTCTATCAGAAGATAAAAAAGTATCGCTTTTAAGACCGCGATGACAATCACAAAGCTGAACATGCTATAAAAGACCGCTGTGCTTTGCAGATACAGGGTCGTTAAATCTAGCTTTTGATACAGCTTATCCACAAACTCTGGCTTGAACACAGTAAAAATGAAATTGACGATCAGCCCGCCAGCTTCTATGGATAAGCCGACAAAAATCACCCAGGCAATTACGTGCAGGGCTATAAATACGAAATTGTTTTGTTTTGACATCATCTTGAAGATTAAATTGATGATGCAAATATGATAAATATTTATTGATAAACAATAAATATAAGTCTTATTTCGATAAATGCTGCTTAGTCAAAACCGTTACCAGCGAGTGACATAAGCGCTAGCGGCTGGCGGCCTTTTCATATCTCTTTAGATTTCTCAAGCGTCCTTCTTTCGAGGTCATTAGTTAATCTAAAGTCTGTTCGTTTTATCTTGTCCAGAAGTGGCTTAACAGAATTGATACATCCTTGTAACTTAGCATCAATGATTACACCTAATGTCCCTGTAATTTTTAGACCTAACTGCTCCGCATACTTTCGCCCTTTGTAGTCGTCAATTATGAGTAAACAATCGTGTTGCTCGATAGCATAAGCGATTGCGCTGGCTTCTCCTTTGTCCAAAGAAGCTTCGAGTATTTTTTGGTAGATCTTGTTAGCTGGTTGCTCGATTTTAAACCAGTTTGGTAGCTCATTTTTAAATTCCTCTGCGATCTCCTGAGTTACGGTAATTTGTCCGAAGAGTCGATTTAAGAGATTCAATTCGCCAATCTTGTCGAGAAGAATGATGCAACTGGTATCAGATATTATAACTTTTTGCATTATCTACGTCTCTGTCAAGGTCGGAAGAAGGGTGATTGAAAACGGACACTCCGTACGTTCCGAGCAGCTCCATAAAGGCTCTTTTTGAGAGTCCAACTAGCTCGGCAGCTTGTCCCAGTGATAGTTTACCTTTCTCGTAAAGTCGTGATGCTATTGTCATAAGGGCATCTTTGTCGTCAAAGTCCACCGTGTCGGGTAGATTTATCATTAAGGTTTTCATGCCCTAAATTTACATTTTTATTCACAACTTTATGATCTCAACTTCAGGTTGCCGCTAAAAACTAAATGTACCTCGGTTTATATTTGCAAATCCTTCTGGCAAACTCTTTACTTTCTCGTTTTCATATTAGGCTGTACTAGTTTTGTTTTTCTGCTCTTTCTTTAATTGACCTTAGCCAGGTATCGTGTAATTTCAACAATTTGTTGGGTTGAAATACTTTTTGTAAAAAGGTTAAAAAACCGTTTTGAGCTTCCGGTGTAATCAATCTGCAACCATTGGCTGTTGGCACAATTACCCAGGCATGATACGCTGTTAAATTATTTCTTCTAACCTCCCAGGCCATTCTTTCATTAGGCTCAAATTCTTTCATCACAGATTCAAGGTGTAACCCCATCGTATGCATTCTAAAAGCCAATCCGTTTTTTAACGTAGAGGTGTTAGTGTCGTTGATAAATTCTACGGGACTTTGGACACCTTTGTAAAAGGTATGCCATTTTTTGGCGTCAACCAAAATGCCCCATACCACTTCGGGCTTGGCATTAATCTCAATTTCATTATACACATACCATTTGGCTTTGGCCGGATTAAATTCGTCTGGCCATACTACCAAATTTGTGTTCGGGTCATACTTTTTGGTCAATATTGACTTTGTATGAACTTCCTGAGCAATTGCAGATAATGAGGTTATCAGCAGAATGGTTACTGATAAGATGATATTCTTTGTCATTGTAATTTGTTTTAAAATTATAATGCAAAGATGAAACGCTTAAAAACCTTGAAACGATAACAAATGTTTAGAGTTTTTCTGCTTCGCAGCGATAACCGTTAGCGTTACTCTCCCATTTAATTTGTTGACTTATACGTTCTGAGAGGGAGCCACTCTTCTATTTCGCGCCTAAAAGATTGTTGAGGGCCATGGCCCTTTCGATGGCATGCTGGTAATTCTCTATGCCATCATTTAAAAGAGCGGAAACAATGAATAGGTTATTTCTGGCTTGTACATCTTGTGCGACATGAGGATCTAGCAGCTTGGCCTTTGCGTACTCAAACCGGGGAGCGAAATAGGGATGAAATTGGTTCGTAATGAATTCTGTATAGACCATTTCAAACCGATCGAAGTTTGAATAACACTTATAATAATCCTGGGTCGCGCTTCGCAGTTCGTTGGAGATGGACGAGTAGCCGCTGTTTAAAATGTTTTGGAAGGTATTATCATGGCGTGTATTAAACGTTTCGAACGACAACGCTTCGAAGATGGCAAGTTGTAACGTATCGGGGCTAGCATCGCCAGTAGCCAATGCTCTCGAAATAAGGCGGTGGTCTGACTTGAGCTTGTTTAAAATAGAATTCATCTGATCAATGTCTTTATCAACATCAATCCTCAGGCTCTGCTTATAAAAATTCTCCAGTGACTTTTGATCCGCCCGTTGTTTAATATTGTTTAGCTGAAATGCGATGGTGACTCCCAAAATAACGATGCACAGGTCAATAAACTTATTTGTTACAAGCGCCTTGCTACTCTTCGAAATCTTCCAATTGATCTTTCTCATTGACCCTACCTTAAGTTTTTACTAATTTATTAAAAATTGTAATAGGTTGGTCATTGTGCTTTGCGAGATGGCAACATAGTCAACTATTCTCCAAATTCTCTGTTCTGTTAGATGCTTGTGTGCAAGGCCATGTCCATGCATAGCGGATAATTAGACAAAGAAGAACAACCTCTACGATCGCACCAAACACCATGTGCACCCAGGCTTCTCCCGCCAGGTTGAACAAGGTGTAGGGAATATATACCGCGGCAACAATGATATTTGCCCAGCGATTCGCCTTAGCGGGTAGCGCAACAGAAAGGGAAATCATCAGTGCCGGAATAGTGACTGACGTGAGCGCTGTCAAAAGAAATCCTGGTGTAATATCAAATACAAACACTTTCCCTGCTCGAATTCCTTCTACCTTACCCGGCATATATAAGGCGAAATAGTCTACATAGATATAGAGAAACATAAAACTTGCCCATAGCGTAGCAAGTTTCAGTTTCAAACTGACTTTGATGTCTTCGAGTGCACTTTGTGTATTCATAAGCTATCGACTAAAAATTAAACCCAAAATGCAATCCTGGTTCTCCAAAGATGAACTTCGGCCATTTGTCGTCTAGCTGTTTAAATGCTGTCTGTTTTAGCATACTGTGCTTTGAGATGGAGCGTACTTATCACTGTTAAGAGAAGACCGATGAATACAATTTTCTTTTTCATTCTTTTTAATGGATGTTACCTCGTAAATTCAACTACTTGTGCACTCACCGTTATTGTTCTTCTCACATAGAATGGAGCGAAACCACTAAAATGTTCCTCTGTCATTACGTTGACTATGGCTTTTGAGCCATTCAGCAAGTTGGCTTTCTTCATCATTGTTGAATACGCATTTTCATACAATTGCCTTTTGTTCATGCCGCCAATGGCCAATATATAAGAGGCCTCCGAACTTCCGCTTACCTGATCAATTACATTGAAGTTGTTTCCACTTAAGTGTACCTCCGTGGCGTTTTGATTGTGGTTGGTAACAAGGGCGGTGCCGATGCCACATGAACTAAGAGATGCCGCGAGCAATAGCAATACGGAATAGATGACGATTTTTTTCATTATAGTAATTTGTTATTGTTTGCTAAAAGTTAAACCCAAAATCAAACCCAGGTTGAATAAAGTAGCTAGGCCATTTTTGATCCACTGCTTTAAAAGATTCCGGAACATTAGTTCTTATAGGCCAGGTACTAATTCCTATAGCGGGTTCGAAAAAGAAACGATTTTTAAAAAACTTAAACTGATAACCCAAATAGAAGTCCAGGTATAAGGTGTATCCATTTCCAATCTTCTTATTGTTCACATCTTTATATTTTTCAAATGCATTTAATGCGTGAACAGATGTATAAGCTCCTTTCCACCAAAACCGTTGGTATCCTAATGTAGGCGCAAGTATGCGTGCATGTCCAGGATAGTTTTCTCCTGGTGCATCAAATGATGGGGAGCCAAAAGGAATACCCAGTGGCCAGGAATAAATGGATCTCTTAAACCTAAATAGAACAACATCTTTAGGTGTTATCCTATATCCAGCATTTAATTGTATATACTCGGGATTGTTTGTTTTATCAAAGTTGCCTAGCAAATACAAAGTGCTACCGGCATACCACCGTTTAAAAGTGTTGTCTTTTCTGGCATTTTGTGCATTCACCTGTAAACTACTTGCCAATGCGAAGGCAAGGCCAATCCATAAAATTTTCTTTTGCATATCTGTTTTTTAATGTTAAACGATGCTGCAAAAGTAGATTGGCGAGTTACGATAACTCGTTCACTTAAGTGAAGAAAGGTAGGTTAACCCTTACTTTTTTCTGTAATGCGCGCACGCAGGCGGCTTAATGATTGAGGTTTTATACCTAAAAAACTGGCTAATTGGTGTTGTGGCACACGTTGAATAAGGTCTGGTCGTGATTGCAATAAATTCAAGTAGCGTTGTTCAGGCGAAGAAGTCTTAAACGCGTCAAAATCTATTCGTTGTTTAGCCAACAGCTCCTCGGATAACATTCTGCACATTATTTCAAATTTTGGAAACTTACTGTTTATTTCTGCTTCCATGTCAGAATTTGAAATTAAAAGTATCGTGTCTTCTACACAGCTTACATAATATTCGGACGGAGTTTTGTTTACTACACAAGGGGGCGTCAACGCTTCCATTTCTGTGTAGAAGGCAGTCGTCTTTTCTTCGCTATCTAAAATATAATATGTGCGAATACAACCTTTTAGAACAAAGTAACTCTCTTTTGATTTTTGTCCTTCTTTGAGTAAAGTCGTCCCTTTCTTTATCGAGTGAAATATGTCCAACGAAACGATTGCATTCTTCTCATCTTCTGTCAGAGAAACGTATTTTGATATAAAGTCAAATAGTAAGTTTTGCATTTTTTTGTTATTACTTATCGTGGTTTTTCTTTTTCAACTTACCGGCCAACTTAATCGAGTGCTTTAATGAGTTTTTATTTGTCCAGTCGTGATGCGAAATAATTATAAAGTCAGGGTCGGGGCATTTTCTTGCCACGTTTTTGAGAGTTGTTTCATATTCTGCAATGTTTGCATCTCCCAGATAACCTAAATTTTTAGCCTCAGCTCCTTTGATCAGACAACCACCATATAATATCTTCTCTTTGCTGAACCAGACGATAATATTATCTTCTGTATGGCCACCACCCGGATGGTAGACTTCAAATGAATATTGCCCAACATTGAAAATGGTATCCTTGGTCATTAAAAACTCAGCTCTTTTGTTATCGTTTTCTCTGCTGAATTTGTCCGTCAACGTAGTTGTATATGTCTTAATTCCTTGCTTTCTGTAATATTCGAGTCCTTCTGTTCTGTCGCTGTGCCAGTGTGTCGCGATACATATTGTCACATTTTTATTGTGTTTCAATTTGATGCTGTCAAGTAATGGCTGAAATTGAGTTGTGTCCCAGGGGGTGTCAAAAAGTACCGCTCCACTGTCAGTCAAGAGATACATTCCGTGTGCGGGTATATAGTTTCCTTCATAAACATTGTAGGTTGTATAGATGAAAAAGCTACCCGTTAAATGTGTGATGTTAAGTTTCGTTTTTCCAGTCTGCCCAAAAAGTTTTGTTGATGAAAAAATTAAAGTCAATGTCAATACAATTAATCGCATTCAGTTTATTGTTTTCAAGTTAAATTTCTATAAAAAATTACTGCTGGAGTCTGTGTTTCTGCTGTCCCCACTAGCATGAGAGGCTCCTAATGCCCCAATGTTCTAATCAATCCCGTATGCATCTCACAGAGAAGCCGCTAGTCATCGGGTAAGTATACCTGACAACCTTGCCCTTGTTGAAATATAGTGTGCGGTTAGAGGCTTCTTCCGAGGAGCTCCACCATGTGCCAACCTGGCCAATGCCTTCGAATGTTCCATCAGAGTAACGGAAACCACCCGGGAAGCCTGCCATACCACTGCTGTTGTTACCATGTCCATTATTTTCCCAAAGGCTCGAACTTTTCATTTTTGTGCCGGCTTCAGTTTCTCCTCCTAAATAGTCGGTTAGTTTAGTCCACTCTGCGTCACTGGGCACGTGCCATCCAGACGGTGCCAGGCCACGCGGGTCGTTTACACAATGCCAGTTGTAAAGCTTTCCGTAAGTACTACCCATGGAAGGGTCGCTGTTGTAATAACACCATGCGGGTCGTTTTTCATTACTTGCATTTTCCCATTCTTTCGCGGTTTGCGCCTGAGGTATCGGGTCACCATTTGCAAAATGGTCAATATTAAGATTCTTGCTCATCCAGTGCTGAGAACCTACATCAACCGTTGGTGCGTCATTTTCGCCATAGCCGTAATCGAGTGACCTCGTTGTGCATTGTTCAAATACGCTGCTTCCAAACATGATAAATAATAGAGCAACAGATTTTTTTAGTTTAATCATTTCAATTTTTTTCATGCAAAAATACGAAGGGTTGGCCTTTCTAATTTTTTTAATCTGCCCGCTTTTAAAATTTGATAAATTCAGGTTGGCCCGTCATTTAAGAATCTTTTTCAATTCTTCTGGGTCTTGTCGACTGTCCCAAATTGTCAAGACTACTATTGTATCGACCGTATCTTCGTAAATCAATAAATAGTCCTTTACTACTTTAATTCTTGCCTTCTGGTCGTCTGTTAATTTTCCAATTTGTGGGAAGTCCTTAATAATGTCAATGGCCTCTCTGAAGCGGCCATCTAATTTTTTGCCGTAGGAGTCGGATTTGTTTCTTTGCCGCCAGTATTCCAGGATATTTTTTCTGTCGTTTTGCGCCCTTAAGGACCAGATTACCCTTTTAACCATTCATCAATTTCTTTATTTGCTTTTTCCTCAGTCAGAAATTGTCCTTGTTTTACCTGTTGCCGGGCTTCACTAATAGCTTCTTTTTGGTCGTCATTGAGTTGATAGACTTCAATGTCGTCTGTTTCCAGTCCAAGAAGTCGGTACGCTTCTTCCAAAATCCTCTCGTCCTTCGTCTCCTGTATTTTGTCGATCAGTCTTTTTCGTAATTCAACAGTCATCATGGCCTTATCATTTGTCCTAAGTTAATATTTTTTATTCACTTCAGCAGTTCGTTTGTGCTTGCGATATGGCTGCTACCGAAGGTGCTCGTTGTCTCGCAGACGCAAACGTTGTAGCTGTGATTCCAATTTAGTCTTTACTTATTTGGTTTGTGGCAGCCGACCCTTGATCCACTTGATTTGACCGTTGTGATTTGATTCGTGTTCACATACATGAAACCATTTACAATAGTTGTTAGTTGGCCCCCAAAACCAATCTTGATCAATCGCCATTAGCCATTTGTCGTCCCTTTTTCTAAATTCTTTGATTGTGTTCTCTCTAACTTCATTTAGTGTGTTGAGGTAAAAATCTAAACTGTTACCCTTAATTTTATTTCGCCCGTCATCACCCAACTCCATAGCAACCCCAAATCTATCATTGTCGGTAGGGGACCAGTCTTCTCTTTTTTTTCCTTCAAACGTATCGATTTGATAATATCGTTCTGTTGCTGCTAAATGAAGTAGCATGGCCCCAATTGTATTGGACTTGTCATCATGTTGATAGTCTAGTTCCTTTACGCTCATGCCGTTTACCGGATACAAGATAGTTGCTCTCATCCAGGTCATCATTGAAAGTAATGTTCCAATTTGAGGGGAAAATCCTTCCCTTGGCCCGATAACATTTTCAAGCTCATCGGAAATTACTTCTGCCCCGAGAGCGCCATTTGGAATAATGCCCAATCCCAATGCACCACCGGTGATAATTGTAGTCGACTTGGTAAGAAAATTTCTACGGTCAATTTGTTCATATGGTTTCATATCGTTTGAGTTTAGTGAGTCATTAACTGGATAGCCGAAATAGTGCAAGCCGTTGTGCGGAACGAAGTTAAAAATTTATAGAATACACTTCACGGCACCATTGCGCAAACATTTTGTTGCCGGCTGTTTTTCTTATTCTACGCTTATTATTTGCTCCCTACTAGTCACTCGCTGATAAAGCTCTCTAATAGTCAGATACCATTTCTGGTAGTCCTCAACTTTGTCGGGTAATCTATTTTTTATAAAGGTCTGAAATGTTCTTAGTGACAAAGTCATACCCCAACTCACTATTGATTGTGCATCTTTGGCGTAACGTATTTGAACGAAGTCAACCGTATTTGTCGCGTTAGAGAATATTTTACCTTGAATAATGTCAGTCCCATGTGTCGGTCCAGACCATTCTCGATATAGTACTTCGTAAAGTGAGGAGAGATTTAGTCGCTTCGCTAATTCGCAAATATTGTCGGGACCATTAAAGAACTGATACCATGCTGGGTTTCGTTCTCCAGCGGTTACAAATCTTTGATATTCTGTCTCCGCTTGTTGGTATAATGGTAATCTAAGTAAGCTTTCTAAGTTTGTAATTGCATCAGTTAGCTCAGGAATTATTGGGAGTGAGAAGTCTGTCAAAAGTTGGTCTTTCTTTATAGCTTGCTCCAATTGCTTCCCCTGCTGCGTTGAATTGTCAAGTCGTTTGTAAGCCTTAAGTTTCTTATGGGCATGCCAAACCAAAAATGCCATGCATCGCTGTTGCGTATCTTTCTCAAAGATGTATTCAAGTCCGAAGTATGTCTCTAACGCTCCTCTTAAAAGTAATTTTGCTGGGTCGGCTGACGACTTCTTAATTAAAATGGATGTTCCGTCAATTAAATCGAGAAAATGTCTTAATGACAATGTGATTGGTAGGTTGTCATCATGTCCTCGTGCTGTTTCTATGTCCCACTTTACTAAGTTGGAACCAAAGTCGATCACTTTGTCAAGTCCCAATGAAAACGCGGTTAGAACTTTCTCCAATTCCTTGTTCTCAATTTGTCGTGGTATAAAATTGTCAAATGGTTCCATAGCAAAATTGCCGGCAACGTTTGAGTTTATGACGGCTGAGGTTTTCGAAGCGCGCTGAACGAAGGTAAGAAAACTAACCTTTATACCTGCACCTCAACCCGCAGCTAGCATAAACTTTTTGTTGTGTGCTGGCGCTCTCACACCAAACTAATTCCAGTGTCCCTTTTGAAAAAGTAGTAAATATCTCCGTCAATCGTTTTAATTCTAACTCTCTCAAAGTCCAGGGAGTCCACAAACTCTTTTAAGTTCTTGTCCCTAATAGTGTTTTTATTGTCAGCCGTTGCTTTAATTGGAAAATTGTCCGCGTTAGGATTTTTGGTATGAATGTAAACACAGTCGTACTCACTCTCATGTTCGTCAATCATAATCCATAATTGAAAGTCGTTTGGATACGTCTTTAGTTTCAATTTCAATTGGTCATATGTCTCAAGGAGTTCGCTTAGGTATTTTTTTCTTGTCTTCCAGTCCTTCTTTCCTTTTCCGTCCCAGTCAGTATGTGTATGCCAGAGGTCAAACCAACTTTTTGGTCCACCGGAAAAATCTAAATTCAGTTCTTTATTCATGGTCTAATCTGCCCAAGAGCTCTTGCACACTGTTGTGCGCTGGTTTTTTTTACTCTACTCTCAATTGTAAGGATTCTTTGAGCCTGTTAAGGTCCTTGTCGTTTACGATAAAGTAATTGAAGTCCAGTCCCATTTTATGTTCTTTAAGTCGTATGTGAGATTTTGAAAATGGTCCCTCTTCTAATTCAATTTTGTCGATGTCGTTAATCTCCACGTGGTCTTCATAAAAGAAATCTCTGTTAATTATCAGTCTTGTCCCCCTTATTTCAAAGTAATAAGGTTTCATAATTAGTCTGGTCAGAATTACCATTGAGCCGAGTCCAATGAATATCCAGTAATATGTCCAAGAGGTCTGTGTCAAAAATAGTTTACTCAAACAGAGTAGGAGTAGAAGTCCGTAGCTCGAATATGACCACAGTGACCGTCTTACGTTATTTATTTTTATCTCTGTCATTACTCTGTCCCGAAAAGACTTGACCACAACGTTGGGGTTTGCACAGTTGCCGGAATAGGAGGGCTTGGCAATGAAGCGAAGCGGAATGCCAAGACCGACCAGTTGCTACCTGTCCCCCGTGACAAATGTATATAATGAAGCTGAAACTTAATGAGGACACCGAACCAGGCAATTGTGCAAACCTACTGTTGTGGGCTGCCCCGATAGACCTCATTTTAAATTTAACGCCACCGAGTCAAGTAATAATTCTCCATTAATCTGTTCATCATCTGGTACCTCAATTAAGTTAGGTATGTCTTTCGATATCACGTTACCTCGCAGATGTAGTCTAAATGGGAATTCAATTGCTAATTTCTCAGCTGTGAATTTAGTCTCAATTTTCTTGGCTTCAATTAGTTCGATGTAACCGTCAATGATAATTTTAAATAAATGTCCTAGTTTGTCCAATCTATGCTCTGGTCTTAAGTAAAGTAAAGTAACTGCTTCTTTAGGCTTGTCTGATAAAGAGGGGTCCTTTCCGTAATTTAAGATATTAGCTTTTACTAGTTCTTTTATCTGCTTGTCATTAACTAGTTCCATGTCCTCATTTAGAATTTGATAATTGTCAGTCAGGTAAAGTCTTTGGCCGTAATTTTTATAGCAGTCCAATTCTAAACAGCGAAATGCTAGTCCTTCAATTCTTAGCCCTTTATCAGAGTCGGCTTTAAAGTCGCCCTTTTGGAAATCATACTGTGCAATAAAATAAAATTCATCGTCTATTGAGTCGGCTCGCCAAAACTTAGAATTGAATGTCTTTATGTCGCTAATTTTCTCAAAGTCTAGGAATTCAAAATTGTCGGCCGTATCTATTTTGAATAAATCGTACTTGTCCTTTGTAGAGCAGCTTAGTAGTATTAATGTCGCTATCGTTATCAGTTTACTCATTTGTCCGATGGGGTTGCCCACAACTAGCGAATATATACACCTGGTGCATATATATCCTAAAAAAGGGTATGTATATCCAATAAATCCCTCAGGTGTACAACCTACTTCTTAAACTTGTTCATAAGCTGAGCAAGTTTGGTTTCCATGGTTTCTGTTGGGGCTTCTTTTTTTGTTGGAGCCTGTGGTCGTTTTTTCACCACCCCTTGTGTTGACTTTTGCCTTTGCTTCACTTCCTTGGGTGTACTTGGCTTGGGTGGGTTAGTACCAAAAGGGTCACTCTTCATGGAGAGTGCAATGCGCTTGCGCGCTACGTCTACTTCCACCACGGTTACTTTCACTTTCTGCTGCACGGCTACAGCCAGGTTAGGGTCTTTGATAAACCGATCGGCCAGGTGGCTGATGTGAACGAGGCCGTCCTGATGAACGCCAATATCTACAAAGGCACCAAAGTTGGTCACGTTGGTAACAAGACCAGGCAACACCATGCCTACTTTCAGGTCTTTGATTTCGTGAACACCTTCTTCAAAGGCAAAGACTTCAAATTTTTCGCGTGGGTCACGGCCTGGTTTTTCCAACTCTGAAAGAATGTCTGTCAACGTAGGCAAGCCAACCACATCGGTCACATATTTTTTAAGATCAAGTTTCTTGCGCAGCTCTCCGCTTGTCATCAGGTCTTTTACTGTACAGCCCAGGTCTTTGGCAAATTTCTCCACCAGGTTATAACGTTCCGGATGTACGGCACTTGCATCCAATGGATTTTTTGAATCGCGGATGCGCAGAAACCCTGCACATTGCTCAAATACTTTTTCACCCAGCCTTGGTACGTTGAGCAACTCATGGCGATCTTTAAATGCGCCATGTTGTGTGCGATAGTCTACAATACCTTTTGCAAGGTTGGGTCCAAGACCTGAAACATAGGAGAGCAACTCTTTGCTTGCTGTATTTACTTCTACTCCTACGGAGTTAACACAACTCATGACTACATCATCAAGCCCTGCTTTAAGTTTATTTTGATCAACATCATGTTGATATTGTCCTACGCCTATGGACTTGGCATCTATCTTTACCAACTCTGCCAGTGGGTCTGTCAATCTGCGCCCGATAGAGACAGCTCCACGCACGGTCACATCATGATCGGGAAATTCTTCGCGCGCTGTATCAGAAGCAGAATAAATAGAGGCACCACTTTCATTCACCATCACCACGATAATTTCTTTTGGCAAGCCAACACTTTTAACAAATGCTTCTGTCTCGCGGCTGGCGGTGCCGTTGCCAATGGCGATTGCTTCAATTTTAAAACGATCGCAAAGTCCGAGTACAATGGTTGCTGATTTTGTCGTCTCCCGTTGTGGTTCCAGCGGATAGATGACGGTGTTAAAAAGTAATTCGCCCTGCTCACCGAGACATACCAGTTTTGTGCCACTGCGAAAGCCGGGGTCGAGGGCAAGCACACGTTTCTGACCAAGAGGCGAAGCGAGCAATAATTTTTTAAGATTAGCTGAGAATACTTTGATGGCTTCAAGGTCGGCCTGAAGTTTGGTTTCCGCACGCACTTCACTTTCGAGCGAAGGTTTTAACAGGCGTTTGTAGGAATCAACAATAGCGAGGTTTACTTGCTCTGCTGATGTAGAAGCAGTCTTTACAAATTGTTTTACCAGATGTTGGATAGCAAGTTCTTCGGCAGGCGCCATGTCAAGTGATATGAAGCCTTCCTTCTCGGCTCTGCGCATAGCCAGCAGCCGGTGCGATGGCGTTTTTTTGATTGGCTCTTTCCAATCAAAGTAGTCTTTAAATTTTTGACCTTCTTCATTTTCCGCTTTTGATTTAATCACCGATGCGTGAATGATGCCTTCATTCCAAAATAACTCGCGGATGACCTTGCGTGCGTCCTGGTTTTCGCTGATCCACTCTGCCATAATATCACGCGCACCTTCCAGCGCTTCCTGTACTGACGCTACACCACGGTCTGCATCGATGAAGGTGGATGCCACCGCATCGACATCTATCTTCTTTTGTTCAAAGAGACTGAGCGCAAGGGGTTCCAATCCTTTTTCTCTGGCAACGCTGGCCCGGGTCTTTCTTTTTGGCTTGTAAGGAAGGTAAATGTCTTCCAGTTCGGCAAGGGTCAGCGCTTCGTTGATTGCCTTGGTCAATGCAGGCGTCAGTTTCTCCTGCTTCTCTATAGATTTTAGAATAGCTTCTCTGCGCTTGTCCAGTTCCACCAGCTGTTCATGACGGTCGCGGATGGCGGCCAACTGCAACTCATCGAGGCTGCCCGTAAGTTCTTTGCGGTAGCGGGCCATAAAAGGAATCGTTGCACCTTCGGCCAGCATATCCATCACAATCTGAACTTGCGATTCTTTTATTTTTAATTCAGAGGCAATCAGAAGGACGTTGGTCATCATGGTTTGTCGGCAGGTAAATGAAGAAGTAAATTTAATCGTGCAAAAATAGTGGTGTAAACGGGTGCTGAAAGTATTCCTGTGTTAATTTGAGTGCTTCTGGTATTATCTTTTGAAATTGGGCAATGCCAGATGATACTTAACCGCAACAAAGCGAATGATGAGGATGATGCCGCTGGAGATCAGTAAGTTGATATTTCGGTCTACATCAAAACGGTAAAGCACCAAATACAAGATGGCGCCCATCAGACAGGCGGTAGCATAAATTTCTTTGCGGAATAATACAGGCGTTTCGTTGGTCAGCACATCGCGTATCACCCCACCCATAATGGCGCTGAACATTCCCATAATGGCGGCAATCTCCGGACGGACACCGAGGCTCAATGCCTTCTCTACACCAAGAATGGTAAAGAAAGAAATGCCGAGTGTGTCAAAGACCAGTAAAGTTCGTGTAAGTCGGGCCAGTGACTTAAAGAAAAGATAGGCAACCACAGCACCTGCCAGAATGGAATAAACAAAATTGATGTCACCAATCCATACCAACGGATAGCTACCCAGCATCATGTCGCGAAGTGTACCACCACCAATGGCTGTAACAAAGCCCGTAAACGTAGCACCGAAGAGATCGTTGTGCTGATCGCGAATAACAATAGCTCCGGAGATGGCAAAGAAAAAGGTGCCGAGTAGTTCGAGAGCATATTGCAATGTCATGCCCGCAAAAATAGAGTAGCAGGTGTTCTTCTTAAAAGGTTATGTGACCTTTATTTCTTATTGTTCGGCAGCTACTAAGTTTCTACTCTGCTCTAAGACACTTCACCGGATTAACATTAGCTGCTTTTATAGCTTGAGAGGCCACCGTCATCCACGCGATGAACAGCGCAATAAGGCCTGCTGCAACAAAATACCATAGTGATAACTCTACGTGAAAGGCAAACCGCGCCATCCATTGCGATAATAGCCAATAGCTGGCAGGCAATCCCAACATAATTGATAACAATACCATTTTTGTAAAGTCACCCGATAGCAAGATCACAATGTTTGTTGAGGATGACCCAAGTGCTTTGCGTATTCCTATTTCTTTCAACCTGCGCTCTGCAGTGAAGGCAGCCAATCCAAATAAACCCAGGCATGAAATTAAGATGGCAAATACAGCAAAATATCCTGATAGCGATGCCACGCGCTGCTCTGCCGCATATTGCTTTGCGTATTCTACATCCTGAAAAGTGTATTCAAACGTAAAGCCCGGATTGTAATTATTATAAAAAGTAGTCAGCGCTTTTAGCGTTTCCTTTTCTTTTCCACCTTCCAACCGGATGACTACGTTCCAGGTGTTTTCAGGCCTCAGCATAAAGAACAACGGATTCACTACATCATGAAGCGACTGGAAATGAAAGTCTTTAACTACACCTATGATCTCCAGATCATAAATGTCCCATAGCTTAATCACCTTGCCTACCGGATTTTGTAAACCCATTACCCGAATGGCAGCTTCATTGAATATAATCTTTGATGTATCCGTTCCGAATTCACGCGAGAAGGATCGACCATCGGCAAATTCTACACCAAGGGTTTCGATTAAGTCATGATTAACGCGCACGTTTTCAAAAAGGATCTCATCTTCCGGGTTCTTTCCTTCCCAGTCCAGACCACTGGTATTGTTGTTACGGCCCAGTAACGTGTGACCAAGGCTGGAGGCGCTGAGTACTCCGGGAATACTCCTTACTTCATTTAAAAATGTTTCGAGGTTCTTCTCTACTTTTCCTTCTATGGGTAAGCGAATGAGATTATCTTTCTTATAGCCCAGGTTCCTCGTTTGTACGAAATCAATCTGCTTGTAAATAACCAGAACAGACACAATGAGAATGACCGAAAGGAAAAACTGAAAAACGACAAGGCCCTTGCGCGCCCACAGTTCTCCCCATGATCCTTTTACAACACCTTTCAGCACAGCCGCGGGCTTGAAACCAGAAAGAAAAACCGCAGGATAGCTCCCTGCCAGCAATCCGGTGAAAAGCATGATGCCTGCCAGTGATGCAATAAATAATGGATCGCTGAGGGTGAGGTTTATTTGCTTATCGGTAATGAGGTTGAATGAAGGAAGAAATAACCAAACAACGGCAAGCGCCACCACAAGCGAAAGTAGCGTTGTAACCGTTGACTCGCTGAGGTATTGAATGATCAGTGACTTGCGTTGCGCCCCGATGGATTTCTTAATACCCACTTCCTTTGCTTTGCGCGTGGCTCTGGCAGTGGACAGGTTCATGAAATTAATACAGGCGATAAGCAGTATAAAAATTGCTATGATCGAAAAGAGTTTTACATATTCGATTCGGCCTCCGGTTAATACACCGTTTTCATACTGACCATGGAGGTACCGACTTGAATAAGATTGTAAAAAAAGTGTTGCGTTAGATTCTTCATTGCGTTCCTTAACAAAGTCTTTTATCTTTTTAGAGACGTCATCCGGATTGCTGCCCGTGCGCAACGAAACGAAGGTGGCGGGTCCGTTGTTTCCCCATTCCATCACCCATTTATTATCATCTTTAAATTCTTCAAAGGAGAGAACGAAATCAAATTGATAGGAGGAGGCTTTCATCGGCTCGAAGATGCCGGTAACCTGAAACGATTTGCTATGCTGTAGTTCCACCGTTTTGCCGATGACATTTTCATCAGTATTGAATAATTTTTTGGCGAGATCCCGGGAGATCACCATAGAGAATTTATCCTTCAAAACCTGATCGGCCTTTCCTTCAATAAGCGGATAAGAAAAAAGATTAAAATAATCCTGGCCTACGTGGTAACCATCCGCTTTGACGTTGTGATCTTTTATTGAAAGTGTATAAGGACTGATCCACGCGGTAGTGGCGGCATACTCAATTTCCGGAATTTCTTTTTTTAATGTTTCTGCCAATATGCCCGGAGTAGAGGCGGTGGTCATGATATCATCAGCATATTGCTGGTGCTCCATCACCTGGTAAAGTCGCTCGTCATTGGCATGGAATTTATCCACGGAAAGTTCATCGCTTACCCATAGGTAAATCAACAATGTGCAGGCAAGCCCGGTGGAAAGTCCGATGAGGTTAATGAGGAAGAAACCTTTGGCGCGAAGAAAATTGCGGTAGATAAGAATGAGGTTGTGTTGTAGCATAGCTGGGATATTTGTGTGACCAAAAGACCCACCTCGGAATGATACCGTTGCATGGATCTGATGATCTCTTTACTTGTGTTTTGCAAATAGGTTACAACCTTATTTTTTTCAACCCGATTTTGGAGGTTAAGGTGGGCAAAACATTGCAGTTTGAGGAGCATAATCCGGAAAGTCCCTTAAATTCAATTCGTTGGGGGTACAAGCTGAGGGGTGGGCTTTCTCTTAAACCTAGTCTGCCTTTAAACATTTGACCGGATTACTATTAGCAGCTTGAACGACTTGCGGGGCTATTGATACCCAGGCAAGGAGTAGTGTTAGAATCCCAGCACTGATAAAATACCCTATGTCCAATTGAATATGAAATGCAAAGCTTTCCAGCCATCGGCTTAGCAGGAAATAGCTCAGCGGAGAACCAACAAGGATAGAAAGTAAAACCATTTGTGTGAAATTGCCAGAGAGAAGCAAAGTAATACTGCTAGAGGAAGACCCAAGGACTTTTCTGATTCCAATTTCTTTTAGTTTACGTTCTACAGTGAAGGCTGCAAGGCCGAATAGTCCTATACCCGAAATTAAAATGGCAACCGCGGCAAAGTAGCGAGACAATGATGCTATACGCTGTTCAGATGCATAACGGCTAGCCACCGTAGCATCCAGGAATGAATATTCGAATGGGAACCCAGGGTTGTAAGTATTATAGAAATGAGTAAGTGCCTGAAGAGTTTCTTTTTCCTTGCCTTCTTCAAGACGAATTATAGATATCCAAGTGTCTTTCGGGGTCAACACGAAAAAGAGTGGGTTAACTGTTTCATGCAATGATTCGAAATGGAAGTCCTTCGCTACTCCAACAATTTCAAGATCATACTTATTCCATAGCTTTGCTTTTTTTCCAATTGGGTCATTCAGGTTCATCGCGCGAATGGCAGCTTCGTTGAAGATAATTTTGGCCGTATCAATTCCAAAGTTTCTGGAGAATGATTGTCCTTCTGCTAACTCAATACCTAGCGTCTCAATCAAATCATAGTTTGTTTGGATAATTTCAAACAGAATATTATTATCTGGATTCTTTCCTTCCCATTCAAGTTCAAGTGTTGAATGGTAACGTCCTGACATATTATGACCCATGGTTGACGCGCTGCTAACACCTGGAATCTCGTTCACTTCATGGAGAAATGTATCAACCGATTTTCCGACCCTTCCTTCAATCGGGAATAGAATAAGGTTATCTTTCTTATACCCCAGGTATTTTTTCTGAAGGAAATCAATTTGATTGTAAATCACCAGCACTACGGAAACGGAAATCACACAAAAAAGAAATTGAAAGACGACCAAACCTTTACGTACCCAGATTTCTCCCCAAGACCCATGAACAATTCCCTTTAAAACAGCAGCAGGTTTGAATCTGGAAAGAACCATCGCAGGATAGCTACCTGCTACCAAGCCTGTAAAGAGCGTAATGCCAAGTAGGGCTAATAACATATCAGGATCATCAAACCTAAGTTCGAGGTATTTACTTGTGACATGATTAAACGAGGGAAGAAAAAATGAAACGACAATCAATGCAATAACGAGTGAGAGAGCAGAAGTTACTATCGATTCGCCTAAAAATTGAATAACTAATGAAGATCGTTGTGCTCCAATTGATTTTTTAATGCCTATCTCTTTTGCCTTGCTCGCTGC